>JGI25920J50251_10000902_pt1 | contig 10617 bp, 5 predicted proteins | sample LauGreBMM110DCMD_2_FD_50251 | JGI IMG/M metagenome (IMG submission 50251) | reverse complement strand
ACATTAAATAGTAACATTAAATAGTAACATTAACAATACAATGAACTATATATCTGTCTTTTTAGAGATTCTTCATCCTTTCTATTTTTAACATCTTCGTTCTTAAGATAAATTTCAAACCCTTTTTCTAAATCTTTAATTGTAATTTTTTTCTTTTCATTTTCAGGTCTACCAAATACTCTCCTACTATGAGCTATTTTTGTCTTAGCTAATATGGTTTCAATATCTCTTCCAAAAAACTTAAAATATTCTTTGTTTTTTTTAAACCAATCAATAGTTATTTTAGATTTTTCACTATCATCTTCCTCCCAACCAATATCCTTGATCTTCTTTATAAATATTTTATATAAATCTTCTGCTTCATATTCATCTATTTTAAATCGCCAAGTAAATCTGGAATCTAGCCCTTGATTATAATTAAAAAAACAATCCTTTAATTCTTTTTCATAGCCAGCTATAATAACCATTAAATTATCTTTATTATCACTTAAAGCTTCACATAAAGTGTCAATACATTCTTTTGAAAAACTATCTTTTTTATCAGAATTGCCTAACGCATAAGCTTCATCAATAAAAAGAACACCACCGATGGCTTCTTTTATTACATCATTTGTTTTTAATGCGGATTGTCCAAGATATCCAGCTATTAAATCGCTTCTGGTTACTTTTTTAAAGGTCCCTTTACTTAACACCCCAAGTTTGCTATAAATTTTGCCCATTATTTTAGCAATTTCCGTTTTACCGGTTCCAGGTGGTCCATAAATAACTGTGTGCATAAAATCGCCAGAGGTATTTTTATTTTTATGAAGATCCTGAACAAAATAAAGAATTTGGTCAACGATATTATTTTTCAGTTGTTTCATTCCTATCATATTATTTAATTCTTCTAATGGCTCTTTAATTGCATGTAATGTTTTCATATTAATATTATATTTAATACATGGATCAAGTTTATAAGTGTCTATAATATTTAAAATGTCAGAAATAGAATTAATTTCATTTTCAATATTTATAGTTTCAATAATAGTTTCTTTTATTTTAATTGCTTCTTTTTGTATAAGGGTTTCTTTTTGTATAAGGGTTAAATTATATGCTCTTTCTTTATCTAAAAAATCGTTATAATGATTTGGATCATTTATGGTAATATTAGACTTAATTATATCATTTACAGATTGTCCTGTAAATTTGGATGAATTATATTCATTATTTTTAAACATAATGTTAATCCTTTCAATAATTTTATCTAATTCTGTTTTATTTGCTTCATTTGTGCCATTTAAAGAGTCAATTTCATTATTATTTGGTGAGTGAATGTAATTCTGTTTATTTAAATCTGTAATTATTGGAATAGTTTTATCTAAGGTTGTTAGAAACTTATTATAATTATTTATGGTGGTAGGATCAAAATATTTTTTACGTTTATTTAACATAATTATAATTAATTTATTTATGTTTATATGACTTTTAATACATGTTAAATATTATTTCAAAAAATACATGTGCTTAAATTAAATATATTATTAAAACAATTTAAAAATAAATTGAAATCTAAAATAACCGTAACTATGATGTCAAATATAAATACCATTGACACATTAAAAATGAATACCGATAATATTAAAGCAACTGAAGTATTTGATATAGAGAATGAACAATACATAGAAACTCCTTGGGACATTATTGGTTCTTATTTTGAAGGAAAACATCTCGACCGATTTGTTAGACATCAAATAGAATCATATAATAATTTTGTTGGATACCAAATTATTAAAACCATCGAAATGTTTAATCCTCTTCACATTGCTTCAGATCAAGACTATGATCCTATTTCTAAAAAACATTCATTAGAAATAGATATTACATTTGAAAAATTCCAAATTTATAGGCCACAAATTCACGAAAATAATGGAGCTATTAAGTTGATGTTTCCTCAAGAAGCTAGACTTAGAAATTTCACATATGCTTCAGCTACTACAATTGATCTACATATTAAATACACTGTGAGAACTGGTCCGAATTTAGAGAACGCCCAGACTTTTTATAAGAGTATTCCGAAGGTTCATATTGGAAAATTGCCAATTATGTTGAAGTCAAATATTTGTGTGTTAAGTCAATACAAACACTTTGAAAATACACAAACGGGTGAATGTAAATTTGACGCAGGAGGATACTTTATTATAAATGGCTCTGAGAAAACTGTATTAGGTCAAGAGCGCGCTGCTGAAAACCGTGTCTATTGTTTCAATGTAAGCAAAAATAATACCAAGTATACTTGGATGGCTGAAATAAAATCAGTTCCTGATTTTAAATGTATTTCACCAAAGCAAGTAAATATGATGGTTAGTTCTAAAAACAACGGATTTGGAACTCCTATTAATATCCAATTGCCTCGTGTTAAGCAGCCGGTTCCCTTATTTATTGTTTTTAGAGCATTAGGAATTATATCAGACAAAGAAATTTGCGAAAAAATATTGTTAAATTTGNCAGATGATAAAAATAAAAAAATGTTGGACTGTTTACAAGCATCNATTATCGAATCTAATAAATATATTACGAAAGAAGAGTGTATTAAATACATTACTAGTTTTGTTATGTACACTCCTATTAATATGGACAAGGAAACTGGAGCTAAAAAGAAGCATGAGTTCACGTTAGAAATATTAAACAATGATTTATTTCCGCATTGTCATACCATTACACAAAAGATATATTTATTGGGTTATATGACACATAAATTGATTTTAGCATCGCTTGAAATAATTAAACAAGATGATCGTGATTCCTATTTAAATAAACGAGTTGATTTGACAGGAACCCTTCTTAACAATCTTTACAGGAATTATTTTAATAAACTGGTAAAAGATATGGAAAAACAAATCATTCGTGAAATAAATAATGGCTCTTGGAAATCAACAGACGATTATGAAAATATTATTAATTTAACAAATATTTATAAAATCATTAAATCTGCTACAATTGAAAATGGGTTAAAAAGAGCTTTATCTACTGGTGATTTTGGTATAAAACATACAAATTCAAATAAAGTTGGTGTAGCACAGGTGCTAAATAGATTAAACTATGTTTCTAGTTTAAGTCATGCCAGAAGAATTTCAACTCCAACTGATAAAAGCGGTAAATTAATTCCACCTCGCAAGTTACACAATACTTCTTGGGGTTTCTTATGTCCTGCAGAATGTTTTGACCCAGAAACTCCGATTTTGATGTGGGATGGAACTTCTAAGTGTGCCAAAAATATAATCATTGGAGATGCTCTTGTTGATGACCTTGGAAATCCTACAACAGTTCGCACTACCTGTTCAGGGTCGAAGAATATGTATGATATTATTCCAGATAAACAAAATTTTATGAAACATAGAGTCACTGACAATCATATTTTGACTCTTAAAATACGTGGTCACAAATCTATTAGAAACTCAAATAAAAAAGATAGGAAATATACTCATATTGTAGAATATCTTAATCGCGAAGAACTCAAGTTTCAAGAAAAATGTTTTAATTCTCTAAAAGAAGCAGAAGAATTTGTGAATAGCTTTAATGATGATAATACTATAGATATAACCATTGAAAAATATCTAAGACTAAATAAAAAAACAAAGGATAATTTAGTTTTATTTAAAACAGAAGGCATTAATTGGACAAAAAAAAATGTAGACATGGATCCATATTTGCTTGGTATGTTAGGGAAGGGTCTAAACAAACACATTCCAAATGAATATCTTACAAATGATAGAGAAACACGTTTGAAAGTGTTAGCCGGATTAATAGATACATGTGGATCAGTTCGTAAACATGAAATACGTATTTGTCAAGGTTCATCAAATTATCAGATAGAAGATGTTTATACATTGGCAATGTCTCTTGGATTTTCATGTTTACTGACTGATTCTAAAAGTGAAGATAAATGTAGCTATAAAGAACTAACAATCACAGGCGATAAAATTTATGAAATTCCAACACTTTTACCACACACAAAATTAATTCCTATAGAAAATAAAACTCATTTAAGATGCAACTCTTTTATGTGTAGTAAATTTAGTTTAGAAGAAGTAGGCATTGGTCCTTATGTAGGATGGCAACTTCATGATAAACGCGGAAGGTTCTGTCTAAAGGATGGGTTAGTTTCACATAATACACCTGAAGGCCAATCGGTTGGTATTGTGAAAAACTTGAGTTATATGACACACCTTACTATTTATTCTAATTCGTTATCATTATATGAATATATAATGCCGAGTGTTAATAGTATTGACGACATTATATCGCCAGTTGACATGTATGAAAAAGTCAAGGTGTTTATTAATGGGTCGTGGGTTGGAATAACTGATGCGCCTCAAGAATTATATTTGATGTTAAAAGATAAAAAATATAAGGGTATTATTAATATTTACACTTCAATTGTATTTGACTATAAAATGAAAGAAATTAGAGTATGTAATGATAGCGGTCGATTAACTAGACCAATATTACGTGTTAAAAATAACAATATTTTGATTACAAATAATATTATAGACAAATTAAATAAAGGTGAATTAAATTGGGACAATCTGTTAACTAGCAGCAAAATTGACGATTCTATTATCGAATATATTGATCCTGAAGAGCAGAATTGGTCGTTGATTGCAACAAAACCAAAAGATATTATTGCCAAGTCAGATAACATATATAAATTTACTCATTGTGAGATTCATCCTAGTACAATGTTTGGAATTCTGGCTTCTTGTATTCCATTTCCCGAACATAACCAATCGCCTCGTAATACGTACCAATGTTTAGACCCAAATGAAACTGTTTTGTTAAGCAATGGTAGTAAAATTCCTATTAAAGAAGTTAAAATTGGAGATGAAGTGGTGTGTTTTAATCCTGAAACATTGGAAACGAATTATACAAAAGTTATAAATCATTACATAAGAGAAACTGATAAAAATGTATATAAAATTACAACATTAAGTGGAAGAGAAATAATTGCTACAGAAGATCATAAATTTATGACAACTGAAGGTTGGTGTGAAGTAAGAAATATGGCAATTAATGAAACAAAAATTGGTATTATGCCTTACCAGAATTCTCTAAACAATGTTCTTGATACAAATACTGTAATTTTATCTGAAGAAGCATTCATTGAGTTCTTCACTAAGAATAATTTTAGTGAAAAGTTAATTCAGAAATATGTCAATGAATTAAAAAACAAAGAAATGCTTCCGCTTTATAATACAAATTATAAACTGCCTATTTTAGCGCGAATATTTGGATTCCTTCTTGCTGATGGTTCAATTAATATATATGAAAGAAATGGAAATAAATTTACCGCGTGTAGTTTTAATTTTGGTAGTGAAAATGACGTAAAATCATTCGAAAATGACGTTGAATTATGTGGTTTTAATAAATGTAAGTATAACTACTCAACTAGACAATTTAATAACGTAACTCATCATACTTATGCTGTAACGCATAATAGTCTGTTACCTTCTATATTATTAGCAATTGGTATGAGTTATGGTAAAAAAACAGAAACTATTAGAAACCAAATACCATTGTGGATTATGAACGGNAATAAATTAATTAAAAGAGAATTCTTGAGTGGATTTCAAGGAGGAGATGGATGTAAAATTAGATGGAATAAAATTGATAAAGGATATAATTTCGTATGTGGTGAAACTTCCCAACAAATTAATCCTAAGTTTTTAGAATCATTGGTTTATTTTATGAATCAATGTGTAATTTTATTGAGAGACTTTGATATTGAAGTTTCGAATATTAAACAAAATAAAATAGATGATACTAGGATTAAAGTTTCATATAAAATTTCAGATAAACATATTAACTTAATTCAATATTATGATAATATTGGTTACAGATATTGTTTAACTAAAAATAATAAATCATTTATTNTTATTGAATATTTAAAATATAAACAAACTTTATTNGAAGAGCATAAGAAAAATATTGNAAATATAAGAAAGTTATTNGATGAAAATAATACGAATGTCTTCATANCAAATAAATTAAATATAAAAGTTAGCTATGTGTCTGATGTTGTTAGAAGTTATAAAAATAATAGAAATATATCTATGAGACATTTAGGAAATGATACTATTGAATTATGGAATGAAGAAATTACACTAATAAACAATATGCTTTTCATACCGATTAAAAGTATTGAATTAGTAAAAAATAACTTAGTTTCAGATATAACAGTTGATTCAGAAGATCATAGTTTTATTGCTGGGAATAATTTCTTGTCAAGCAATTGCGCTCAGGGGAAACAAGCTATGGGTGTATATGTGACCAACTATGAAAATAGAATGGATAAAACTGCCTATGTCTTGAATTATCCAATGAGACCGCTTGTCGACACTCGTATTATGAATATGATACAGCTGAATAAAATTCCATCAGGGAGTCAAGTGATTGTTGCTATTATGACGCATACAGGATACAATCAAGAAGATTCCTTGCTCATTAACCAAGGCTCAATTGATCGCGGACTGGCATTAGTAACTGTGTATCATACTGAAAAAGATGAAGACAAACAAAAAATTAACGGTGATGAAGAAATTAGATGTAAGCCAGACGCTACAAAAACCAAAGGAATGAAATTTGGAAATTATAATAAAGTAAATTCAAAGGGAGTAATTCCAGAAAATACTTTAGTTGAAAACAACGATATTATTATTGCCAAAATAACTCCTATCAAGGAAAATAGAAACGATCATACAAAAGTTATCAAGTTTGAAGATGGAAGTAGGAAATACAAAACTGTTGAAGAAACGTATATTGATAAAAACTATATTGACAGAAACGGTGAAGGATATAATTTCGCTAAAGTAAGAATTAGAGCTGTTAGGAAGCCTGTTATTGGAGATAAATTCAGCTCGAGACATGGTCAGAAGGGAACCGTTGGTAATATTATTCCTGAATGCGATATGCCATTCACCAGTTCTGGTGTAAGACCAGACATTATAATAAATCCTCATGCTATTCCTTCTCGTATGACTATTGGTCAATTAAAAGAAACTGTACTTGGTAAAGTCCTAGTTGAGCTGGGATTATTTGGGGATGGTACAGCATTTGGACAATTTGACGTAAATGATATTTGTAAAGATCTTATTAAGTTGGGATATGAATCAAATGGTAACGAATTAATGTATAATGGATTAACTGGCGAGCAGCACGAGTGTAGTGTATTTATGGGACCAGTGTTTTACCAACGTCTCAAACACATGGTGAATGATAAAGCGCATAGTCGTTCTATTGGTCCTATGGTTAATCTTACCAGACAACCAGCCGAAGGAAGGTCTCGAGATGGAGGTCTTAGATTTGGAGAAATGGAACGTGATTGTTTTCAGGGTTCTACCCCGATTCCGATGTATTGTGGTTTAAGTGTAAAAATTGAAACAATGCAAAAATCTAATTTAATTGTTTTAGGATGGAGTGAAAAAACAAATAGCATGATTTATTCAAAACAATCAGGGTTTTTATATAAAGGAGAGAAAGAGTGTGTTGATGTTACATTTCAAGATGGGCGAAAAATTACTTGTACTGAAACCCATCCTATTTTAACATCTGAAAATAATTGGGTTAAAGTTAAAGATTTAAGTTTTAATGATAAAATTAAAACAAGTGTAAATTATCCAGTTATGGATATTCAAGAAGAGATAGTTGAATGTTCTGGATGGAAATTAGATTTTGGAGATATAAACCTTACTACAATTAATGAAAATGAGTATTTAAAAACATTAGCTTTTATGAGAATGATTGGTTATTTAATGACAGATGGAGGTATTTATTTTAATACAACTAGACAATGTTATACCGGATGTGTTACTCTAGGACATATGAATGATGTTAATAATTTTATTTGTGATTTAGAACTATTTTGTAATATAACAACAACTAATTTTAAATGTGGTAATTGTTATAGAATTAATATTCCAGCCTTTATTGTGTTGAGTATTTTAAAAATAAAAGGAATACAATCAGGTTCAAAAGTGTGCCAACCGGCTCAACTACCGGAATTTATATTAGATCCCAATTGCCCTAAACCAATAATTCGTGAGTTCTTAGGTGGTTTGTTTGGTGGTGACGGACATACTTGTGTTCTTGGAATGCATCGTGACAAACGCGATGTATTAACATCCATTTCATTCTCTAAAAGTAAACAAGAACCATATTTGAGTTCATTAACGCAAATGATGGATGATATTAAAAAATTATTTGCTAGATTTAATATTAATAATATTACTATTCAAAAATTTAAAGAAACAACTAATTCAAAGAAAAAATTAGTAAATATAAATAAAACGTTTCAACTAACCCTTCATCTAAGTATTGACGAACTTATACCATTTCACGATAATATTGGCTTCCGTTATTGTTGTCATAAATCTCAGCGTTTAGAAGCAGCTGTATCTTATAAACGGTTGCGTAATGAAGTTACTAGACAACACAATTGGATAGTAAATCGCGTTGATGAAATAACTCATTTTAGTGAAATTAAGAAAGAGACTCCAAATAAAATAGTTCCAACTAAAAAAGCTATTGAACAAGCTCTACATGAATTAAAGCTAGTAGAGCCGATTATTCATGAATACGGTATTCCTTCTACACATGACATTACAGATCATCTTGTAAAAGGAACTAAATTTGGTTTATTTAGAGGAGCNGGGTTTCCAACCGCTGAAGAGTATCTTAAAGAAATTGGAGCATTGGATTGGTTCTTAGATGAAAAAGATAAACATGAGGATATACATGAGGATATACATGAGGATATAAATGAGGATATAAATGAGGATATAAATGAGGATATAAATAAAAAATCAGCTTATGGTGTCAATCGAAATTGTGAAGGATTACCTACTATGAATTTAAAAATTATTGATATTAGACCAGCAGGAATTCATAAAGTGTACGACATTCAAGTTGATGAAACACATTCATTCTTAGCTAATGGAATAGTTGCTCATAATTGTATGATATCTCATGGAGCTGCTAGATTTACTAGAGGAAGAATGTATGATGCTTCAGATAAATATTCTGTATTTGTGTGTAAAAAGTGTGGTCTAATAGCTTCATACAATGATCAGATACATATTCATCATTGTAGAACATGTGATAATCGCGTTGATTTTGCTTATGTAGAAATACCTTATGCTTGTAAGCTTTTGTTCCAAGAATTGAATACTATGAATGTTGTTCCGCGGTTATTAACAGATCATTAATTATACTTTTAGAAAAAGTATAGCAAAATACACTTATACTTTTATAAAAAGTATAGCAAAATACACTTATACTTTTAGAAAAAGTATACGTAATAAATTAACAATATAAGTTGTAACCGCAAATAATATACCACCCCAAAGTGTATCTATAAATACTGTTAAAATAGACCAGTTCTTTAATAACGCATAATTGGTTGTTTCATATACCCCATAAATTACTAAACCTAACAAAAATGCTTCATATACACTTTTATGTGGTTTAATAATAAAATAATTTAATCCAGCTATTAGAAATATGTAGCATAGAGCTACTCCTAAAAAATTTATTTTTATTGCTGATCCCTGAACGCTTTGTATTTGTTTTTGAAAAAAATCTTTTATAATAGTTAAATAAACTGAATCAATTGTTACAAATACAATTGCACTAACTAACATCAAAAAATTAAACATTATATAATAAATAAATATTTTACTATTTAGATAAAGTACAATTTTAATTATAATCTCAACTAAACATTTTTTTAGTATTGTAATATATAAATGTCTGTAGGATACACTAGCGCAATTAATGGAAGCAATGTAGCTTTTAATAACTTTGTAAGAAATCCAAAGAACGCCGGAGGTGCCATTAAGGGATGGATGCCTCAACAAACTCAAAATGGCGATAAAACATATCCTGAATTTGAACAAATTCGTTTCACTTTAAAACAAGCATGGAATACAACCTATCCTAGTCAATTAAGACGTAACAATTTGACAAAATCTATTACAACACCATTTCGTGCTGTTAATAACGCAGGCGATCTTTTAAGTCGTGAAAATTTTTCTTGCGGAGGTTCTTGTCAGACACCTCAAAGTAGACCAGGACTTAGTGGTTTAAGAACACATTTTGGATCTGTTTCTGTTTCTTGCGTCCCATCTGCTGCTTATAATAGTCTTCAATTACTTACTAATGTTCCTGCAGCAGCATGTAATGTTAAATATGTATATGATAGTTCTGATTATACAACCTATTTGAAACAAAAAGCCGTTAACAAAAACTACAATGATCTCACCTACGGAGGCGATCAATCTAACGCAAGTCAATCTGCTTGGAGAGCTATTAGAAGATATTAAAAGATATGCTACTTTTTTATAAGTAAATATATTATGGAAAAAAATAAAAGAAATGAAATGTTGTATCAAAAAACAGAGTTTAATAAATCACTTATTTGTATGTTGTCTACAATATTCAAATGTAGCAAATGTAAACGTAACAATACAATTCAAATTCAAGAAAATATGGTAAGCCAGAATTGTTTATTTTGTGGCAATCCAAACTATATTAAGAAAGGAAGAATGTAAAAAATGTATAAAATGTAAAAAATGTAACAATTAT
>JGI25920J50251_10000900_pt1 | contig 10652 bp, 6 predicted proteins | sample LauGreBMM110DCMD_2_FD_50251 | JGI IMG/M metagenome (IMG submission 50251) | reverse complement strand
CGGGCCGCCGCGACCTGCGGCGCGAGCTGGCGGTAGCCGCGCACGCGGTTCAACGGATCGATCTTCCGGGGCAACTGCCAGCCCGTGGCCTTCCCGATCAGCCGTGTTTCGTGCAACAGCACCACGACCGGCAGGCCGAGGCACAAGGCGTAGGTGACGAACTTCCGCGGTGCCGTGGATCCGGCCGCGGCGCGTGCATGCCAATAGAGCGCGCCCAGCAGCGCCAACGGCAGCACGCCCGGGACGATCCAGTTCGGAAGGACCCGGGCACGGAACGTCAGTGCGATGTAGAAGATGAAGACCGGTGCGCCGAGACAGAAAAGATAGCGCAACAGCATCGGTCGCGAAGCGGAGGCCCCGCGGGATCCGGTCGCTGGTTCCCGCCAGAACCGGAAGCAAGCGATCCCTGCGGCGACGACCAACACGGGATTGAGCAGCATCGAGACCGCGCCCACGAGGTCGCCGAAGAACCGCAGCGTCGGGTGCCACGCTTCAGCCAGGCCGCCGCGTTCACCGAGGTGGGTCAGGGTGATCCAGCCATGCTGCTGGTTCCAGAGGAGCACCGGGAGGGTGCAGGCGAGGTTCACCAGCAACGCGAGCCACGGTCCGGGCCGGCGCAAGCGGATCCGGGCCGGCGGCCAGATCACGAAGAACAGCGCCACCGACGCCCAGAGGAACGGCGAGCTGTACTTGCTGAGGAATGCGCCGCCCCACCACAGGCCGGTCCATAGCCACTGTCGGGTGGAATCCTCGGTGATCGCCTTCCAACCGCTCATCATCGCGGCGGTCCAGAAGAGCACGAGCAGCGGGTCGATGGTCATCAGCACGCTGCCGACGCTCAGCAGCGGCGCCGCCGTGACCAAGAGCACGAAGAGGAAGGCCGTCCGCGCGTCGGCGTGGGTCGCGACGAAGCGCAGCAGCATCAATCCGAGCACCGCTGCGAAGACCGGCGAGAGGAAGCGCACCCCGAGCTCGGTGTCGCCGAAGAGGGACGTGCCGATCCATTGCGCGACGGCGATGCCGGGCGGCTTCGAATAATAGGACAACGCGAGGTGCTTCGACCAGATCCATTGGTACGCCTCGTCCTCGCTGAGCTCGATCACGGCCGCGCGCAGATACAGCAGTCGGACCACGAGCAGCACGCCGATGAGCAGGTATCCGGCGCGGATCCAATGGCGCCCCAGGTCCGCCGGATCTTCCCGGCCGGCCGGCACCGGGTCGCCGCGGAGCGACGGCAGGCGTCCCCACCAGAGCGGGAACATCCATCGCCCGAGCGACCGCCAAAGCGCTTCCATTCCAAAGGTGGCCCCGATACCGGCCAGTGCGCCGAATCCCCAACCGGCCAGCACGTCGAGCGGATGGTGGACGCCGTTGTAGATGCGGGAGACGCCGACCCCTACGGCCAACGGCACCGCGAAACGCCAGCTTCGCCGGTAGAACAGCACGGCGACCGCCGCCACCGCTGCCGCGTTCGCGGAATGGCCGCTGGGGAACGAGCCGAGCGGGTTCCCTTGGCCGACCAATAGGCGCGTCTCGGGATGGTCGACGTAAGGCCGCGCCCGGCCGACGGCCTTCTTCAGCGGCCGGACCGCCATGCTGTCGCCCAGCAATAGAGCCACCGCCGCGACGAGGACGAAGGCGCGGCCGCGCGATCCGCCCTTGGCCAGCAGCCAGACGATGCCGAGCACCACGAGCGGCAGCGAGAACCGGTTCCCCGTGAGGAACGGCATGACGACATCCAGGACCGGGTTCGCGATCGTCTGGTTGATGGATCGGAACGCGGCGAGGTCGAGGGCGGAAAGCCAGTCCATTGTTCCGTTGATGGTACCGGAGACCTGGACCGGATGGCAGGGAGAATCCGCACGGCGAAGAGGACGGAACCGTCTCCTCCCATCGTGGATACCCGGAGCACCCATCACATCGGGTCAGCCTTCGCGGACCTGCTTCGTCCTTTTCCGGTAACCTCTTCGCGGCGACGTTTCAGGAAACCGCGTATGGACCCACTCTCCTCGTCCTCTCGCCGCCCCGGATGCGCCCGTCCTTTGGATCCGGGCCGGGCGCAGGGGCTTTGTCCGCGCTGCTTGCTCGCTTGTGCGGCCTAGGTGTTCTACATGACCGGGGAACCCGCGCCGCCGGCGATGGTGCCGAAGCCGCAGCGGGTCCCGGAACCGAGCCGCTGACCCCCATGGGAACCAACGCCTCCTCCACGTTTGTCACGACCCGTTGGACGCAGGTCCTCGCCGCCCGCGGCGGTTCCGAGGCGTCGCGCACGGCCTTGAGCGAGCTGTGCTCGTCGTATTACGGACCGGTCGTCCCCTTCCTCGCGCACACCGGATGCGGCGACGAGGAACCGCGCGAGGTGGCCCACGATTTCTTCGCCCGCCTGCTGGCGCGCGACGAATTGGCCGGCGTCGATCCATCGCGCGGGCGGTTCCGTTCCTACCTGCTCGGCGCCTTGAAGCATTTCGCGGCGAACCGCCGGGTCCGCGCGGCGCGGGAGAAGCGTGGCGGGGATGCCGAGCATCAGCCTCTGACGACCGGGACCGACACCGGGACGGAGTTGCCCATCGCCGCGGGAGCGCCGTGCTTGGAACAAGTGTTCGACCGGGAACGGGCGGTGGCGATCGTCGAGCGCGCCTTGGCGGTCCTAGCGGAAGAAGCGGCGACCGCGGGCACCTCCGAGCACTTCGCCGTGCTGAAGGCGTGGCTGTCCTTCGGCGACATCCCCGGCTCGCAGTCGGATGCCGCCGTCCGGCTCGGCGTCAACGAAGGCGCGGTGAAGGTCGCGGTGCACCGGCTGCGCAAGCGCTTCCGGGAAGTGGTCCGCGCGGAGATCGCCCAGACCGTCCCGGTCGGCGACGATGTCGAGGCCGAGCTGCGTCATCTCGTCGAGGCGCCGGCGCTCGAGTCGGCGGGATAGGACATCGTCGGCCGGGAGGCATCGCTCGCGACCGTCGCTGTCGTCCACGCTTCTGGGTCTTTGTGCCTTTGCGCGAGACTTGGCTCAACTCAGCCCAACTCGGATCGGGTCGCGCTCCGCTGCCGCGGAGGGTCACGCGACCGTGAGCGGACCGCTGAACACGGTGAGGCTGATGACCTCGGTGAGGGCGACGTGCGGGCCGTGACGCTCACCTTTCGGGGCGAAGAAGCAGGTGCCGGGACCGTAGGCCACTCCGCTCTCTTCCCAACTGCCGCTGAGCACGTAGGCCGTCTCATCGGCGAGCGGATGGATGTGTGCCGGAACGGTCGTGTTCGCGGCGAATCTCCGGAGCACGGTCACGCCGCCGGTGGCTTCATCGCGGCGGAGCAGCTTCAACTCGACACCCGGGTAGGGGCCGGGTCGCCATGGAGTCGCTTCGGCATCGGATACGTGCTGGAACATGGCCCCGACCGTAACGCGTCCGTGCGATATCGGCGATAACGGCCTTTGGCGGAACGGAAAAACCGGCGCGGACGATCGATCCGTATCACAGGTTTCGGGTGAAGGCCCGGCGCACCGCCGGCGTCATCGCCGTCTTCGTCAGCGCGGGCCGGCCGCGCTGCCGACGGCATCGGACCAGCGCCCGCCGGCCAGCCGGTCGCGCAAGCCTTCGACGACCTCGCGCACGATCCCCGGGCCTTCGAACACCAGGCCCGAATAGATCTGCACCAACGAGGCGCCGGCGGTGACCTTCTCCCAGGCGTCCTCCGCGCTGAAGATGCCGCCGACGCCGATGATGGGAAGGCGGCCGTTCGTCTGCCGGTGGAGATGCCGGATGACCTCGGTGCTGCGGGCTCGCAGGGGACGTCCGCTGAGACCGCCCGTCTCGCCGTAGGTCCTTGCACCGGCGGCATCGGAGGTCGCGGGCCGGGCGAGGGTGGTGTTGGTGGCGACGATGCCCGCGAGGTCGCGCGGACCGGCGAGAGCGACGATCTCGTCGAGCGCCTCGAAGCTGAGGTCGGGCGCGACCTTCACGAGCACGGGCCGCGGCGGGACGGGTCCCGAGTGGTTGATCGCTTGGAGCGCGGCGAGGATCTCGTCGAGCGCGGCCTTGTCCTGCAGTTGGCGAAGGTTCGGCGTGTTCGGCGAGCTGACGTTGACCACGAAGAAATCGGCCAGACCCCGCAGCGCGCGGAAGGAATCCGCGTAGTCCTTCGTCGCCTGCTCGATGGGGGTGATCTTCGATTTGCCGAGGTTGATGCCGACCGGATGCGCGGGCCAGAGACCGTCGGCGCGCCATCGGGCGAGGCGCCGGGCGAGCGCGGTCGCACCCCCGTTGTTGAAGCCCATCCGGTTGACCAACGCCTCGTCGGCCACGGCGCGGAACATCCGCGGCTTCGGGTTGCCGGTCTGGGGATGCCAGGTCACGCCGCCGAGCTCGCTGAAGCCGAAGCCGAAGGCCTTCCACATCGGCACCGCCGCCGCCTGTTTGTCCATGCCTGCCGCGAGGCCGACGGGATTGGGGAAGCGCAGGCCGAAGGCCTCGACCGGCAACTCCGGCACGCCGCACACCGCCTCGACCAGACGGCACATCGGCGCGCTCCGGCTCACGGCGGCCAGCCCGGCAAGGGTGCGGTTGTGCACCGCCTCGGAATCCTGTGCGAAGAGGACCGGGCGGGCGACGTTGCGGTAGAACCAGCTCATGAGCGTACTCTCTCAAAGAGTCCGCGGAGTGCCAGCTCCTACGTGGTCTGCAGTCGGAGCGTTGCCGCAGTTGGATGGCGCCGCGCCGAGCACGACACGGGGTATCAGCAGCTAGAGGACCTGCGTACGGGCGTCCTCCACTTCAGACCGCACCCCACAGGATCCGGTGCGTTGCGTCGCCCGTCTTTTGGGTCCAGCCTCGCTTTGCCATGTCCGCGCTGATCAAGCCCGCGTTCCGACCGTACATCCCCGCCGCGTCGCACCTCCGGGAGCTGAGCGTCCGATCCATCGTGGTCGGCACGTTGCTCGGGATGATCTTCGGCATGTCGTCGCTCTACCTGACGCTGAAGGTCGGTCTCACCGTGAGCGCAGGCATCCCGGTCGCGGTGATCTCCATCACCCTGTTCCGGTTGTGGGCGAAATTCGGCGGACGCGACGCCACCATCTTGGAGCACAATCTGGCGGCGACCGCCGGGTCCGCGGGCGAATCCATCGCCTTCGGCGTGGGCGTGACCATGCCGGCGATCCTGATCCTCGGCTTCGACCTGGAGATCTCCCGCGTGCTGCTGGTGGCGGTGCTGGGCGGGTTGCTGGGCATCCTGATGATGATCCCGCTCCGGCGCGCGCTGATCGTGCAGCAGCACGGCGAGCTGAAGTATCCCGAAGGCACGGCCTGCGCCGAGGTGCTCAAGGCCGGCGCCAACGCCGAATCCCGCGCGGCGGCCGATCCGGTCTACCACGACGCGAAGAACATCGCCGGCATCAACGCGAAGACGATCTTCGCGGGCTTCGGTCTCGGGCTGCTCTACAAATCCGTGCAGGTCGCCGGGAAGCTCTGGAAAGAGGTCCCCGAGAAAGTTTTCGGGGCGCCGCTGAAGGCCGGTTCGATCGCGTGCGAGATCTCGCCGGAGATGCTCGGCGTCGGCTACATCATCGGCCCGCGCATCGGCGGCGTGATGGCCGCCGGTGGCGTGATGAGCTACCTGCTTCTCATCCCGATGATCAAGTTCTTCGGCGACCCGCTCAACGATCCGCTCGCGCCGGCCACCACGCTCATCCGCGAGATGGGACCCAACCAGGTGCGATCGGCCTACGTGCTCTACATCGGTGCCGGCGCCGTCGCGGCCGGCGGGCTCATCAGCCTCGCGCGCGCCTTACCGACCCTCTGGCGCGGGCTCAAGGCCGGCCTTTCCGACATCACCGGGATCGGCCACGACCAACCGGCCCCGCAGACCGGGACGGCGGAGCGGATCCGCCAGGTGACGTCCGCCTCGGTGCCCCGCACGGAGCGCGACCTGCCGATGAAGTTCGTGCTCATCGGCGTCGTGCTGCTGGTCACCGCGATCACCCTGGCCGCGCCGCTGAAGATGAACCTGGTCGGCGCCGCGTTGATCGTGTTGCTCGGGTTCCTCTTCGTCACGGTCTCGTCGCGTCTCACCGGCGAGATCGGTTCCTCGTCGAACCCGATCTCCGGGATGACCATCGCCACGCTGTTGCTGACCTGCCTCACTTTCCTCGCGGTCGGCTGGACGGGCAGCGCCTACTACGTCACCGCGCTCTCGGTCGGCGCGATCGTGTGCATCGCCTGCTCGAACGGCGGCACGACGTCGCAGGACCTGAAGACCGGGTTCCTCGTCGGCGGGACGCCCCGGTACCAGCAGATCGCCATCCTGGTCGGGGCCTTCGCCTCCGCGCTGGTGCTCGGGCCGACGCTGCTCAAGCTGAACCAGAACGGCACCGTGTACGTCGACGCCGCGCAGACGGACGTCACGGTGCGCGTGCCGACCGGCCAGCTCGCGGGCCTGGCGAAAGAGCGGGTGACCGGGCCGCAGGCGGCGGACGATCCGCAGGACTACCTCGTCTGGCACCAGGCCGATCCCCAGGGCGGCGCGGCCAAGAAGTTCCTCGTCGACGCCACGGGCAAGGCCGTCTGGTACGTCGATCCCGGCATCAACGGCACCGTGAAGGAGCTGCCGGACGGAACGAAGGTGACCAAGTACGACGCGCCCAAAGCGACGCTCGTGAGCTACATCATCAAGGGCATCCTCGACCGCAAGCTGCCGTGGGGGCTCGTGCTCTTCGGCGTGATGATCGCGGTGACGCTCGAGCTGTGCGGCATCGGGTCGCTCGCCTTCGCGGTGGGCGTTTNCCTGCCGATCTCGACGTCGCTGCCGATCTTCGTCGGAGGCATGCTCCGCTGGCTCGTGGACCGCCGGGCGCGGGGTGCGCATGTGGTCCGGGGGTTGACCGAGGAGGAGATCTCCGCGGAAGGCGACAAATCTCCCGGCGTGCTCATGGCGTCCGGCTACATCGCCGGAGGCGCCATCGCCGGCATCGTGATCGCCTTCATGGCCGCGGCCCTGAGCAAGACCGACCACACGCTCACCGAGTGGGCAGAGCGGGCGAACCCGTTCTTCGCCGGGCCCGGCTCCGACCTGCTCTCGCTGTTGCCGTTCGCGGTCCTCTGCGCGCTGCTTTACCTGGCCGCGCGGGAGAAGATCCTCGTTGGCAGGAAGGGGTGAGGGGCTTCCTGCCAGGGCCGACGCCAACGTTCGGATCCTTGCGTCGGCGCTTATCACGATGTGCACGGGTTGGCCGGGGCTGGATCCGGCGGAACATCCGATGTCAACGGGCAGAGGAGGATCGGGTGCGATTGGAAGTGGCGGACAAGGCAGCCGGGACAGAGTCGCCCTTGCTCTGATGAGAACACGGGGCGGAGAGAGAATCTGGAAAGCAGGAAAACCGGAGCATCGCGGGTTCCGTTCCTGTTTTCCTGCTTTCCAGATTCATCTGTCCCAGAAAGCAGATGGCACTCTGCTGCATTGGAGGTCGTCGACCAGCAGGCGCCGCCTCCTGCCAAGCGCCAAGGTATCTCCTCGCGCCCTTCCAAGTCCGGCTCGCCGAACCAGAGCACAACTCCGTAAAACCTGTCCGCCACTTCTGATCGCACCCAGGAGGATCCCCCCTTTGGATGCCGGACGCGTGGTGGATGACGTGGACCGGTGGCCGTCGGCCGGGTGGCGGTTCCGGGATCCTCGGATTCAGCCGGGTCGATCCATGGCATCGGGATGCAGACGGGCATAGCCGCGCGGACATCCGCACCGGAGGTCGGTGAGTGCTATCCATGGGAGGCACTCGGCGATGCGGTCGTCCAAGCCCTCGACCGGTCATCCCGGCTCAGGCCGAGGCCGAGATGTCCTTCAGGTCGGCGCGGACGCTTTGATAGCTGGTCGAAAACGCGAGCACGTCCGGATCCGGCACGATCCCGTTCTGCGAGCAGTAGCTGGCATAGGTGTCCGGCCACCAGTTGCGGTGGGCGGTGTGGCCTTGCCGGCGCCATTCTTCCCAACCCATGAGCACCTTGCTCCAGCAGCGGTCGCCGAAGGCCACGGCTTCGTGGGCGCTCGGCATGTCGCTCACATACCAATCGCGTCCGACGCGGGCGTGCAGCACCTCGTCGGCCCAGTCGAAGTCCTGGAACGTGGCCGCGAGCGCGTTCTTGGACATGACGCCGACCTCCCATTCGTGGCGCTTGCCGGTCCTGGGCATGAGGCCTTGCTCGATGAAGTAGAGCACGGCGTGGCGTTCCTTGGGCGTGAGCTGGGTGTCGAGGCCGAGCGACCAGGTGAAGTTGACCATCACGTGGCGCGGCCAGTCCACGCCCACGCTCACGAAGCCGACCTCGCCCATCATCGCGTGGCGCGCCTCGTCCCAGAGCTGGCGCGTGAGGTCGCGGTAGTAGCCCCACGGCTTGCCGGGCGTCTCGGAGAGGATGCTCGCCATCATCTCCGGCACGTCGATCTCGCGGAGCCGCTTGTAGAACATCATGAGCACCTTGGCGTCGAGCGGCCGGGCCGGGTCGTAGAGGAAGACCTCGGCGTTGACGCCCATGTTGTACGGATCGGGGAAACGGGCGTCGCGCCGCGGGACGCCGTCGTAGCGGAAAGGCACCGCGGAACGCAGCCGCTCCGGCAGCGACGACGCCTCGGGTGAGGTGCCGTCGATCCCACCGGCCGCGGAGAGCGCGGCGCGCACGACCTCCAGGCCGGCCATGGCGTCGCCGCGCTGCCCGGGCGAGACCAGCGCGGCGACGGCCTTGCGGCCGTGGTCGAGCATGTCGTCCACCTCGATGAGGGCGAACCTCAGCAGCCGCCGCGTCGGTTGGTCGGCGAGCGGATGGGCCTCGTCCTGGTGCTTCACCATCGCCTCGCGCAGCGCGGGCAACGCGATCTCGTGGAGCCCGAGCAACAGTTCTTCCGTGGTCGGCGCGGCGAGCATCTCGTCGAAGGCGAGCGCGAGGCCGCCGTGGGGGNTCTTGTCCAGCCCGAGCGGCGGCTCGCGCATCTCGCTGACGCGGGCGCGCAGCGCGGCGACGTGTTCGGCGCAGAGATAGGCGTGGTGGCTGAAGGCCATCTTCAGCTCGTACACCGGCTCGGCGGTGAGACGCGCGATGAGGATCTGGTGGATGCGCTTGAAGGCGTAGTGGTGGCGCTTCAGCCGACGGACGGATTCCTCGACCGACAAGCCCGGGCGGACGGCATCGGTGAAGTCGGCCAGACCGGCCAACGCAGGAAGGCCGCGGTGGGTCTGGTAGGCGGCGGCGAACCGGAGCGCGGCGGTGGACGGTGGAGCCTTCATAGCGTTACCTACTGATTAGCCCAGACCGGCCCCGACACAAACTTTGCGTTGCCTCCCAGTGTGGGCCGCGGTGGCGGACGCTTGCAGCGTTGGTCTTCAACCGGCGGTTCTGACGAGTGGTGCTCGGCGGGGCCGGGAGGAAGCGTCCAGGCGTTGGGACGCAGCCGACGGAGGGCGGACTGGAAAGTCCGCCCTCCCAGAGCAGCGGGGCTGTGTGTTGTCCGGCTGGATCGGATCCGCTCGGGCCAGCCAACTGCCACTTGGGCCCGGTTCGGCCGGGTCAGGCCTTGATGAATCCCGCCGCCTGTGCCGCGGTCGCGCCGTCGTGGACGATGGCCATGAGGGCGCGGGTCATGCCGGCGGGATCGGGATGCTGGATGATGTTGCGTCCGTAGACGATCCCGGCGGCGCCTTGCTGGATCAACTGCTCGGTGCGGGCGAGGATCTCCGCGTCGGGGGCGCGGCCGCCGCCGCGGACGAGCACCGGGATGGTGCCGGCGATCTGGACCACCTTGCCGTAGACGCCGACGTCGTCGGCCGGGTCGGCCTTGATGATGTCCGCGCCGAGCTCCACCGCTTGCCGGACGAGCGGGAGGATCTTTTCGAGGTCGCCGTCGACCATNTAGCCGCCGGCCTTGGTGTTCGATTGGAAGACGAGCGGCTCGATCATCAGCGGCATCCCGTGACGGTCGCAATCGGGCTTGATCCGGAGGATGTTCTGGACGCACTGGTCCATGACCTCGGGCTCGCCCGGGATGCGGAACAGGTTGACGACGACGCAGGTCGCGTCGAGGCGGAGCGCCTGCTCGACCGGGGAATCGATCATGCGGCTGAAGAGCGTGCGCGGGAGCTGGCTGCCGTAGACGTTGGCGACGTCGGTGCGGAGCACCAGCGACGGCTTCTCGCGGCCCGGGATCGACTGAAGGTAGTGGGCCTGGCCGATGGTGAGCTGGATGGCGTCGGGCGCGGCGGAGACGACCGTCTTCACGGCCTGTCCCATGTCCTCGATGCCCTGGAGGAAACCCCGCTCGTTGAAGAAGCCGTGGTCGATGGCGACGTCGAAGCAGCGGGCGGACTTGGCGTTGAAGAGCCGGTTCAGGCGATAGGATTTCATCGGTGAGGGAAGACTGCCGGTCGGCTGCCGGGGATTGCCAACGAGAAAAATCGCCGCCCGCGTCGCCCCGGCTCAGAGCAGGCGCATGCGGAAGAACCGCATCGTGTCCTCCGCGGGCGGTTCGAAGGACTGCGTGCCGGACGTGAGGCTGTGCGGCGGGCCGTGGGCCGGGACCGCGGTGAACAGGCCATCGGCCGTGGACGCCGCTTCGAGCTGGGCCTTGGGGCCAGGTTTGCCGAGCCAGCGGAGCCGGATGCCGCCGGCCGGACCGCGGCT
>JGI25920J50251_10000896_pt1 | contig 10665 bp, 6 predicted proteins | sample LauGreBMM110DCMD_2_FD_50251 | JGI IMG/M metagenome (IMG submission 50251) | reverse complement strand
GACCAATAGTCATACGTGATGGTATTGCGTGAGGATTTATAATTAAGTCGGGTCTAATGCCGTCTTCTGTAAAAGGCATATCATTTTCAGGAATAATGAGGCCTAATGTCCCTTTCTGACCAGCTCTTGAATTTCCTATGAGCATAGATGGCGCGAAATTATTCTCACGCATATAATATAAATGCGACGANGGCATTTCAACGCAATATACTTTCCCTTCATAATCTATTAATTTTTCCTCATTGAAATCGTTNACATTTTTATTAATATATGGTTGATTTTGCTTACGAAGAATACTAATTTTATAATATGTATTATCTCCTGTCTCAACAATTTTTGTAATTCCAGACCATCCACAATGAACAGCTAATCTACAAATATCATTTGCAAGTCTAGTGCTAACAGTTCCATACCTAGAAAACCCATCAGCGTATGTATGACTATCACCTTCTATTAACGCTTCTAATAATATTATACATTGACGTTGAGATAAAGACCAAACGTAATCAGGTAAATATTTATTTAATGCTTCTAAACTATATTTTTTAAGTTCATCATATACTTCTTTATTTTTTTCAATATTTATGGCAAAATAACCATTATACCTATCGTGATAAAATGTAATATTTAGTTTTGTCAATATATCTATATTAAAATCAATTTTTCTTGGTTTTACAGCAAATATATAAACTGCTCTTGAATTAGTTGACCCATCAGAAATAAACATGCCAAGCAATTGTAACCAATCGTCCATTTTATATTGTTTTTCTCCAAAAACCATCCATTCAACGTCAGGATATACATTTTTCATTGATTTCTGGAATTGTACCATTTTACCGATGACTTTTTCAGCTTCTAATAATTCATACTCTTTATTGCCTTCATTTTTCTCTCTTTGTTTAATATACAATTTGTGATTTAATGTACAAACAACTTCAATTTGCTTGTTTTTAACTGAATACATTTTACCATTATAATCATATATAAATTTATTAACAGGATATTCATAACACATATTTCCATTTACATCTAAAGTTGCCACCTTATGTTTTGAAATATCTATATCTTTAATTTCAATCCATCCTTCATTAGTTAGAACTTGTTGTGTAGGTAAAGCACACGCCATCTTATCACCAATAGCGGGCAAACGTTCTTCGCGTATTCTAACTTTTGCTATATTAAATCCTTCTTCTCCAAGAGTAATAAACGATTTATCTACATAACCGAGTTGTCCTTTTTTAGTTTTAACAGAATCATCTATCCATACATCTTTATTTTCAAGATTAGAATTAATTTTTCCAATTAAAATAGTCTTATCATTTAAGCCTGTATTTTCTCTAATCAATCCAAAATCATCAAGTTGGCTATAATCATACCCATCTTTCTTTTTAATAACATTATTTTTTTCAACATTAGCGAATTTTGAGTTGGTCATGCCTGTAATTTTTGAACTTTCTTCTCTCGATTCATACATGGAGTAATAGGTGGTTCTAAAAATGCCACGATTAATAGCACCTTCATTAATTAAAATAGCATCTTCCACATTATATCCAGTGTAGCACATAATAGCTACAATAGCATTGACACCATATGGTTGCTCTTCATTGTTAATGTATTCCATATATCTTGATTTAATCAACGGAATTTGTCCATAATTTAATATAACTCCCATTTTATCGATTCGCATCTGATAGTTTGAATGATAAACAGATACCGCTTGTTTGCTTTGACCACAAGAAAAAGCATTGCGCGTTACCGGATTATTTTCAGGATAAATAATTTGATTTCCCATAACACCCAAAATAAGGGAAGGATCAATTTCAATATGGGTATAATAATTATTTTTTTTAAGTTCTTCTTCATTAACAGCAATTAGAGACGACTCTTCTTCCGATGTATCTACATAATCAACAACTGATTTATATTTTTGTAAATTATTAAAAATAGATTGTTGCTCTTTTCCAAAATCAGGATACAACTTAACTAAATCATAAAGCATGTTGTTTTTACTTGAAAAAGTAGGATCATTTTTATTTTTAAAACCAGAAATTATTTGTTCCCATGTGATGGTTCCTTTATTAAGCATCTCTATAATTTCTGGTCTGTCATAACTTGATTTGCCGTCTTCTATATAATAAATAGGTCGCGTAAGTCTTCCTGCATCTGTATAAATATGAATTTCATTATGCTCGTAATCAAATGAAATACTTGTATAAATAGGAATAATTCCATTTCTTCTATATATTTTTAACAATTCAACCAATCCCAATTCTTTTTTATCTGTAGAAATAGGATTATCGATAACTCCTACCCAATTTCCGTTGACAAAAATTTTAGAACTAATAGCTAATTGTTCTGGAGAAGATTCTAATTTAATTCTCATTGGGGTATTTGCTCTTAACCATTTTATAATAGGATACGCAGATGAACCGCTAGTAATATATGCGCTAATTGCCATATGTTTATGAAGACCGATATTACCGCCATCAGGTGTATCAATNGGATCAATAAATCCCCATTGTGAACTGTTCAAAAGACGAGGNCCTACCACTTTAGCACTAGCATCAAGAGGTAAATTTATTTTTCTTAAATGTGAAATAAATGTATTCCAACTTAACCGATTTAAATCTTGAACAGCACCCAACCGCTTAGTATGCGCATCAGCACCCCAATTACCTTTAAATGCCTTTCTAAATCCGCTCTCAACAAGCCTATCTTTAAAAAATGTTTTAAAATTAGTTTCGATTAATCCAATAAAATTGTCTTTATATTTGTTATCCTTTGGAACATTTGTACTTTTAATTTGTTTTTTTTCCTTTCTAGAGAGAGTTTCATCTTCTTTATATTCACCCTTGTGGTAATAATATTCTTCATCTATTTTACGTGAAATATCTTTTTTTTGAATTAAATAATACTCTCTAAATAGATCATAAATGAGAGAACCAGATAACTCTACTCTNTTGAATCTAAAATTATCGCGATCAGTTGGTTTTTCNTCTTTCATATAAACTTTTAATAAACGATTCACCATATAACCAATAAAATAAGCTTTATCTAAAAAATTTAACTCTCCGACATGTGGTAAAAAATAATCAGAGAGAATTTCTAAAACACCGGAAACAGTGCCTCTTTTTGTTAATTCCGCAATATATTCGAGAGCCGTTTGTTGATTAAAAAACTTATTAGCATCGTGTATTGATGGTATAAATAAATCAATATATGGATTATCATTATTTTTTATGCTATCATCTAAATCTATTAATAAACAAGTTTTAATAATCTCTTTATCTGAAGTAATACCTAGAGCACGCATCAATATAAAAAGCGAAACTGGTTTTTTGACATTTGGAACAGAGACAACAATCTGGTTATTACTGTATCTTGGTGATGGAGACACAATTTTAACAGAAGTTGTCCTTATTGGTTTTGAGGTGTCCTCTGAAACAGATCTAATTTCAGCTGAATGGCTATAAATATCGTCTTCTTTGTTTGTTCTTATATAGAGCATATTGTCGGCAAATTTTTCTTGAGATATTAATACTTTTTCCTTACCATCTATAATAAAATAACCGCCAAAATCATTACGACATTCGCCCATATTAAATCGCACGCTTTTATTAAGGGATTTTAAGATACATAGGTCAGATTGAAGCATAATCGGGAAACGCCCAAGATATATTTTGTTCAAAATAATTTGGTGTTCTTTTTTTTCATCACCATTGTAATAAATAAAATCAACAATTACATCATAATGAATGGTAATTCCATAAGTCATGTTTCTCAAACGAGCATCATTTGGATACATATAATGTTCGTGATGATCATCGTAAATAACCGGTTTACCAAAATATATTTTAGACCCGTCCTTATCACCTAAATATAATAAACATTCGTTTCTTTTAACTGCTGAAATATTACTTTCTTCTTCTCTCTCAATAAACCGAATGGGATTATTTTCACGAAAAATACGTCTGATACCATTTCTAAAAAATTCATTATAAGACTCTAAATGATGAGCAACTAAATTATTAGGGTTATCTGTAAAATATTTATCTATTAATTTCCAAGATATATTTTCTCTCTCCATTTTATATTATAATAGCTCTATTTTTTTAAAATGTAATTATTATATTATATAAATTTTATTTAAGATTTATATAATTTTATTTAAGATTTATATAATTTTATATTTTATTTTTAATAGTTTTACCAGTTTTACTAGTTTTACTAGTTTTACCGATAGTTTTACCGATAGTTTTACTAATAGTTTTACTAATTTTACTAGTTTTATTTTTAATGACCTTATTTTTATTAAAGTTTACATTTTTAAAAGGAATAAGGCGTTTAGTTTCATCTTTTGGTTCAATATATTCTATATGGTCATCTTTATAATATTCTTGTGAAATTTTATCGTATGTAACCAAATATTTTTTATCTTTAGTACCCTGTTGCTTTATAATTTTTTCTAAATTGGTAATGTATTTTAAATATTTTTTTTTATCAAAATTATTTACTTTAAATTCTGTCCACGGTTGCGAAGGTCTATCTTTTAAAAATGGACAAAAATTAATATATTGTTTATGATCTTTGCAAAATTTTTCTTTATTAAAAGCTATTCCACAAGAGTTACCAAAACGTCCAATAAATCCCATATTTTGTGCCAATTTAGTGTCACACACTATTCCATCAACCGCACCATGAGGTGAAAATGGCTTAGGTCTATCTGCTTGTGACATATATTCTCTGGCATCTAATTCATAATGAGAACAAACTGTTCTAGAGCAAGGATTATTATCCTTTTTAAGATACACATCATAATGATCCGCAATTATTTTTTGAGCAATTGATATATTTATTTTGCCTTTATGTTCATCCATTAATTCTTCTAATCTAACTTTTCTGGCTCCTTGATGTCTTCTAATATCATAAAAACCAGAATTATTTACTTCTAAGTTTCTTATTCTTGGGTCATAGGGAGCATTAAACCCAATATAATACCCATTTTTAGTTCTAGAAAGACTATGATATTTTAATCCTAATTCTATACGCATTATTTCATTATTTTTAGTGTCACCAAATAACCAAGAATTAGCATAATCGCCTGAATTTCCATCGAGTAAAATGTCTACGTAATCGTCTAAAGTATTTCCATATTGCATTGCTTTTCTGATTCTATAACCAATTGGATATTTTTCACTGTAAGGTTGAAATCCTCCTATAGTTGTTTCCGTTCCAATTATACCTGCTGCTGTAACAAAAAAATCCGTACCACTCCATATCCAACATGGCGACGTTTGCATTATAAATCGATGACCTTCTACAGGATCTAAATCTAAAATAATATTTGAATATTGACCATCAATATAGTCAGTAAAAGAATTATGCGCTACAACAATTTTGCCATCTGATGTCCAGTCGCCAACTGCCATAAATGCGCTACATTTGTCATCAGCTTTGCTGCCTCCGCCTTCTTTACCTACACGCGAATCTGTTTTATAAGAAAACCAATATGGAATAGACATATAAAAGTTCCATGCTATTATTTCATCAATATTCGTTTTTGTTCCACCCGCATTACAACCTTCAGAAATACCTTCCATTTCTTCATATAATTCAGGGAAATCATTTTTGGTTATTTCTTTAAAAGATTCATTAATTGTTTTAATAAAATATTCCCACGGATGACCAAATGTTTCAAACATTACATATCCCAACATATGTTGTATTTCTTTGAAATCTTTCGCACATATATAACCATACGCAAAGCCTCTTTCTTTTGGTTTTCCTTGTACAGATATATAAGTCCATCCATTTTTTTTGTACGAATAGCCATTTTTAATTTTCATAGCAATATATATATACTTTTAAAAAATATACTTTTAAAAAATATACTTTTAAAAAAAGTATAGCAAAACCCACAGTATTGTTTGATAAAAGTTTAAAAGTATATTTTTTAAAATTATATATTGNNTTTTGCTATACTTTTTTTAAAGTATATTTTGCTATACTTTTTTTAAAGTATATTTTGCTATACTTTTTTTAAAGTATATTTTGCTATACTTTTTTTAAAAGTATAAAAAGTATAAAAAGTATACTAATGAGTATAAGCTGCTTTAACTGTGGTTAAATTTGGCGTTGAATTTAATTGACCTCTCCAAGGCATTGGGTTAACAGGACCTTGGTAACCAGCTAAAGCATTATATGCGCTACCAACTCCATATTGAAACTGTCTTCCTAAATTAATTAAATCTTGAGTAACGAAATTTGATAAAACACCACCTCTTTGTTTTCTTCTACGACTGCCTTTACCGCCAATAGAAAAAGGTGGGTTTGCGCCGGTGGATATCATGGCGGTTTGAGGATCTGTTGGATACTTATTTAATTCTAAATAATTTCTATTGCCGCTTACACTATCCGCACCTGGCCAACCACTAGAAGATGCGGTCCAAGGCTGTCCGACTAATCCATTAGGATAAGGAATACCATTATTTCCTGAACCTCCGTTCATTTTACAAGAACTACATTTACAATTGGCGCGATGGGATCCTCCTTTCATAAATCCTAAAGAACATGTGGGACACATTCCACCTCTTTTACCTCTTTTTCTACGAGATCCTCCCGTTAATCCGCACCCGCATCCACCACGTTGAGATCCTTGAGGATTCAAAAAATTAAATCCACTCGACGGAGGTCCAGAAGAAGGATAAACAGGATTTAAACCATTCATATTTTGAGGTTGTGCTAAATTAGCAGGGGATGAACATGATGAACCGCCTTTACCATTGTAGGCTAAAAAAGGATTAGCCATAGTTGGCATCTTTGAGGGATATGCTAAATTCAAATTGGATGCAGAAGCTACACTTCCACCTAAATTATTTTTACGAGTTTTTGAACATCCTTTCATTCTATACAGTTTTTGCCTTTTAGAATTCTTTCTACCCATTTTATATATTATAATAAGAAATTATTCAATATCAACGTGTGTTAAGAAATGTCTGCGACAACACATTTTTTTCATTTTTAATTCATCCAGAACCTCTCCTTCAGGTGTTTTTTCGTGAAACTCTTTTGTTAAGTAAAGTACTTTATCAATATCAATAGAACCTTCGTTACCTTTTTTAGCTAATTTTCTCTTACGCACTTCTTCAAGATAAAATCTATATTTGTTGGCAATAACAGTGCCGCAAGAAAAACATTTTATGGGGATTATCATCTCTTATATATAATAGTATGTTTATTCTTATATACTTTTAAATTTAATTCAATTTTTTATATAAATTTTTATTGTAAAAATCAATCTAAGTTCTAAATTGGATTACCCTAAATATAACTTTATTTTTTTCTTTTATTGCTTTCCTTAACAAATTTATCTATTTTTTTTATAGTATCATTATGGTTAACTTCTTCTGAAAAATCATAATAAATTTCATATCCTTCACAACAAACTTCACGCGTATTTGTATAATCATCTAACTCTTTTTTAAGATCTCGTTTAATAATAAACACAATTTCTTCTTTTGTTAAACTACTAATTCCAGAACCCATTTTTTATTGTGTATTGTTTATGGTTTAAGTTATTAAATTGTATATTATTAAATGATATACAATTTATTTCAATTTTTTACAATCTAAATCTAATCTTAAATCTAATCTTAAATCTAATCATAAATCTAATCTTAAATCTAATCATAAATTTAATTTATTTACATTTTGATCCATAACATTTATTTTGGTAATAATAATAATCTAAATTAACAGTCTTGCCATTTTTGTCAGAATTAAATGTAGGTCCTTTTGCTCCGCCGGCAACACATTTGCTATCGCTAGTAAACACACAGCAAGATGTAGACGTACAATTCTTTTGCGTTAATTTACCACATGATTTGTTTAAAATAGGACTAGCGCCTTTATGACTTTCACAAAATGCGTCATTTTTATTCATAATTATAGATGTATCCGGTTTATTTGTTAATCCCTCAATTGTTACAACTTCTAAAAGCTTTTTAGGAGATTTAACTGGATTTAAATTAATGCCAATAGTATTTATAAAAACAATCAATGAAAAAATAAGTAAAACAAATATAAATACCTTTAGAATATATTTTATTGTTTCTTCTTCCATTTCAATATATTTTATATGTATATTTTATATGGCAAAATCTCGTAGAAATCGCGGATCAAGAATTTTAAAGAATGTAGTGAATACATCTAGAAATGTTATTCCTAGTATTTATTCAGGGTTAAACAATGTAGGTAACGCAGCTAAAGGAGTAACAAAAAAATCTGAACCACTTGTTGAAAAAGGGGTATCTACAGTATTTGGAACTTTGGCTACTGGATTTGATTTAGGATTAAAAGGAGCTAAAACTGTTGCTAGCGGTGTTAAAACTGTCGCTAAACGCGTTAAAACTGTTGCTAAAGGGAAAAAATCAAAACGTCGCGGTGGAAGAAAATAAAACATTTAGAACATTTTATAATTATAGCATTTAGAACATTTTATAATTATACAATTTTAAAACCTTTGCTTGTTTTAACACGACGATTAGTGCCACTTTGCGAAACTTTGTGAAATTCTAGGTGACATGCTTCACATAATGTCATTAAATTAGCTAATTTATTTTTGTGAAATGTGCCTGTTGAATTTGTAATTATTCCGTTTTCATTTGCGTCCTTTTGGTGTTGTAGATGATGTACTTCAGTACCCATATTTTTTTCACATTTTTCACAAATACTCATTATTTTTTTTGAGTTATAATGAGAACTCTTGAGAGAAAGAAAACTTCCATTTTCAGGCGAGTATTTCATTCGAATATTATATGCGATATTTAAAAATTCATCCGGTAAATTTAATGATTTACATACTTCGAGACCATACATATTACTACCTGAACCATCTTTTAATTTACGATCATATATTAGCATATCCCGTTCCTTATCATAAACCACTGCCATATGTTTTAAAACAACGGTTTTTAAAGCAGTTATTTCTTCAAAATCAACTATTTCATGTAAATGTGTAGCAAATATAAAACTACTTCTACACTTATGTAGTTGTTGTATTCCAGCAATAAAAATACTAATGGCCGATAATGTCTCGGTTCCAGAACACAACTCGTCGCCTAATACAAGACTATTTTTATCCATTAAACGTAAAATGGTGCGAAGCTCCGACATCTCTACCGCAAATGTGGATAAACCTTTAAAAATATTATCATTCCCAATTATTCTTGTAAACATATATTTATACGGTTTAAATCTAAACTCAGAGCATGGCACATATAACCCTGCTTGAGCCATTATAATTGAAATACCTAAAGATTTTATAAAACTCGTTTTTCCAACAGCATTTGTTCCATACAGCAACATTCCATCGATATCATCCCCTAAAATAATATCATTTGTTACGTATAGTTCATTTGTTTGAAATTGTTCAATTAAACAATGCCGTAGTTGTTTAGCATCAACAAACGATTTATCGGCCTGTATGATATTTGGCTTACAATAATTATATTTTTTTGCCAATGAACTTTTTGTGTGTAAAACATCTATCAATGTAATAAAATTAATAATACTTTCTAATAATTTTTGATAGCCTTCAAAATGTTCAATAAATCTATTATAAACTAACTTAATTTGATCCTTCATTGAAACTTTTATAGATGATATATTTTTACACAAGGCATTAATTTGTTCATCCACAATATAATTATTAGACGAACTTTGCTTTTCAAAACTAAATTGTTTTTTTGATACTTTTAAATCAAATGTTTTTGTTTTATTACATGATATAAAAAATAAAGGTACACTTGAAGGCTCTGATGGCAACACATCTTGGAGCAATTTACATCGACGACTTGTACAAATTAGACTAAAATTATTCTTTTCAGTTTCATTAATTTTAACAAAATCGCTAGCCTTTGATTTTTTTTCCTTATTTTCTATTAATCCACTTAAATAACACCTAATCGCTTCTAATTTTGCCTCCGATTCTTTTAATGTCTCTGTTTTATTATCTAATTCTAGATCAACCCCTAACTTAATAAAATTGGTATCAAACTGTGATTGATCTATTTCCTCAGCCAACGTTAGATCTATATTTTTATTTATATACTCCAATATTTCTTCACAATAAATTCCAATCTTTTGAATATTTGACTCAACCACTTTTAAATATTCAACCAATGTTTCATCTTGAGAAAGACAGTTATAAATATCTTTAATTACTATTATATTGCTATTTAAATTATATATTGATTTTGGCGAAATCTTTTTTAAAAATATCTCTCTTTCCCACTTGGCTAAATCTTTTATAGTTCCTAATTTTATCTTTAATAAACTATTATACGTGTCAAATTTAGTCAAATAATATTCTGTAATGTCATATTCTCTTTGTAAATAGGTTTCATTATATACTGGGTTTAAAATATTATCGAGAAATAATCTTTTTCCCATAGGCGTTTGACAATTATTTAACATTTGAGATACACAAGAAAACTTGCTCGGTTTTACGTTTCCATCATTAATAATATTTAATTGCTTTAATGAGTGGTTTGCTAAAATTAGTCTTGTAGAACAATTCTCAAAAATAGGTTCTGATATTTTATTTACTAGATGAGGATTATGCTGATAAACAAAATCTAATAAATAACAAAATGATTGAGTTGC
>JGI25920J50251_10000893_pt1 | contig 10687 bp, 10 predicted proteins | sample LauGreBMM110DCMD_2_FD_50251 | JGI IMG/M metagenome (IMG submission 50251) | reverse complement strand
TAAAAAGAAGAAAACAACAAAACAATTTTTAAATGATTAAGTCTAAAGAAGAAAAACCACTAAAAGAAACAGTTACATCTCAAGGAGTACTTGGATCTTTTCTAAAAGCAAACAAATCAGATCACTACAATTTTGAAGACGAGGTGACTTATAAAGTTTCCAGCGGTTCATTACAATTTGACCTCCAATTGAATGGAGGTTTTGGGCCAGGTCTTCATAGATTTGTAGGTATGAACGAAGGTGGAAAAACTTCAGAATCACTGGAGGTAATGAAAAACTTTTTGCTCACTTTGGACAACGCTAAAGGCTTTTATATTAAAGCGGAAGGGAGGCTCTCGCCAGAAATGAGAGAGAGATCTGGTGTTAAATTTGTCTTCAACGCTGAAGAATGGGTAGTCGGAACATGTTTTGTCTTTGAGAGTAATATCTATGAAACTGTTGTTGATATTATGAGAGAACTGGTGGCGAAAAATGAAGATAAAACAAAATATTGTTTCCTTCTTGATTCTGTTGACGGGTTAATAACCAAGGGCGACTTGGGTAAATCCTTTGAAGACAGTAATAAAGTTGCTGGCGGAGCGGTCATTGCAGCAAATTTTATGAAGAGGCTTTCGATAGCTTTAGCCAAAAGAGGCCACATGGCTATTTTCATTAGTCAAGTTCGCGCAGACATCAAGCTTGACCCATACTCAAAAGCCCCAATAAGACAAACGACAGCAACTGGGGGAAATGCTCTCTTGCATTTTGCGAATTATATTATTGAGTTTGAACCAAGATACAAGGGCGATTTGATTCTTCAAGATTCGGCAATCAAAACAATCAATTTAAAAAATCCAGTAATTGGTCATTTCGCCAAAGCGACAATTAAAAAGTCGCCTAATGAAAAAACAAACATGACGATCAATTATCCAATTAGGTATGGCAGAACAAACGGTACATCTATTTGGATTCAGAAAGAGATTGTAGATCTTCTTTATGCTTGGGAATTTGTTGAGAAACATGCGGCTTGGATTAAGCCTGTAGATGAATTTAGGGAAATGCTTTTAGAAAACGGTTATACTTTGCCAGATAAAATTCATGGAGAGAATAATTTATTTAAGATAATTGAAGAAGACAATAATTTGTGCGAGTTTTTAACTAACTACTTTAAATCTGCTATATGTAAGAAAACAATATGAAATTTATAGGCTTGAATGATCGTCAGCTTAATTTAAAAAACCCTAAAAAATATTTAATAAACTGGGAAAAGCCTAGCAGAAGTATTTTTCAATCTAGAGTTAAAAAATACTTGCATACTTTTTGGAAGAGTGATATTGTATTTGAAGAGTTTAGATTGGTGGGTACTAGATTAAGTTTTGACTTTTACAACGCCAATAAAAAAATAATAATTGAAGCTCAGGGAGCGCAACATGTAAAATTCGTAAAGTTTTTTCATGGTAATAGGTTAAAGTTCTTAGAACAATTAAAGAGGGATCAAAAGAAGTTCGATTTCTGTCAAAAGAATTCTTTAACGCTTCTAGAGATTTACCCCGAAGATGTTTTATGTTTAGAGTTTTTTGAAGAAAAAGGAATATATTTATAATATGGAAGAATTTGAAATGGATGAACAACCTGAGTTTAACATACCAGAAAGTCTGGTTAATAAACTTTATGAGTTGAGTGGTGATTCTGATAAATACAAAGCTCTCATTATTGCTTGCATAAGCGAGAAGGGTTGTCCTATTATTTATTCTAGATTCGATTCAGTCATAACTGAACTGGGCTTGAAAAAAGCCGTCAGCGATTTCTTAATCAAGGGAGAAAATACAACAGAAATAATAAATGAATAACATTCTGATAGGATAAAAAAATGATTTATAATTTCGAAATAGAAAAGCAATTTTTAGCTGGTTTAATTAAACAGTCGCAAGATTTTTCTCAGATATCAAATTTTATTGATGCTTCTGATTTTTATTCAGATCAGAGCAATCTTCATAGTGCTATCTTTACTATCATAAAACAAGCTGTAGTCGCTGGAGATGAAGTAGACGAGATTATTATAGCTCAAAGGATTAACTCTATAGGTCTTTCATTTGAAGATAATGTTAATCCTTCTGATTATATTAAATCGCTAGCCATGCGAAAAGTGCCTTCTGGTAACTTATTAAAAACCGCAAAAGAATTAAAGAAATTNTCTATCAGAAGAGGAATATTTAATTCTTCTCAAGAGATGGCTAAAGCNATGAAGTCNATTTCTCCAGAGTCTTCNTATCAACAAATTATTGAATGCGCTGATGGTATCTACAATTCAAAAATAAATCTATACGAAATGGGGAAAGATATTCCAGANAATATCTACTCTGATATGGAAGATATCATTGAGCATCGAGGCAATAACCCAATTACTGAGTTTGGAATGATGGGTCCACATGAAAAGCTAAATGATATATATGGATCTCTGCTTAGGCCAGGAAATATTACAGTTGTTGTTGCTCGTTCTGGTGTTGGGAAGACCCAATTTTGTATGCACTACGCTACCAAGGTTAGCGCCAAATACAATGTTCCAGTACTACACTTTGATAATGGAGAAATGAGCAAGGAAGAGCTAGTAATGAGGCAGTGCGCTTCTTTGTCTGGAGTTCCAATGCATCTTATTGAGAGCGGGAATTGGAGAAAGGCTGGTCAAGATATTGTAGATAGAGTTAGATCGGTCTGGGATAAGATTAAAAACCTTCAATTTTACTATTACAATGTTGGCGGCATGGACGTTGACTCGATGGTTGATACATTAAAGCGTTTTTATTATTCCAAAGTCGGAAGAGGCAACCAGATGATTTTTTCTTTTGATTACATTAAAACAACTTCTGAATCTTCTGCTGGTAAAAGCGAATGGCAGACAGTTGGAGAAATGGTTGACAAATTTAAAAAGTGTATTCAAAAAGAAATCCTTGAAGACGGCAATCCTGTGATACCAATGATAACTTCTGTTCAATCAAATAGAAGCGGCATCACAAACAATAGATTATCAGCAAATGTTATAGATGACGAAAGTGTCGTTTCTTTATCCGATAGAATTATTCATTTTTGTTCTCACATGTTTATCCTAAGAAAGAAAACTGCGGATGAAATACAAACAGAAGGAGAAAGATTTGGAACTCATAAGTTCATCAATGTCAAGGCAAGGCACTTAGGTAAAGATATAGTTGGAGCTATTGAACCAGTACTAATTGGCGATTCATTAAGAAATAACTTTATAAATTTTGAATTCGCCAATTTTAACATTAAAGAATGTGGAGACTTGAGAGATATAGCTAGGGGTTTTGATGCTCATGAGGATTTAGAGTCATTAGACAATCACGAAGATACACCTAATTTTGCAGGACTCTAATCAAATAAAAGACGTTTTAGAATCTATAGGCTATAAGCTTGTGGACTGTGGCAATCATTGGAGAACTAGCGCATTATATAGAAATGGAGACAACAGGACTGCGGTTCAAATATATAAAGATACGGGAGTATGGAACGACTATATAGAAAACAAAGGATCAAAACCTCTTGAGGCTTTGATCAAACTCACGTTAAAGAATGATGGCTCATTATTAAATCAGACTCTTGAAAAATTAAAAAATAAAACTTTTCAGGTTTACGAAAAAAAAGAATTAATTGAAATGGAAAAAATATACCCAAGCTCGTCTTTGGAGAGACTCTTCCCGAATTACAATTTCTACAAAGACAAGGGTATCTCAGAAGATACTCAAAAGTTTTTTAAAGTTGGTCTTGCTGGTGTTGGTCAGATGTATAGGAGAATGGTGTTTCCTATTTATGACGAAAACGCTCAGATTGTTGGATTTTCTGGTAGAAAAGTTGACGATGAAAATGATTTCCCAAAATGGAAACATATTGGTAAAAAGAAAAGCTGGATATACCCATCTTATGTACCATCACACGAAAACGTTGATTCTATTATAACCAAATCTAAAGAGGTTTTTCTCTTGGAGAGTATTGGAGATTGCATGGCTTTATTCGACGCTGGCATCAAGAACTCAATCGTTACTTTTGGATTGGGGTTAAGCCCAAGTATAATTTCTTATTTGAGCGGCAAAGAGATTGATAATATTATCATTTCAAACAATAATGATTTTAACTTGGAAAACAATAGGGGTTTGATATCATCAATTAAAATATTCATAAGCCTAAGTAAATTTTTTGATCTAGATAAAATATCTATCAAACTCCCCCCAAAGCCTTATAATGATTTTAGCGATGCTCACAAAGCTCATTACGATTTAAAATCTTGGCATTGTAAAGTTATCAATAAAGAAAAGCAGATTGATGCCATAGTAAAATTCACAAAGGACAATTCAACTTTCTTTGATGCAAAAGAGCTAGCAAAGTTTTATAAAATATGCAAGAAGTAATAAAAAAAGACAAGCAGGAAAATGTTCCTTTGTCAGCGTCAAGAATCAAAACCCTGCAAACTTGCAGTTGGCTGTATTATGCAAAATACAAATTAAAATTGCCCGATAAATCCAACGAGGGTAGNCTNAGAGGTTCTATTTGTCATGCTATATTTGAAAATCTTGGCAACCCAAGNCATCGCCATCACTATGATAGCATTATAAAAGCTCAGGATATAAACGTAAGCAAGACCATNAAAAGAATTGTTTTATCTTATGCCAAAAAGAATAAAATAGACGATCAGGTAAATCTCGATTTAATCAACTCAATGACTATCGAAGGTTTAAATTATGATTTTTTTGGAGATGAAAAAGTAAAACCTACTGAATGCATAAGTGAAAAAAACTTTGATTTGAATGTGGATGAAGGCGGAATTAATTATAGAATACTTGGTTTTATAGATAAACTTTTTTTGTTTAAAAAAGAAAATCGAGCTTTGATTAGAGACTTCAAAACTTCTAAACAAATATTTCAAGGTAAGGAGGCCGAAGATAATATGCAGGATTTAATGTATTCATTGGCAGTAAAGCATCTTTACCCAGAGTACCTCAAAAGAAATTCCGAATTTTTATTTTTAAAATTTGATTGTAGAAATAAAGGTCTTTTATCTTTGGGGCAAGTTGAAGATGAAGAGTTAAAGGGATTTGAATATTTTTTGACTGAGATACAAAAAATAATTAATAATTTCACAGAAGATAAAGCAAAAAGTGATTTTGCATTTGATAAAGGTTATCCATCGAAAGAAGATGGGTTTTCAGGTAAGCTTGTTTGTGGCAGGGCAGATCACGAAGGTCATCTCAAAAAAGATGGAACTTTAATGTGGCACTGTGCATTTAAATTTTCTTTTTATTATTATCACATTTTCGACAAGGATAAAAATATCATTTTCTCTTTAAGAGAAAACGATTTTAATGAAAAATTAATTCCAGATGACGGATCATATGAAATGAAATTTTATGAAGGTTGCCCAAGGTTTATTAAATCTTGACAAATATTTATTCCCAAGGTACACTGTATTAGTGATACCAATATTCAAATCATCCTTCAGTATCGGAAAATCTATACTTACCCTTGATGGGGCAGTATCAGATGATGGACCCGATAGCATCATTTCTATGTGTTTAGATAATGCCATTGATACATTGGTATTAGTTGAAGATACTATGACTGGCTTTATTAAAGCCCATAAAGCTTGCGAAGAAAACGATATCAAATTGATTTTCGGTCTTAGAATTTCCTGTTGCAATACTCACTTGGATGAGTCAACAACATCAAATCATAAGATCATAATCTTCTCAAAAAACGANGAAGGATGTCGGCTTCTAAATAAAATATCTTCTCATGCCTCCATAAACTGTAATGGTAGGGTTGATTTTGATTACTTAAATTCAATCTGGACAGAAGACTTAGAATTGGTTATACCTTTTTATGATTCTTTTATATTTAATAATAATATAACTTTATCTAATTGCGTACCAGATTTTTCTAAAATAACCCCGTCATTCTTGATAGAAGAAAATGGATTGCCATTCGATCATATCGTCAAGGATTGCGTAACTAAATTAACAAGCGGCAACAAAAATTATAAAAGTTTCTTAGGCAAGTCCATCTTTTACAAAAACAAAAAAGATTACGAGAGTTTACAGACTTATAAGATATTGTGCAATCGCACCTTTGGAAAAACATCATCACTTTCCAGCCCTAATCTAAACCATTTTGGCAGCAATGAGTTTTGTTTCGAGAGCTTTCTAGAAAAAAATAAATGAAAAACGATCTACTCAGGTTTAATAAAACACAAAAATATATAGTTTTTGACTGCGAGACAGAAGGTCTTAATCTTGTTTCTTCCAAGCCTTGGCAGATGGCTTGGATAGTTACACAAGGAGGATTTACGCTTGAAAAGTTTGACATTTATATTAAATGGGATGATCTCAAGGTTTCTGATGGTGCGGCAAAAATTACTGGATTTTCAAGACAGGTATATGACAGAAAGGCGATAGATCCAAAAGATGCTTTTGATAAGTTTGCAAAATATCTTTACGACCCTCAATACAAACTCATTGGCCAGAACGTCCTTGGTTTTGATGTTTATATCATAAACATATGGAGAAGACTTCTTGGTTTAAGTCCTGATTATTCTTTTGTTGATAGAATTATTGATACCAGATGTTTGGCAATGGCTATAGAAAAGCAAATGCCGCCAAGAGAAGAGTGTCTTATAAATTGGCAATATAGGCTTTTAAGCATTAGAGACAAAAAAGTAAAAGCCTCTCAATCTGCACTACTTAAGAAATACGGTATTGCTTTTGATGAAAGAAGGTTGCATGATGGAGCATACGATGTAGAAATGACCTATGAGATTTTCAAAAAACAACTATTTGATATTGAGATATGAATTTTGAGCAATACAAAAAATATGTAGCNCCATTTCCAGTTGGTGTTATGCTTCCAAAGATTAAAATTGAAAAAAGACACTACAACTACGTTGGATGCTCTGAAGATCAATCCAATTTTAATTTCCTAAGAAGATTATGCTATAAGGGTGTTATTCAAAGGGGAATTGATAAAAAAGAAAATGTCTCATCTTATTATGAAAGATTAAAAGAAGAACTTTCTGTTTTAGATGAACTTGGTTTCATAGATTATATTTTATTAAATTGGGACATTCTTAATTATTGCAAAGAAAATCTTATACCAACTGGAGCTGGCAGAGGTTCCGCCGCTGGATCATTAGTTCTATATGTNATAGGCGTTACAAACATTGACCCCATTAAATACGAATTATTCTTCGAAAGATTTGTTTCTAAAAGCAGGGCTAAAAAAATTGAATACAATGGTCAAACCTTTTTAGATGGAGGCTTACTTGCTGATGTTGATAATGATATATCTTACGACAGGAGAGCTGAAGTATTGATTATATTAATAAAAAGTACGAAGGCAAGACTTGTAAAATACTAACATTAAATACATTAAGCGGAAAGCTTTGCATTAAGGAGTGTGGAAAGATCGTGGAAGAGTTGTCTGAAGTTCGCGTTAATGAGATTAGCGATTCTATCCCCAAGAAGTTTGGCAAGGTCGCTGGCTTGTCGGTTGCCTACGAAGAGAGCGAGGTCTTTAAAAAATATGCTGATGAATACCCAAAAGCTTTTTCTATAGCTAAAAAATTAGAAGGTTTAAACAAGAATACAGGAGTTCATCCATCAGGCATATGCATCAGTTATTACAATGTTGATGAAATAATGCCTTTGCAAAAAACAAATGATGGGTCTTTAATTTCTGGATATGAAATGAATGACGTTTCTTCTCTGAGTGTTAAGTTCGATATTTTGGGACTGCGTACATTATCTGTTGTTCATTCGGTATGTAAGAGCGTTGGCATAGAAGTTGATGATATCGATATTCAGCACCCATCCATATACGCCGCATTAGCGTGTTTGGAGTGTCCTCATGGGCTTTTCCAGATCGAGGCAGACACTAACTTCAAAGTGTGCAAATTAGTCTCTCCGCGAAGCTTAGAGGAGCTTTCTGCNGTGATTGCCATAGCTCGGCCTGGAGCTTTAGATTTTAAAGACAGATACGCTGAATACGTAAGAACTGGAGAGTTCCAATGCATNCATCCATTTTTTGATGACATCTTGAGCTACACAGGTGGAATCCCTTTGTATCAAGAGCAATTNATGAAAATGGCAGTCAAGGTTGGNTTTTCNCTTGATGAATCAGAACAGTTAAGAAGAATTGTTGGCAAGAAGAAAGTTGATCAGATGGTCGCTTGGAAACAAAAGATTTTAGATAAAATATCAGAAAATCAACTTGATCCAGAAATTGCAGATGTTTTGTGGAAAGTCGCGGAGGATTCGGCAAATTATTCTTTCAATAAAAGCCATAGTATTTCTTACGCTAATCTAGCGGCAATTACAATATATTTAAAATTCAATTATCCACAGCAATTCTTTTTGAGTCTGTTGATGTATTCTCGTTTTGAGCCAGACTCCTTCGAAGAGATTGCTAAAATATCTCAAGAGCTTTCTTTTTTCGACATCAAGCTTCTTCCTCCAGATCTAAACAAATCGGATATTGATTTTAAAATAGAAGGCAAAGATATTCGTTATGGATTAAACTGCATAAAGGGCGTTTCAGATAAATCTTTATTAGCTTTGCTGGAATTTAGGGAAGAGTCCTTTGCCAATAAGTACGAAGTTTTCATATCCGCAAAGCAATCCAATTTAAATATTGGTTGTTTCTCAGCCCTAATTCAAGCTGGACTTCTTGATTCTTTTGTCACTACTGATAGATGCAAGTTGGTGTTAGAGGCGCAAGCTTTTAATATTTTAACTGACAGGGAAAAAAGAAACATCATAGAACTTGGCCCCAAATATAATTTTGATATATTAAGGTGCATATATGAATACCAGAAAGATTTGATTGTCGCTGATGATAATAAAGTTTTATTCTCTCCCAAGAGATTCAATACTTTCAGGTCTAAATATGATCCTTATAAAAATATTTATGAGATAAACAAAAAACATATAAAGTTTGCTAATTGGTTTTTTGAATCCGAACTCTTAGGCTATAGCTATTCATACAATATTAGAGAAATATTTAAGGGGTATGAAAGCAGTCATTTATCTTCATCATTAGAAATTAAAAACGCCAATTCAAGAGAGCCTGTAAAATTCGTTGGCGTTGTTTCTGACATAATGAAAAGAACAAGTTCTAATGGCAATAAATACGTCAGATTTGAAATGGGGGACGATCTAGGTTCTGTCTGCTGTTTATTTATGGACAGTAATGATAAACTAAAACTAAGCGATTATGTTGACTCTGGCGGAAAGCTTCCAAATAAAAACGATATTGTTATAGTGTCAGGAAGCAAAGGTGATGATATAATTTTCGTAGACAAAATAAACATTCTTAAAGATAAGATTTACATGAAACTTTCACAAATCAAATAAGTGTATAAATATATGATGGGAACCAACAACTTCAACTTAACTCCTAGAGCAAAAAAAGCTTACAAAAGAGCAAAACAAATAGCTAATGATAACGCTCATTCAATAATAAACGAATCTCACATTTTCTTTGGATGCTTGGAGAATTTGTCTGAAGATTTAACAATGTTGTTTGAGCTAAATGACATTTTCATTGAAAAAGTAGATTCAAATTCTCTAATTTTAGAGTACCTTAATTTAAATCCAAGCAAGTTTAATTCTGAAGATATTTTTGATTTAACTAGTTGGCACTCAGAGACATCAGATATAATAGTCTACGCGCAAAAACTTTCTGAAATATATGAAAATGATTACATTGGCATCGAACATATTTTTTATTCAATATTAGAAAACTGCGAAAACCTCTGCGTTTTTCTTGTCAGCAAAAACATTGATGTTGTCGAAATAAAAAACATCGTTAAAAATCATATTAATTCTTTTTCAGACGCAGAACCAGAAAATAATAGCGCACAAGAAACCAAGGCTCATATTCAAAACCCGACAAAACAACAAAGCAAAAACAAAAGCGCTTTAGCTAAATATTGCAAGCATTTGAATACAGAAGCTCTTGTTGGATCTTTTGCTTCTATATCTGGAAGAGAAAAAGAAATAAACGAATTGATTGAAATCTTATCCAAGAAAACAAAAAGCAATGCCATTATCGTTGGAGAAGCTGGCGTGGGTAAAAGCGCAATAGTAGAAGGTTTTGCTCACAAAATCGCGACAAACGATATCCCAGCAAATCTAATTGGTAGTGATATATATAGCGTCGATATGGCGTTGATGATTTCTGGAACAAGATATAGGGGTGAATTTGAAGAGAGGTTTAAAGCTGTTATAGATGAGGCTTTGCAAAACGATAAAATTATATTATTTTTTGATGAAATACACAACATCATTGGCGCTGGAAGTTCAGAAGGTTCCTTAGATGCCGCAAACATTTTAAAACCAGCCTTAGCGAGAGGTGGGTTCAAATGCATTGGCGCGACAACAAATAGAGAGTATAAAAAATACTTTGAAAAAGACTCAGCGATCAAAAGAAGATTTGACTATATACCAATAGATCCTCCATCAAAAGAGGAAACCAAAAAAATGATAGAGAAGAGTATAGAGTCCTATGAAAATTTTCACAATGTTCATTACTCTCCTCAAATAATAGAAACAGTAATTAACCTTTGTGATAGTTATATACCTCACAAGAATTTTCCAGATAAAGCTTTTGATATAATTGACTTGGTGGGTTCTAGGGTAAAAATAAAAAA
>JGI25920J50251_10000892_pt1 | contig 10688 bp, 7 predicted proteins | sample LauGreBMM110DCMD_2_FD_50251 | JGI IMG/M metagenome (IMG submission 50251) | reverse complement strand
AATGATGGTTTCCCCTTTTCCTTTATCATTGGTGATGCTTTGGATGGTCCAGAGGTCGTTCAGGTTTTCACCATCGATGATGCTGCCACTGTAGTCTCCCCAGGACACACCATCTGTTGCACCTTTGCCTTCGCCCAATGAAATGATCTCACGGATTGTACCAGGATTGTCATTTCCCATCCGGTAGGCAACCCTGGGGCTGATGAAAGAATTGGCACTGGTTTCTTGAAATCCAATCAATACATCATTCTTTTTGTTGACCGCAAGGGTGGTTTGGATATAGTTAGAACTGTCATTGTTGATGAGTCCTGACTGTACGATTGTTCCGTCATTGGCGTTGATCTGGTGCCATTGAACAGCCGCATGATCATCCTTGTTGATTGNCTGTGAAAACCACAAATGATCATTTTGCAAAACAATGTTTTTGGGATTTCTGTCTCCGCTGGATACTTTTTGGGTTGTTCCTTTTTGTGGCGATTGGGGTGGGTATTCAATGAACTTGAGATGATGTGGTTGTTGTGATACAACCACTGCGTATGGAATTCCTTTCTCATCCTCTGCAATTTTTCTGATGATAAACTCCTTCCTTGCAATTTCAAAAAAATAAAGCGCTTCCGTATCATCCTGTCCAAAAACAGGATGGCCCAGGCTACCTTCAAAATGATAAATTGTTGCAGGTTGCCCCGCTTTGGCTTCAGCCGTTTTCAGAATAAAGGTTCTTTCTTTCCCCCCAGGAAATGAGTATCCAATCCATTTTTTGCTGTATCCAATTCCACCGCCATCAACACCATTTTGTGCAGGAACGGGATAAGTGTTCCAAGCTCCCAAGGGATTGTTGGTTTCAGAAACGGAAATATTGACCGGTTTTACTTTTGGCTTGTCGTAGTACCACCAAAGGTCAAAGACAAATACACTGTTGTGAACATCATAGAACATCTTGGGGTCAATGCCATTGTTGAAGCATTTCTGAGACACGCCCTGAATGAATTCTCCTTTTTTGTTGTAGATGATGAGCCCACTGTTGGTGCCATGCATCACGTATCCTCCACCGACTGCAATCTGTGGGTCAACCTGCCTGTTTCCGTCCATGGATCCGTTGAAGGTAAGCAGTCCATTGACCATGCCTGGATTTCCACCCTGCATCCTCTCAGGGCAGGCTGCACTGTCATTAAAACTGGATTTGTGCATGGGTGCAATGATCTCTGTTCTGGATGGATACTGCCGGGTGTTCTGGCCTTTTCCACAAAGCATGATGATCATTGACAGAGAAAGACTCAATAAATATTTCATGGATTCTCTTTTGAATGCAGAAAATAATAAATTATTTCGTATTTCTAAGCCCTTTTCTCGTAAAATAGCAGTTCTCTGGGTTTTAAAATTTTTCTCATGCGCTTTGTAGGTGCAATGTTGTAAGCGCTGCAGAAAATTCGTTAAGGTTACCATGGAGTGCTGATACCCCATTGATCCTTGATTATCCTTCTTCTTATTTGTTTATATTTATTGCTGAATCTAGTTTTTCATCCGCTAAATCAGTTGATACATATGAAACAGTTGAAGTTGTCTGCATTGCTTGTTTTGTTCCTAACTTGTTTTGCTGCAAAGCCCTATGAAGTCAAGCGTGTGCTTGTGATTGGAGATTCAATTTCTATTGGATATACTCCTTTCATCAAAGCAGCTTTGTCTCCTGATGTGGAGGTGTCGCACAACCCAGGCAATGGTGGTTCAACCCTGCGAGGCTTGGAAAGCATGGAAAAATGGCTTGATAACAAGGATTGGGATGTTATCCTGTTCAATTTTGGCTTGCATGACATGGTACACAAGGATAGCAGTGAAAAATATGATGTCGTCAATGGCAAAATTGCTGTTCCGTTGAAGGAGTACAGGAAAAACCTTGAAGCGATTGCAGACAAGTTGAATGAAACAAAGGCTAAGGTGATTTTTGTTACAACCACCATGGTGCCTGAGGGGGCAAAGGGCCGCAAAACTACATCTGTGGCCGAATACAATGAAGTGGCCCTAAAAGTGATGAAGAAGAAAAATATCCCCGTTGTTGATCTCTATCAACCTTCCCAGATAATTCATCCCAATAATTCAAAGCCCAAAGATGTTCATTATACCCCCAAGGGCTATGAATTACTTGCTGAAATTCTTGTAAAGGAAATCAAGCAAGCGTTGAAGGGGTAGTCATTATTCATTATTTTTTCTGAGTATCGTATACATACGTTCTAGCGTCTATGGACGAACCTGTTTCATCACCTTCAGTGCCAAGTTTAGTTGGTCTGATCAGGCCTCAATTCTCCTCACTTCTGCTCCCAGCGCTTGCAATCTTTTGTCAAGGTACTGATATCCCCGATCGACCTGTTCAATGTTGTGAATGATGCTCTTGCCTTCAGCACTGAGTGCGGCAATCAGCAGGGCCATGCCTGCGCGAATATCCGGGCTGTTCATCGTTATCCCCCGTAATTTTTGTTTGCCTTCTTGTCCAATCACCGTTGCCCTGTGGGGATCACAGAGAATGATGCGTGCACCCATGTCAATCAGTTTATCTACAAAAAACAACCTGCTCTCAAACATTTTCTGGTGAATGAGCACGCTGCCCTTTGCTTGTGTTGCCACTACCAACAAGATGCTCAGGAGATCAGGTGTTAGACCCGGCCAGGGATGATCATGGATGGTCAATACAGACCCATCGATGTTGTCACGGATCTCATANCCATCCTGTTCAGGAACGATTATATCATCACCAACGATGTCAAATGCAATGCCCAGTTGTCTGAACTTGTCAGGAATCATCCCAAGGTGTCCGATACCTGCGCCCCTGATGTTCAAGGCACTGCCGGTCATGGCGGCAAGTCCAATAAACGAACCTACCTCAATCATGTCTGGCAGAATCCTGTGATGCGTACCCTTCAATGCAGTGGCCCCTTCAATGGTCAATAGATTTGATTTGATACCAGAAATGTTGGCTCCCATGCTGTTAAGCATCTGGCAAAGCTGTTGCAGGTAAGGTTCGCAGGCTGCGTTGTAGATGGTGGTGGTACCTTTGGCCATGACAGCGGCCATCACAATGTTGGCTGTACCGGTAACGGAAGGCTCATCCAGCAGCAAGTCGGTTCCAATCAACGCTTTGGCCGAAAGCTTGAAATAGCCCAAGGCCTGGTCATATTCCCATTTGACGCCGAGTTTAAGAAATCCATCGATGTGTGTATCCATCTTTCTTCTGCCAATCTTGTCGCCACCCGGTTTGGGAATGAAGGATTTTCCAAAGCGGGCCAAAAGCGGGCCGGCAATCATGACCGATCCGCGAAGGCGATTGGATTTCTGTTGAAAATCAGTATCGTCAATTTTTTCCAGATGAATATTTTCTGCTTTGAAGCTGTAGGTATTCTCATCGATTCTGTTGACCTCCACTCCCAGTTCTTCCAGCAGGCCAATCAGCAAACGCACATCCAGGATNTCCGGAATATTACTGATGACAACAGTTTCCGGCGTCAGCAGTACGGCACAGATCACCTGGAGTGCCTCATTCTTAGCACCTTGAGGGATCAGGTCGCCTTTCAATTTTTTGCCACCGATGACTTCAAAGGATTTCATATGATCTTTTGACAAAGATATTCCATCCACTCAATTTATTATTTTTACATTAGCATCATTTTGAAACAATCTTTCCTTTTGAAACACAATACGCAATATTCTCTCAAAGAGCACAATACATTTGGAATAGATGTTCGTTGCCAACATTACTTCTNTGTGGAGAATGAGCAGGCTTTACAGAACTTACTGACCGATCCTGCCTTTACATCCCTCAAAGAAAGCTATCCAGATTTTTTGGTCATCGGTGGGGCAAGCAATATTCTTTTTACAGAAGATGTCAATGGCATTGTTTTGAAAATATCTATTGAAGGGGTAACCATCAAAGAAGAGACAGATGAGTATGTTATCGTAAGGGTAGGAGCGGGTGTAGAATGGCATTATTTTGTCGAATTTGCAGTTGCGCAGCATTGGGGGGGTATTGAAAACCTCTCATGTATACCGGGCTCTGTTGGCGCTGCCCCCATACAGAACATCGGTGCCTATGGNGTAGAGGGTAGAGGTTTCGCGTGTCATTGAAGCCGTTGATGCATACAACATAGCATTGAACCAGTTCGAGCGATTCAATAAAGAAGAATGTCATTTTGGTTACCGCGAAAGTTTTTTCAAGATGCAGGGCCAATGCAGATATATCATCACAAGTGTTGACTTTAAGCTAACCAAAAAGCATGTACTGCACTTGGAATATGGTGCGATCAAAGAAGAATTGAAAAATCTGAATATTGAAAATCCGACTATCGCAGCTGTTTCAAGGGTAGTATGTGCGATCCGGTCATCCAAATTGCCCCAGCCCAAGCAGATTGGTAATGCCGGAAGTTTTTTCAAGAATCCGGTGGTTGATTCAGTGTTGATGGAAAGATTGCGATCCAAGCATCCGGATGTTCCTTATCATGTGTTTGGAAGGGATTTTAAAGTTCCAGCTGGATGGCTGATTGAAAAAGCTGGATGGAAGGGTTATCGTGAGGGCGATGCCGGGTGTCATGAAAAGCAAGCGCTTGTTTTGGTCAACCATGGAAAGGCAACGGGAAAAGAGATCCTGGCGCTGTCGAAAAAAATCCAGAAGGATGTTTTTCAAAAATTTGGTATTGAGTTAGCGAGTGAAGTGAATATTTTCTTATCCAATCATCAATAAAACCGCTTCTAAATATCACAAAATAACATTTGTAGACTTTGGTTCTGTTGGCTCTAAATAAATTAAGTGGGATTTGGAAGCCTTTTTAATTTTTTGGGTCAATCATGATATGCTTAAAATTTTTAATCATTCTGTGAAAACGGCAGCCAGACTTTCATTTGCCCTTGCTCCCTGTTGCACCAGGCATAATAAGGAATGGCGGTGATATTCATTTCCTGTTTTTTGCCAGGTACAGTTACCTTACAGTTGATAACCCAAATTCCGTTGAGCAAATCGGTTTTGAATTCGGGGGTCACTGCAACAGGACCCAGCATAGCTCCATTACCTTCTTCGAAATATTTTTTATTATCTGTTTCTTCAATACAATATACAAGTGGACCCCGCATTATTACGACCTTTCCATGGGTATCCGCAATCCGTGAATTTCCCGCAATCAGCCTGGGATTCATGGGCAACGCTAGTTCCACGCTATCTCCCTTTTTCCATTTTCGTTTAATAACAGCATACCCGTTAACCATATTGATTTTTGAGATGCGGCTTCCATTGACTTTAAGGAGTACTGATTTTCCAGAATTTGGTTCACCATCAACATAATGATACAGGCCTCCCGGCAGTAATTGGTTTTGGGCCCATCCGGGTATCCGGATATACATGGCAAAATCGACGGGAGTTTCCGGATCAATCTTCAGGCTTACGGAACCTTCCCATGGATAACCAGTTTCCATGTTAAGATTGATTTCCTGGTTTGCCACGGAAATTTTTGCCTTATTTGCAATGAACTGATTGATATAAATTTCTTTATCCCGCTTGCCATAAATGGTGGATCCTATTTCGGGCAAAAAACGAACTATGTTAGAAGGGCAACACGGGGGATCATCCCAGGTATTCCGTTTGTTTTTCCCTTGTGATTCAAGGGGATTGGTGTAGAAAAACCTATCACCACTTATTGAAACACCCGCTATGGCTGCGTTATACATGGTAAGCTCAACCAAATCAGCATATTTTGCATCACCATACAACCCGGTCATTCTCCTGTTCCAAAATGTTAGCCCTATACTGGAACAGGTTTCACAATATGCCCGGTCATTTGGGATCAGGTAAGCGGAACCAAATCCTTCATCATGAAACTGCCTGGTACCAACACCTCCGGTGATATATAATTTTTTACCCACTATATCATTCCAAATAGAATCAAGCGCAGGCAGGTATTTTGTTTCTTTGGTTTCCATGGAAATGTCTGCCATTGCAGTATAGAGATAGGCAGCGCGCACGGCGTGCCCCACTGCGTAGTATTGCTGTGTAACTGGAAGGTGGTCCTGCATATAGGAAGGTGGTCGCCAGCGCTGTGGTGTATTTGCATTGGGATCACGATCAGGAGGAGCAACTTTTTCTGCTGTCATCCTTCTGGGATCCCCCCGTTCGTCAACAAAAAAAGTAGACAAATCAAGGTACTTTTTCTCCCCGGTAACTTTATAAAGTTTAATTAGTGCAAGTTCTATTTCTGGGTGGCCTGAGGTTTCTACTCTTTTATTGGGTCCAAACGCTGAAGCGATGTGGTCAGCACAAAGAATAGCAGCTTCCAGTAATTTACGTTTACCGGTTACCTGGAAATAGGCAACAGCAGCCTCCATCAAGTGCCCTGCACAATACAACTCATGCTTGCGGGGTACGTCTGTCCACTTCTTCGAAAGATCATTTGCAATCCAGTAGGTAAAAAGATACCCGTCAGATTGTTGGGCTGCCACAATCCGGTCAATCAAAGAATCTAAAATTGCTTCCAGTTCCGGATCAGGGGTATTGCTTAATGCATAAGCGGCTCCCTGAATTACTTTATAAACGTCTGAATCACCGGCAATATTACCCTTGTGTTTACCCTTCTTTTTTCCGGAAGCAATATCAAAATTATCCATAGAAGAGGCACATTCCTTTAAAGCTGACCTGATGCCAATTAATCGGTTTTTATCAATTTTTGGCTCCCAGAATTTGTCGGTAAGGGTTACCTTCTGATAAGAAACCTCTTCAATTTTTTTGACTGGTATTTTACTTTGTCCGTTATCAAATAATAAAAGCGTCTCTTCTTTTAATTGTGCAAATAATGAGTTTGCAATAAAAAGATGTACATAAAATAAAAACTGCGCTGGTTTCATTTTTTATTTTTTAAGTTCCTCAAAGTACTGCATAGACTTCTTCATTCTTGGGCCAATCGGGGTTAGAATTTGAGACAATATCGGATTTTATTTTTAGTCATATAGGGTCCGGGTAAAAGGTCATTTTCTCGGAGGTATTGTTCTGGTGATTTTCTGCCCAATGCTCCATGCGTTCGATGGTTGTTATACCATTCATAATACCGTTTAAACCATACGCAAACTTTAATAAAAAACCCATTGTAATAATTTGAATTACAATGGGTTGCAAAATATATCTGTGGTCCCGGCGAGAATCGAACTCACATCTAATGTTTAGGAAACATCTATTCTATCCATTGAACTACGGGACCAGCCTTCCTGCCAAAGCAGGGGCTGCAAAATTACTCAATATATTTTTTTAACAAAGCTTATTTTCATTTTAGTTTTAATTTGAAGGATAAATTGGTGATTAAATCGATTTTCAAGACATGCCTGCATGAAACTGATCCAGAAGCGCATATCAATATTGGTGGTTTTGGCCTTTTGCCTCAATCCTTCGTTTGGTCAGCAATACCAGGCGGTGCATGGCTCCAATTTTGCCGGTAGCCTTGGTATAATGAACAATCCAGCTTCAGCACTTTCCTCCCCATTGCCCTGGGACATCACCCTTTTGGGGCTTCAGCTCAAAAACAGCACCAATTTTTTCTATATCGAAAAATACGATCCTTCTGGAAAGGACCCACAATTGGCAGCCTGGATCCAGAATGGGGAGTACAAAAGAAGGCTGAATACGCAGTTCAACATGAACCTTTTGAACACCCGCATCAGAACATCCAACCGATCAGCCATTTCCTTTGGCATGAACATTCGATCAGCGTCTCTTGGCGGTTCATCCACCTATAATTTCATTGATACCATCCTTCTGCCCAATACCTTTCTCAAAGTTAACATGAACAACCAGCCGCTTGATGCATTTCTCAGGAGCAGCACCTGGGCAGAAGCCTATGGCAGCCTGGCTTTGAACCTGGCAGACAAGAAGCATTTCATTTGGAATGCAGGCGCCACCATCAAATCGAACATGGGCCTTGCAGGCATTCATGCTTCCATCACGAATGGCCAATTCAAGGAATATGTACGCCCTGTTAACAATCTATACGAGGTAACTACTGCAGAACTGAACCATGGCTATTCAGCCAATCTTGATTTTTGGGATCCGGCTGCTAGCACGAAGTCCAACCTAAAACGCTACAGAAGTCAATCTATTGGCGGAACATCTGTAGACCTGGGAATGGAGTGGATCATCAAGGACCAGCGAAACATAGAACTGTTTAACAACAAGAGCCAATACAGTTATACCTGGAAGTTTGGTTTGTCCATGCTCGACCTTGGCTATGCCCATTACAAGTATGGGCTTGAATCAGTGAAGACTTCAGGGGTGAAACCCAATATCAACGGAATTGTCCTGGCAAGAAAATTTGACTCAACCATCACCGGACTGGATGTCTTGAATGATTCCATTCAAACAGCAGTAGGCCAGTTCACTACGCTGGCAGGTGAATTCAGGATGAGTCATCCCACAAGAATAGTGTTCAATGTAGACAGACAGATAACAGACCTGATTTACATCAATGCGGAATTGTCAATTCCTATACAGGCACTGCCGGAAGCAAAATACATGCAGACGAAGGACTTGAATCTTTTAACCATTACGCCCAGGCGAGAAACCCAAAAATATGGGGTTTATTTGCCGCTCTCCATTACAAGGGATGGAAGTTTCTGGATTGGCGCAGCCGTAAAAGCGGGTCCTGTTTTGTTTGGATTCCACCGTGTTCCGATTGGCACCAAGACCTCTTATCAAAATGGTGGAGCCTATCTGGCGTATACCATCAGCCCCAGCGAAAAACTCAGAAAGCCCAAGGCCAAGATCATTGAATGCCCCAAGTAATTTAGCTGAGGATGCTCTTGATCACATTGCCGTGTACATCCGTCAGCCGGAACCGCCTTCCCTGGAACTTGTATACCAGCTGCTCATGGTCAATGCCCATGAGGTGCAACATGGTTGCCTGTAAATCATGCACGTGCACCGGGTCTTTGATGATGTTGTATCCGAAGTCATCTGTCATGCCATGGCTGTAACCAGCTTTCACACCCGCACCTGCCATCCACATGCTGAAGCATTTGGGATGATGGTCGCGGCCGTATCCATCCTTTGTCAATTTGCCTTGTGAATAAACGGTTCTGCCAAATTCGCCACCCCAAACAACCAGTGTGTCTTCCAGCATTCCCCGTCTTTTGAGATCGGTGATGAGTGCAGCTGTGGGCTGGTCTATCTGTGAACATTGGTGGCGTATCCCTTGCGGCAGGCTTCCGTGGTTGTCCCAGCCCTGGTGATAGAGCTGCACAAAACGCACATCTTTTTCGAGGAGTTTTCTGGCCAAAATACAATTGGCGGCATAGCTGCCATTCTCCCGGCTGTCTGGCCCATAGAGGTCAAAAACCTCCTTGCTCTCATCACTGGTGTCCATCACTTCAGGCACCGAGGTCTGCATCCTGTAGGCCATTTCATATTGGGAAATCCTGGCATTGACTTCTGGGTCGCTCCAGGCCTCATTCTGGACTTCGTTCAACTGTTGAAGATAACCAAGCATCTCTTTTCTGTCAGCCCCGTCATAGCCCTCAGGATCCTTCAGGAAGAGCACAGGGTCCTTGCCAGACCTGAACTGTACACCCTGGTGTTCTGAGGGAAGAAAACCATTCCCCCAAAGCCTCGCGTAGAGCGGTTGGTCCTTGGAGGCATTTTTTGAAATCAGCACAATGAATGCCGGCAGGTTTTTGTTTTCGGAGCCCAGTCCATAGCTCAGCCAGGAACCGATGGAGGGACGGCCAGGCAGTTGGTGCCCTGTCTGAAAAAAAGTAATCGCAGGGTCATGGTTGATCTGTTCTGTATACATCGACTTGATCAGGCAAAGTTCGTCCACCACCTGTGCGGTATAGGGAAGGAGTTCGCTCACCCAGGTCCCACTCTTTCCCTGTTGTTTGAAATCATAAAAAGAGGGTACAACAGGAAGGGAAGATTGGTTGGCACTCATTCCCGTTAGCCTTTGGCCCTTGCGGATGGAATCAGGCAGCTCGGTTCCAAAAAGATCCCGGAGTTTGGGCTTGTAGTCAAATGTTTCAAATTGGGAAGGCCCACCTGCCATAAATAGAAATACCACCCTTTTTGCTTTTGGGGCGATGGTGGGCAAGGCCGACATGATCTGTTCTTCCATGGTAGCTGCGGTCGCACCCAATGGGGCGATGAGCTGCTGAAGGGCGATGCCGCCCATGCCCATGGCGGTTTTGTTCAAAAAATTTCTGCGGTCAATGTTCTGATAAAGCCCCTTCAGGTCTGCTGCACCAAGTCTTTTTTCTGCGTGATGATGACCCATGGCTTTATCGTTTGGTTATTGTAGCGTCAGAATTCATGATCGTGCTGGCCACCACGGCATTCGCGGCAACCAGTGGTTTGTCCAATTGGGCATTGACTTTATAGAGCCCCGCAGACAACCAGCCTTTTGTCTTTTCAGGGTTCATCCTGAACTTGTCCAACTCCTGTTTGTACAAAGCTTTCAGGATGTCCAGCTCTTTTGCAACAGGGTATCTCCACGTAAGTTTCCGGTATGTTTTGGTGATGGCAATGTCCTGGTTTGATTCCTTGCTCATCGCTTCACCCAATACTTTTGATGCTTCGATATAGGTAGGATCATTCAGCAAGACCAGCGATTGAAGGGGAGTATTCGTCTTCTGCCTGCGCGACAAACAAGAACTTCTCTCAGAGGCATCAAAAGTGGCCATGGTAG
>JGI25920J50251_10000886_pt1 | contig 10705 bp, 9 predicted proteins | sample LauGreBMM110DCMD_2_FD_50251 | JGI IMG/M metagenome (IMG submission 50251) | reverse complement strand
ATTCCAGAATACATTGGTGGTATGTTGAATCCTGTGTATCCAGTAACCTGAGAAATCAAGAGCAATAAAGGCAATCACGTATACAACCAGGCCCTCTTCTATGCGGGTGATGGCAAAATGCTTGACCATCCAGCCATACTGATGATGGCTACACTGAGGCCCAGTACATCTTTGGTAACATTGGTGATGCCTGAGGCAAGCGATGAAACCATGTCCATGGTCCTTACTGTATCATGGCCTTTTCTCCAACCATACCATTTTTCCAGCAAGACCAGCAGCAGGAATATCGGCATGGCGATCAATAAAATCTTACCATAAGTTTCCATATACAACCAATTAGAGGGCTAATTTCGTTCATTTTATTTAAATTGTACACCTATGTCTACCAAACCGCTTTCCCTTTCCCTGAACCGTTTAACACACCAGTTGTCTGGCCATGTTTTTGAGTGTGTTGATGCCCATACCTGTGGCAATCCTGTGCGGTTGGTCGTCTCAGGCGGCCCTGCGCTGGAAGGCAGCAACATGAGTGAGAAACGCCAGCATTTTTTGCGTGAATTTGACTGGATAAGAAAAGGGCTGATGTTCGAACCCCGTGGTCATGACATGATGAGTGGAAGCATCCTCTACCCACCCCATGATCCTGAGAATGATTTTGCAGTCCTGTTTATTGAAACCAGCGGTTGTCTGCCCATGTGTGGCCATGGCACCATCGGAACCATCACAGCAGCCATTGAATCAGGCCTTGTAAAGCCCAAGGTCAGTGGAAAAATCAGGATGGAAGCGCCAGCTGGCCTTGTGCAGATTGAATACAAAATGATTGGCGATAAAGTCAGCTCAGTTCGGCTCACCAATGTGCCAGGATACCTTGACCAGGCTGATTTGGCGGTGGATTGCCCTGGGCTTGGAAATATCAGCGTGGATGTTGCTTATGGCGGAAATTTTTATGCCATCGTTGATGTGCAGGAAAACTTCCCTGGTCTGGAACATTTTACTGCCGACCAACTCATCAGCATGGCAAGGCAGCTCAGGAAAAATATCAATGCAAAATACACATTCGTGCATCCGGAAGATCCAACGATCAATGGGTGTAGTCATATTCTCTGGTGTGGTGTCGTCATTGACCCCGCGTCTACGGCACGCAATGCTGTGTTCTATGGCGACAAAGCCATTGACCGATCGCCCTGCGGAACAGGCACCAGTGCCCGAATGGCACAGTGGTATGCCAAAGGCAAGCTGAAAAAAGGGGATGCGTTCATCCACGAGAGCATCATTGGAAGCAAGTTTATTGGCAGGATTGAAGAAGAGACCTTCGTGAACGGAAAGCCCGCCATGCGCCCTTCCATTGTAGGATGGGCAAAAATTTATGGACACAATACCATTTCCATCGATATTGAAGATGACCCTTATGCACACGGGTTTCAGGTTATCTAAAATGTGATTATGAAAAAAAACGTTCTATTTCTCTTGAGCATGATTACAGGATCAGTGTATTCCCAACAAAGTGATTTGTTGCGATATGATAAACCCGCTTCATTTTTCGAGGATGCTCTCCCCATAGGAAATGGTCGCATGGGCGGTATGGTCTATGGCGGGATCGGGAAAGACAGGATACCATTGAATGAGGCAACGCTTTGGGCAGGTTATCCTGTGGATGCCAACATCCTGAAAAAACATGGCAGATCAGTTCCAATAAACCACTCCTCATCCAATTCTAAAACATAAAAATCATTATTATGTCTACCATCAGGATTTTTACTACAGTATTGTTCATGCTTGTTTCCTTTTGGGGGAATGCCCAGCAAGCCAGTGTCCACATCAGTCCTGTCAATTTTTCCAGGGTAATCATCAATGATGATTTTTGGAAACCCAAAATTGACAAGGTGGCNACCAAAACGCTGGATGCCTGTATTTACCAAACAGAGGTGAATACCGGAAGGATTCGAAATTTTGAGAAGGCGGCAAGAGCAAAGGGGGAAAAACACGAAGGGATTTTCTATGATGATTCAGATGTTTACAAGGCCATTGAAGCAATGGCGTATGCCATCAAGCTGACNGGNAACAAGGTGCTTGAGCAAAAGGCAGATGAGTGGATTGACAAGATTGCAGCAGCGCAGCAAGCGGATGGGTACCTCAATACATACTATACCCTCACTGGATTGGACAAGCGTTGGTCAGACATGGACAAGCACGAAGATTATTGCGGCGGACACATGCTGGAAGCCGCAGTTGCTTATTTCGATGCAACAGGAAAAAAGAAGTTTCTTGATGTAGGCAAACGTTGGGCTGATCATTTTGATGCAACATTTGGTCCAGGAAAAAGAAACTGGGTAACCGGTCACCAGGAGCTGGAGCTGGCACTGGTAAAGCTCTACAAGGCAACTGGAGAGAAAAGATACCTAACACTGGCCGACTGGCTGCTGTCTGAACGAGGAAAGAACCATGGTATAGGCAGTCAATGGAAAAATGGNAAGGGNACCGATTATTCGCAAGACCTGCTTCCNGTGAAGGAACAGTCAGANATAACAGGNCATGCAGTACGTGCCATGTACCTCTATACAGGCGCTGCNGACGTGGCTGCACATACCGGAGACCAAGGCTACCTGTTGGCCATGAGAAGGGTATGGGAGGATGTGGTATTTCGCAACATGTACATCACTGGTGCCATAGGCTCTGCAGGAAAAAACGAAGGATTTTCAAAAGATTTTGACCTGCCCAATGAACAGGCCTATTGTGAAACTTGTGCCTCTGTAGGGATGGTGTTTTGGAACCAACGCATGAACAGCCTTACGGGCAAATCGGAATACATTGATGTATTGGAAAGAAGTTTGTACAACGGCGCTTTGGATGGTCTTTCACTCAGTGGTGATCGTTTTTTCTATGGCAATCCACTGGCTTCACAGGGAAATCACAGCAGACGAGAATGGTTTGGAACTGCTTGCTGTCCATCCAATATTGCACGATTGATCACTTCCGTTGGCGGGTATATTTATGGTCAGGAAAGCAATACCATCTACATCAATCTTTTTGTGGGCAGTGAATCTTCATTTGATCTGGCAACATCAACCATGAAAATCAAAACATCCACTTCCTATCCATGGCAAGGGACTGTCAGCTGCAATATTTCCATGCGTAAAAAAGAAAAAGCTGCTATTGCATTCAGGATTCCAGGGTGGCTCAGGAATACGCCAGCACCGGGCAATCTTTATTCATTCCTCAACCAGTCTAATGCTGCACCAACAATACTTGTGAATGGTAAGTTGGTGGCATTCAAAGAAGAAAATGGATATGCCATCATAGAAAAAGAATGGGAAGATGGCGATACAGTAGTGTACACGATGCCCATGGAGGTGCGCAAAATCAGTGCAAGAAAAGAACTGGTTGATGACAATTATCGGATGGCATTGCAACGTGGGCCAATTGTTTATTGCGTTGAAGGTGCAGACAACAATGGCAAGGCATGGAATATTTTATCGCCATCAACCGCCAAGTTTGAGACTGAAAAATTTAATGTGCTTGATGAAAAAGTAATCAGCCTTGTTTCAACATTGCCTGTCTTACAAATTGGGGCTGATGGAGCGTCATCCAAAACCGTAAACCAAAAAGTGCGCGCAATACCGTATTACACATGGTGCAACCGGGGAAGCAATCCCATGCAGGTCTGGTTGCCAACAGTGTACAAGGACATCAAAATAAATTACTAGGATCAATTTGAGAAGGGCAATTCCTAATTCAACTAACTTTGAAAAAAAGGATACATGAGCAAGGTGATCGTAGCAGGAGGTGGTGTAATTGGACTGTGTACAGCCCATTACTTGAACAAGGCTGGCTATGAAGTGACCTTGATTGACAAAGGTGACCTGAAACATGGCACATCCTTTGGCAATGCAGGATATATTTCTCCCAGTCATTTTATCCCGCTTGCTTCACCGGGGATTGTTGCCAAGGGCTTGCAATGGATGCTCAGTTCCACTTCCCCTTTTTACATCAAGCCCAGGCTGAACATGGATCTTATCCGATGGGCACTGACCTTCTGGAAAAGGTCCGGCAAGGCTACAATGGAAAGAAATATACCCCATCTCAACAATATTCTTCAACTGAGCCGTGAACTCACTTCAGAAATCCGCAATGAGTTGGGCAATCAATTCCGGATGGAGGAAAAGGGGTGTTTAATGCTCTATAAAAGTTCATTGACGGAAAAACATGAGATAGAATTGGCAAAGGAGGCAGCGGCTTTGAATATTGACACCAAAGTGTTCAGCGCCAAAGAAATCCAGGCCATGGAGCCAGAGGTGGAGGTCAATGTAAAGGGAGGAGTGCTGTATCCGATTGATGCCCATTTGCATCCTGGCGATTTGATGCAAACCATTCATGATCATTTGCAGCAATCAGGGGTACAATTTCAGTTGGAAACCACCATTACTGGATTTGAAAAACAAGGAAGAAAAGTAACCAAGGTATTGACAGACAAAGGAGATTTTACAGGCGATGAGATCATTCTTGCCACAGGCTCATGGTTGCCCGCAACCAGCCGAGACCTGGGTATAGACCTTCTTCTTCAAGCAGGTAAAGGCTATAGCATGACGTTTGATGCAGTTGAAAAAAACCTTCATTATCCTGCAATCCTTGTCGACGACAGGGTTGCAATGACCCCTATGGGTGCTGATCTTAGGATGGGAGGAACCATGGAAATCAGTGGTATTGGATCACCCATGCTCATGAAAAGGGTTCAGTCAATTTATAAGGCAGCAAAAAATTATTATCCCAATCTGCCAGTTGAATTTCCTGCCCAGGACAAGATTTGGTATGGACTCAGGCCTTTGAGCCCAGACGGTCTTCCTTATATTGGCCGACATTCAACATATGATAACATCGTCATGGCAGGCGGCCATGCCATGCTTGGCCTCTCTCTTGCAGCGGCAACAGGCAAATTGGTAGAAGAGATTGTTGGCGGGCTCGAGACAAGTATTGACATCAGTGCATTCAATGTAGAACGATAAAAAATAAATCAAGCGTATGAAAAAATCAATGTTATTGTTTTTAACGGTGATGGGTATAACATCAGGTGCAATGGCCCAAAGCCTCAACAAATTATGGGCTACAGATACCACCCTGAAAGTTCCCGAGTCTGTGCTGCTGGACAGCAAGAACCAGCGTTTGTATGTCACCAATATTGATGGCAAGGGCCCTTGGGACAAAGATGGCAAGGGGTCCATTTCACTGTTGACCCTTTCCGGGAAAATCCTTAACCCCGATTGGATCAAAGGACTGCATGCCCCTAAAGGCATGACCATGTTCAGTGATTTTCTGGTTGTAGCGGATGTCGATTCAGTGGTCATCATTGAGGTCACCAAAGCACAGATTGTAAAAAAGCTTTACATCGAAGGGGCAAAGGCGTTGAATGATATCACATCAGACAAACGCGGCAACATGTATGTGTCAGATTCCAAGACCCAAAAAATCCATTTTATTGATGTAGATAAACTGGAAGTCAGTTTGTTCGCTGAGGGACTCAAAGGCCTGAATGGCCTGCATTATGTTGACAAGACCTTGTATTTCACCGATGCCGGGGCACTCTACAAATTTGGGAAGGACAAGGCAAAAATTCTCATCACTGAAGGCATGGAAGGCGGTACTGATGGGATAGAACAAGTAGATGAAAATACATTTCTTGTGTCCTGCTGGGCTGGTTCCATTTGGTTGGTAAAAATGAATGGCGAGAAGAAACTGTTGCTGGATACAAGAAAAGAAGGCATCAATACTGCTGACATTGGATATGATAAGAAAAACAAAATTGTTTACGTTCCTACATTTTGGAAGAACCATGTGGTTGCTTACCAGCTCCAATAATTGACAGAAAAGATAAAAAAGGAAGGCACAAAGTATTCAACCTTTGTGCCTTCCTTTTTCTGTTGATAAACGATTATTTTCCCAATTTGCTTTCAAGGTATTTCACCATCTCACTGTTACCCGCCATTTTCAATTTGTTCATAATGCCACCGAGGATCATCCCATTGATATAAGGATTGGTCTGCTCTTTCACCTGCGCGGGTATTTCGTCCCTGAAAGCAATAATCATGTCGATGGATTTTTTTATCCGATCATTGCTTTTCATCGATCCGGTCATTTCGCCGATTTGTTGCATCAGCGTGAACTTCTCATTGGTCAATCCCAATGCGGTAAACTTATCTGCCAGTTTATCAAAAACCTCTTCTTTGCCAGAGGCTACCAGGATAGCATTGGTGGCCATGTCCAATTTTCCTTTTGCAGGCTTGTTGGACAATTCCATTGCATATTTGAGTGCAAGCACACTGTCCGTTTTGGATAGCGCTTCCAAAGCAGCTCCAGACACAGAATAAGAAGAATCATTGATGTTTTTTTCATACAAAGACGCATATTTCGCATCAGCTGTTTTGCCCAACCCCTCTATCATGCTTGCCTTGACGGGCCTGTTGGTTTCCTTGTTCACCAGCAAAGCAATGGTCTCCTCGAAGGTTTTTCTGATGCGGTCTTTTTTCATATCAATTTTGCTCATCGCAAGCAACCTTATCCCATGGAAGGGGTCATTCAGTGCATCTTTCAAGAGTGCCAATGCCTTTGGCTCATCCGTCTTTCTGCCGCAAAAATCAACGGCTTCTTTTCTGTCGAGATAATTTCCCGCCTGATAAAACTGGTGGATATAGTTGTCTAGGCTTTTGTTCTCCTTCTTCTCACACAGCAGGATTTTATCTCCATCAAAATTGATCAGGTCCGGTTTCGTGGTGGAAGCAAAACTGAAACTGTCTACTGCATGCTCAATCCAAACCTCATTCCTTGTCCTGGTCTTGCCATTGTACACATCAATGAAAGTGGGGATCCTGAAAATTTTTCCTGTGCCCTGCGTTTGCTTTACAACCACAGTTGCTTGTTGTGACACTTCATTGTATTTGTATTGGATGTCCAGTTTTGGATGGCCATTGCCAAAATACCATTGGTTGAAATACCAGGTAAGGTCCATGCCACTGACTTCTTCAAAAGCCAGGCGCAAATGATGCGCTTCTGCAGCCTTGAATTTGTTGCTGCTCAGGTAAAGGTTTAATCCTTTGAAAAACGCACTGTCTCCAATGTGTTTTCTCAACATGTGCAAGATTCTTCCCCCTTTTTGGTAGCTGACGCCATCAAACATTTGCTCCCGGTCTTCATAATAAAAACGCACAAGGTCTTTTTTGAAATTGTCACCCCTCAGGTACCCCTGAAGACCATTGAAGTTTTCTGCATCACCGGCATCCTTACCGTACTTGTATTCATCCCAAAGGGTCTGGCTATAGTCGGCGAAGGATTCATTGAGGGTAAGGTTGCTCCAGCTTTCGGCAGTTACATAATCGCCAAACCATTGGTGAAACAATTCGTGTGCAATGGTGCCTTCCCATATATTCCCATCGGTCAGTTCTCTTGCATCCTGTTGGGCTGTTTCCTGGTGGATGGTAGCGGTGGTATTCTCCATGGCGCCGGCAACATATTCCCTTCCCGTAATTTGGCTGTACTTGACCCAAGGGTATTCAACACCGGTGATCTTCGAGAAATAGCCCATCATTTCTGGTGTGTTGCCAAAGATTTTCTTTGCCACAGGGCCGAACTCTTTTTCAACATAATAATTCACTTCCTTTCCTTTCCATGAATCTTTTATCACGGCATAATCGCCTACACCCATAAAGAACAGGTAAGGAGAGTGTGGGAGGTCCATTTTCCAATAATCCGTTCTGGTTCCATCATTGTTTTTCTTCTGGCTTACCAATTTCCCATTGCTAAGGCTTACATATTTAGATGGCACAGTCATGTAAAGCTCCTGGGTTGTTTTTTGTTGGGTCTGATCAATTGTAGGAAACCAAACGGAGTTGGATTCCGTTTCACCCTGGGTCCAAATCTGGGTGGGTTTATTTTTCTCCTCTCCCTTGGGGTTGATGAAATAAAGGCCTTTCACGCCCAGCATAGGCTCTGACCCTGACTCCTTCTCATATTCATTGGGCTTGGATACATAATTGATGTAAACCGTGTAGTTTTCACCTTTCTTGTATGTCCTTGGCAGCTTTATGGACAGTTGTTTCCTGTCATAGCCGTATTCAAGGGTTTTCAAAGACTTGTCGGGCTGCACCATAGATACCTGAATGATATCCATGCCTTTTGCATCCAGCGTTAAAGCTGCTGTTGGATTGAAATGCGGTGTCAACGTGATCCATGCCTTGCCCAAGAGGGAAGTCTTTTCANAGTCAAACCGCACATCAAGTTTGGTGTGAACAAGGTTGTTGATCCTTGTAGGGGTATACCGGGGCGTTTGTTTCCAGCTTGAGTCAACAGGTCCTTTATCCTGGGAAAATCCCATGATGGAGAGGTTGCTTACAAGCATTAAGATCAAGTATTGTTTCATGTTCAGATGGTTTATGTTGCAAATATATAAAGGCAATGGTTTAGGATTTGCCAATTTTGATGGATGGCAAAATCCTTGTTTTGTGTATTATTCTTTTGTTAGATTTGTACTATGTCAATTTATTCAGGTATTCGGATGTTTTGCATGCTCGTTGCCATGATGGCTTTTCAGGGATTGAGTGCCCAGCATTATATTTTCATTGAAGCAGATGGCCAGCAGCCATTTTACCTCAAGCAAGGAAATACGATGGTGTCTTCATCCGCTTCAGGCTTCTTGATAATCCCTAAGATTACGGCCTCAGAGATGGAATTTTCCATCGGATTTCCCAAAAATATTTATCCTGAGGTTTCTTTTTATATCAATGGCACCGACCGAGACCGCGGGTTTCAATTGAAACTGATGGAGGGACAGGGCTGGTCTTTGTTCGACCGCACCAGCCTTGAAGTGATCAAAGGCGAGGTGCCCAAAGCCGCACCTGTTCAAATGAATTTACCACAAAAAGAGGAGGGGGGATTTGCAAAACTTTTCGCTATTGCAACGGATGATAAATCATTGTTGGAAAAAATGCCCAAGAAAGACAGTGTAGAAAAGACCTCGCCCGGCAAGGCCATCATAACCACAGGCCCGACCGTTGTTGCTATAAAATCTGGATTGAAAGACAGCCTCAGGAAAAAGGACAAGGTCATCTTACCCCCGATTTCCATGATCACCCAAATGGAGGATGCGGATGTCAAGCGGTTGGTTTATATTGAAAAAACGATCAAAGGAACTGCTGATACCATTTCTGTTGAGATTGAAAAGCAGAAGATTGTTGCCAAAACTGAACCCTTGACGCAGCCTCAGGATACTACAATGACAGCAACACCCCTCAAAGCAAGTCCGATCATTGTTTGTGATCGCCCCATTGCCGACTACAAGGATATTCGTGCGCTGCAAAAAAAGTTGCTGGGTATTGTATCTGATGAAGAACAGCGCATGTATGCCGTAAAGATATTTGGCCAGAAATGTTTTAATTGCAAACAGGCGCTTGAGATTGGATGGTTCTTTATTGACGAAAACAGCAGGCTTCAGTTGTTCAAGGCATTAAAACCACTCATTGCTGACAAAGCTTCTTTTGGAAGCCTTGAAGTTTCTTTTTTTAAGGAAGAAAATATCACAGCCTTCAGGGCCCTTGTTGCAGGAACCAATTGATTAAACCCTTAGGCATGCCAACTTATTTTTTAGCCTTAGCTTACAAGGGGACACGCTTTGCGGGTTTTCAGATACAAGACAATGCCATCACCATCCAGGGGCAGGTAGAAAGAGCGATGGCCACTTACCTGCGAGAAAATGTTCAATTGACAGGCTCTTCCAGAACCGATGCCGGGGTGCATGCCAACAGGAATTTCTTTCATTTTTCTATTGATCGCATACTGAATCATGAATTTGTTTACCACGTCAATGCCATTTTGCCCCCAGATATTGCCATTACCGGTATTTACGCTGTACCAGAAGGAAGCCATAGCAGGTTTGATGCAATAGGACGGAGATACAAATACCATATATACAACAGCAAGAATCCTTTTTTGAATGACAGGTCCTGGTATTATCCATACCCCATGGACCTTGCTGAGCTCAATCAGGCGGCCAGCTCCCTGTTGGGACTGCATGATTTTACCAGCTTTGCCAAAAGAAGAACCCAGGTATACACCCATACCTGTACCATTTCTCTTTGCCAGTGGCATGAAACGGAAGATGGTTGGGTCTTTATGGTTGAAGGCAACCGCTTTCTCCGCGGGATGGTCAGGGCCTTGGTAGGGACGATGGTAAAAGTTGGGCGCAAAAAGATCAGTGTTGAATCGTTTCAAAACCTATTGTTATCAAAAGACAGCGCCATGGCTGATTTCTCAGCGCCTGGCCATGGATTGTTTCTCGATGATGTCATTTATCCCAGTGAAATAACCGCATTGTTGAAGTAAAATACAACAAGTTTTTTTTGCCTTTAAACACTTGCTAGCATTGATTTTCAATATTTTACAAAAAAACAAATCAATTTAATTTGGAACGTTTGAGAAATGCTTCTTATATTTGCATCCCGCTTCACAAAAAGCGCAGTTCTTCGAAATAAAATCAGGTCAAATTTTTAGCATTCATTTGAATAAAAATTTGCAGATATAATTTTAAACAGCTAATTTTGCACTCCCAATTCGGTTGGGCAGTTTTGCAAGAAGCTGAAAGATCTTTGAAAGTTTGGAAAGCAGTAACACTCAATTAACCGTCGCAAGATGGTTAGAGGTAAGGTAAGACGCATTATTATTTTTTTTT
>JGI25920J50251_10000882_pt1 | contig 10724 bp, 8 predicted proteins | sample LauGreBMM110DCMD_2_FD_50251 | JGI IMG/M metagenome (IMG submission 50251) | reverse complement strand
TATTCTTTCACCGGAGCCTATGCAATATTTGGTATCCTGTATCCTTCAGCGCATGCGTTGTTGAACATCATCCTTTTCCTTGCCCTGTCTTTCATCTGGTCAAAAGAAAAATGGGCGGCATGGTTGTTTCTGGGAATTGTGGTAGCCCACATGGGGCTAGATCTTGCCGTGGGAGCATTTGAATTTTTCAAGCTGATCTTATTCCTGCCTGCTATTTATTTTCTCATCANGCTGAAGTAAATCTTTCTGCGTTTTATCCAATCCTTCCAGGATTGTTCTTGATAAAATCCTCCCATCCTCCTGATTTTTTGGTTCGGGTATTTTTCTTCGTTGCAGCAACCGTTGTAACCAGGCCATGTGCATTGAAATGATGGCAAACGGCTACCGCCAGTGCATCTGAGGCATCAAAGTATTTGATGGTATTGGTGAGTGGCATGATGCTNTTGAGCATTTTCCAGATTTGTTCTTTGTTGGCATTTCCATTNCCGGTAATCGACTGTTTGACTTTTTTGGGTGAATATTCTGCTACAGCCAGGCCGTTGGACATGGCAACAGCAATGGCTACACCCTGTGCTCGGCCTAATTTCAGCATGCTTTGTACATTTTTTCCAAAGAAGGGTGCTTCAATGGCCATGTCATCTGGCTTGTATTTGTCGATGATCTCTTGGATTACGTTGTTGATGGTCCCCAGGCGTTCGAACATGTCCTTTTTCCCATTCAGCTTGATCACGTTCATCTCCAGCATCTTGATCTGGTTACCCGTCACAGCCAGGATTCCATAGCCCATGATCACGGTTCCAGGATCAATCCCTAAAATAATTTTACTTTTCTGCGTCAACTGGGTTTATTTTTGAAGGGATAAGCAAACACACTGAACAAAAGTATCAAAATATTACTCAATTACCTGCTTGGGCCGGTACTCTTCATTGGATTGAGCTACCATATATTCAAACAGGTGGCTGGGCAGAAAGATATTGGGTTGTATTGCTCTTCCCTTGTTGCATCGCTTAGGGGATGGGGTTCCTTGATGTTGTTCTTTGTATTGATGATCATGCTGCTGCAGTGGTTGTTGGAGGCCAGGAAATGGCAGGTTATGTTGAGTCCTGGGTATCCCATCAAACTGCCTGAGGCATTCAGGATGATTTTATCGGGCATTGCTTTGTCTATCGCAACGCCCAACCGAATGGGTGAATTTGCAGGGAGGGTGATGCATCTTCCGAGTGAACAGCGCTTGCAGGGCACCGCATTAACTGTTATTGGCAATTTTGCACAGCTGATTGTAACCTGTATCGCAGGAAGCATAGCCCTTTGCATGGAATGGCAAGACCAGCATCTGTATCCTGCCGGCACAGGCGTACAGGCGATACAAACCTTGCTGTTATGGACGACTCCTTTGATCATCATTTTTTTTATGCTGCTGTATTTCAAGGCAGGCTTGGTTTTTAACTGGATCCTCTCGCTGCGCATGCTCGGAAAATTCCGGGACAAGCTTGGAGCACTGGCCACCATCCCCAACAATATCCTCTTAAAAGTATTGTTGCTTTCATCCCTTCGGTTTGTTTTTTTCATCCTCCAATACTGGTTGCTTTTTAAGCTAACCAATACGGGGATTGGCTTTCGTGATACATTTGCAGCCATTTCCATCATGCTATTGTGGCTTGCCATTGTGCCTACTTTTTCTTTTTTAGAATTGGGGCTGCGTTGGGAATTTGCCTTGTTGCTGATGGGTTCACTGACCGAGAATGCACTGGGAATAGCTGTTTCGATAACCGCCGTTTGGCTGATCAACCTGATGTTACCCGCAGCCGTTGGTGCCATTGGGTTGCTTTCTTACCGATCCAGGTAAAAATATACAATCATCTTTTTAAGAAAACTTTATTCTTGTGGTCATTCACAGAACAAAATCCGACCGCCAATGGTTTTATATTTGCAGTATGCTACGTTTTCATAAAATAGTACTTGTCTCCATTTTCTCTCTCGGCCTGATCAGGTTGAGTGCTGGAAACGAATTTTGTGGCCTGAACAACATGTCATTTAATGCAGGAGAAGTGATCACTTATAAAATTTTCTACAACGTGATTGGTCTTTATGTAGATGCAGGAACCGCTTCTTTTTCCATCTCCAATGAAAAGCTCAATGCCAAGCCCGTTTATCATGTGGTGGGTCTGGGCACTTCCAATCCATCCTATGACTGGATTTTTAAAGTGCGTGACAGGTATGAAACCTATATTGATACTGCAACGCTGAAGCCCTATAAATTTGTCAGGCATGTGGAAGAGGGTGGGTTCAGGAAAGATGAGCTCGTGCTTTTCAACCATGCAGAGAACAAGGCACTGAGTACAAAAGGCACATTACCCATTGCGGATTGCATGCAGGATGTACTGAGTTCCATTTACTATGCGCGCAACATCAATTTTTCAAAATACAAGGTAGGAGAAAAAATTCCCTTCAAAATGTTCCTGGATGATGAGGTGCACAGCATCTATATCCGCTACATGGGAAAAGAAGTCATCAAGACCCGTTATGGTAAATTCAGGGCCATCAAGTTCAAGCCCATGCTGATCAGTGGCACCATCTTTGAGGGAGGCGAACTCATGAGTGTATGGGTTTCTGATGATGGCAACCATGTTCCGTTGCGGATTGAAAGCCCGATAACGGTGGGCAGCATCAAGGTAGACATGATGGGATACAGGAACCTTCGCTATCCCTTGCAGTCCATGATCAGTTTCAAATGATCAGATCAATGTTTCCAGTGGAACTGTTTCTTTTTTCCTAAAACCCTTTTCGGTTTTTTCTACTGTACAGCAAATGGTTGTAGCATCATGCTCAAAAAAAAGCAGATGGTTGTTGGCTACTGCCTCCTCGAGATAGTTTTCTTTTTCTTCTAAACTGATCATGGGGTACATATCATAAGCTGCGAGATAGGGCAATGGAATATGCGCAGCAGTGGGTATAAGGTCAGCTACAAAAGCCAGGGTTCTGCCGTTGGTATGGATCAGGGGAATCATCATGGAGCGGGTATGCCCATTGGTGAACATGATATCGATGCCAGGGCTGAAACTGGTTTTTTCACCTTTTTTTTCTTCCACAAAACGGAGCCTTCCTTTTTCAAGCATGGGCAGTATATTTTCTGTGAGAAAAGATGCTTTTTCCCTGGCGTTTGGTTTGGTGGCCCATTGCCAATGTGCTTCACTGCTCCAGTAAAGGGCATTGGGAAATGTCAATTCAAGTTTGTCATTGATGCACGAAACGGCGCCCCCACAATGGTCAAAATGAAGGTGTGTCAACAGCACATCAGTAATGTCTTCTGGTTGAAATCCCAAGCGTTGCAGGGATTCAAGCAAACTGTCATTTCCATGCGGAAAATAGTGGCTGAAAAATTTTGCTGATTGTTTATTGCCCATTCCTGTATCGATGAGGATTTTTCTTTCCCCATCCACTACAAGCAAACAGCGCATGGCAAAACTGCAAAGGTTGTTTTCGTCTGCAGGAATTGATTTTTGCCAAAGGGTTTTTGGAACAACGCCAAACATGGCACCACCATCAAGTTTAAAAAGGCCGGTATCAATGGAATAGACTTGCATATTTTTCTCTTGTGATGACCACCTTGGTGTAGAGCAAAGCAAAAAAACTGATGATGAAGAATACCATGAGTACAAGAATAGAATTCCTCATGCTTCCGGTGAGTTCTTCATTGTATGCAAAAAGAAAGAGTCCAATGGTGAGTGCTATCTTTTCAGTAACATCATAGAAGCTGAAAAAGGAAGTGGTTTCAGTTGTTGCAGGCAAGAGTTTTGAATAGGTGCTTCTGCCAATAGACTGGATACCTCCCATGACCAATCCCACGCAGGCAGCAAGAATATAAAATTCAGTCTGGGAGGTGATGAAGTACCCCCAAATACAAATGGCCACCCATATCACGATGCCAACCAGCATGGTAGGAATATTGCCAATCTTTTTTGACAACTTGCTCATGGCGATGGCACCGATGATGGCAACAACCTGAATGAGTAAAATGGTAAGGATAAGTTTGGGCTCATCTTCAGGCTTGGGGAAGATGTTTTTTTTGCTGTAGCCTGCTGCCACAAGCATAACAGTTTGCACCCCTACGCTGAGAAAGAAAAAAGCAGCCAGATAGCGTTTCAAGGCAGGGATTTGTTCCACTTGGTTCCAAACCAGTTTAAGCTCATGAAATCCATTGATCAGGATATGTTTTTTGGGTTTTTTGTTGCTTGCGGTATTGGATGGCAGCACACGAAATGGGATTTGTGAAAAACCAAACCACCACAATCCAACCAGCAAAAATGAAATCCTTGGTCCCAATGTTTTGTCTCCGTTGTCCAACCCAAACAGTTCCGGTTTTAAGATGATGACAAAGCATATCAACTGCAACAAGACACTGCCAATATATCCCATGGCAAATCCCTTTGCACTCACGCCATCCCGCTCTTCAGGGGTTGCAATGTCTGGAAGGTAGGAGTTGTAAAAAACCAGGCTGTTCCAGAAGCCCAGTGCGGCCAATGAAAAAAAGATGATGCCGTATTCTATCTTGTCTGGCGTGAAAAAAAACAAAGCTGCACAGGACAATGATCCGATCAGGGCAAATGCACGCATGAAGGCTTTTTTATTTCCCCTGTAGTCAGCAATCGAAGACATGATGGGAGACATCAATGCCACCAGGAAAAAAACAAGGGCCAATGCATAGTTTTGCAATGCTGTATTGATGATGCGGATACCAAAAAAACTGACATAGGAAAGCTCCTCTGGGTTATTGCTACTCGTCACTGCTACATAATAGGCAGGGAAAATGGTGGAAGTGATGACCAGGTTATAGGTGCTGTTGGCCCAGTCGTACATCGCCCAAGCATTTTGAATCTTTTTCCTGTTCGTATTCATTGGCTAAAGCTTGTTCGTTAAGATAAGCAATATCAAGACAGCACCGAGCACAATTCTGTACCATCCAAAGATCCTGAAACCATTTTGTTGCAGAAAACGGATAAAAAATTTGATGGCAAGCAGGGCTACAACGAATGCGATGCTGCTTCCCAGCAGCAGAAAATTAATCCCCTGGGTATTTAGCAAAGCAGGCTCATTTTTCCAGATATCATAGAGACTTTTCAGCGTGGCTGCGGCCATGGTGGGTACGGCAAGGAAGAAGGAGAAGTCTGCCGCCAATGAACGGGTGAGTTTCTGCTGCATGCCCCCAATGATGGTTGCAGCACTGCGGCTTAGCCCTGGAAACAAGACTGCCAGCACTTGGTACATGCCAATGAAAAAAGCCTTTTTGTAGGTGATTTCTTCTTCTTTCTCAATGGCCCCATCTTTGAACCATTTGTCTACAAAAAGCAGGACGACGCCTCCTGCAAACAGTACAATGGAGATGAAGAGGGGCTTTTCAAGCACAGCTTCAATGTGTTTTTTGAACAATGCGCCAAAAGCCAGGGCCGGAAGGATCGCAACGAAAAGCTTGAAATAAAAACTGACGCGTTTGAAGTCCATGAACTTCTTCCAGTACAAAACGACAACAGAAAGAATGGCCCCAAACTGTATCACCACTTCAAATAATTTGGTGAAGGGGTCATCCCCAATATTAAAAAACGCAGAGGCGATGACCATATGACCCGTAGAAGACACGGGTAGAAATTCTGTAATGCCTTCGATAATGGCCAAAATGATGGCCTGGAATGTATTCATGAAACAGGGGTAAAAATGAGCAAACTACTTCTTGGAATTCCTCATGATAGCATAGACCTCAATGAGCAGCCCTGCAACAATCATCAGTGGAGCAATGGTGATGCGCTTCATGCTGTAGACTTCGTTTTCAGCAAATACATTGGGATCATCCCCTTTTCCGCCTGCCATCAAAACAAGCCCTGCGACGATCACGACAAGCCCTATCAGCATCCATCTCAGGTTATCCTTTCCGAAAATTGTGTTGTTCTTCGTTTCCATGTTGTGTTGTTTATCAATATAAATCGTCCAGTTTCATTTTGAGGTACTTCATCACACTCCTGTGTGTGCTGATGAAGGTAATGCTAATTCCAATAAGGATAAGACCTGTGAAAAGCAATGCCAGCAGGCCATTGTCTCTCAGGGCCTTGATTTCGGGCAGCCACCAGTTCTCAACGCCATAGATGATGAGAACAAGTGCCGCGATGGCAATCAGGGCGCTTGCCAGTCCGTTCAGGATGGCCTTGCTGTCAAAAGGTTTTGAGATGAACCACCTTGTTGCACCAACCATCTGCATGGTTTTGATCAGGAAACGGTTGGAGAACATGGCCAGTTTGATGGTATTGTCAATCAGGATGATCACGATCAGTGCCAGAACCCCCGCAAGTGCCAACAGAAAATATCCTGTTTTTTTGACGATATTGTTCAGGTTGCTGACAACGGCATCAGGNTANTTCACTTCACTGATGATGAAGTTTTTGGTAATCTCTTTGGTGATTATTTTCAGGCTATCCTTGTTCACGTATGCCGGTTCCAGGTAAAAGTCTATGCTTGCCGGAAGAGGATTATAATCCAATACCTTGTTCCAGTCTTCATTGCCATCTCCGATGAATTTTGCTCTTGCAGCTTCTTTGGTAACAAACTCTACATTGCGGGCATAGGGCTTGCTTTCTATTGATTTTCTTACGATGTCGATTTCCCGGTCGGGACTGCCATCCCGCACAAATGCATTGACCTGAACACTGCCTTTGAAATAGCTTTCCAATTTACTGGCGTTGATGACCAACCATCCCAGCATGCCCAGGATGAAGAGCACAAGGGCTACCCCCAAAATGGCCATAAAATAGGATGGTTTGCTGCGTTTCATTGATGCATTGCGCTGTGCTGTCATGTTCGGTTTGGATTTTGTTCCTCAATTGCCCACTGTAATCATGTCAAAAATAGCAATTTTAAAGCGTTTGTGTATTTTTGCGCTTACTAGAAGAAAGGTTAATTTTTTACAGGCCCGATTAAAGCAACAGAAATGGAATACGCATTCAGGAATATTGAACGGAAATGGCAGGAGAATTGGAAGGCAAGCAATGCGTACAAGGTGTCAAATGAAAGCGCNAAGCCTAAATATTATGTGCTGGACATGTTTCCCTACCCAAGCGGGGCGGGTCTCCATGTGGGTCATCCCCTNGGNTATATTGCCAGNGANGTNTTCAGCCGGTACAAACGCTTGAAGGGNTTCAATGTGCTGCATCCGATGGGGTATGATTCATTTGGTCTTCCCGCCGAGCAATACGCCATTGAACACGGGATTCCTCCTGCGGTTTCCACCGATCAGAACATCGCCACCTTCAGGTCTCAGCTGGACAAGATCGGCTTCTGTTATGATTGGGAACGGGAAGTGCGTACTTCTGACGAAGGATATTACAAATGGACCCAGTGGATATTCCTGCAGTTGTTTGACAGCTGGATGGACCGCAGGCTGCAGAAAGCAAGAAGAATCAGTGAATTGACGGCCATCTTTGAAGTAGAGGGGAATGCCTCCAATCCTTGTCCCGGCGAAAAAAACCTTTCCTTCTCTTCCGCTGAGTGGCTGGCATTTTCAGAGAAAAGAAAGGCTGAAATCCTGATGCAGTTCCGCCTTGCTTTTTGTGGTATCGGGGAAGTGAACTGGTGTGAAGCCTTGGGTACCGTGCTGGCCAATGATGAGGTCATCAATGGTGTGAGCGAAAGGGGTGGACATCCTGTTGTAAAAAAGAAGTTGCGCCAATGGTACCTCAGGATAACTGAATATGCGGAACGCTTGTTGGCAGGGCTTCAAACCGTAGACTTCAGTGAAAGCATGAAAGACATGCAATCCAACTGGATAGGAAAAAGTTTTGGCGCAGAGATTGATTTTGAGCTCGACCTTGTTGATGCACCTGCTGAGGGTAAAAAACTCAAGGTATATACCACCAGGCCCGATACCATTTTTGGGATTGATTTTATGGTCATTGCTCCGGAACATGAGCTGGTGGCTACCATCACTACCAATGAACAGTCTACTGCTGTTGCCAGTTATATTGATTATGTCAACAGCAGGAGTGAGCGTGAGCGGATGGCAGAAAAAAAGATTACAGGTGTTTTCAGTGGCACCTGCTGCAAGCATCCATTTGAGGACAGAAAAATTCCTGTTTGGATCAGTGAATATGTGCTTGCAGGATATGGTACCGGAGCCATCATGGCGGTACCCTGTGGCGATGAGCGGGATTTCAAGTTTGCCAACCATTTCAACATTCCCATCACCAATATCATCGGTTCTTTTTATGATGGTACTGAAGCCAACCCCACAAAAGAGGCCAGGCTTGAGAACAGTGGCTTCCTCAATGGTTTGCTCATGTCTGATGCCATTGCTGTTGCACTGGATACATTAGAGACTTTGGGGATAGGCAAACGCCATACCAATTATAAAATGCGGGATGCCGCTTTCAGCCGCCAGCGCTATTGGGGAGAACCGTTTCCCATCGTTTGGAAAGATGAGGTGGCGGTTCCACTGTCTTCAACTGAATTGCCTATTGTGCTTCCCCCCATGACAGACCTGAAGCCTGGTCCGGATGCGCNGGGTCCGTTGGCCAACCTTCCTGAATGGGCCGCATACGAAGGCGGCACAAGGGAAGTCAATACCATGCCAGGTTATGCAGGGAGCAGTTGGTATTTTTTACGCTACATGGATCCCAACAATACCGATGCATTTTGCAGCAGGGAAGCCAGTGATTATTGGGGGCAGGTAGATCTCTACATTGGAGGAACCGAACATGCTGTCGGACATTTGCTGTACAGCAGGATGTGGACCAAGGCCTTGTTTGACCTGGGATATATTGGTTTTGATGAGCCCTTTAAGCGCCTGGTGAACCAGGGCAAAATAGGAGGAGACTCTAGGCTGGTCTACAGGATCAGGGGTACAAAACAATTTGTTTCTGCAGGCTTGAAAGACCAGCATGAAACCGATGAACTGCATGTGGACCTAAGCATGGTAGATGGGTTGGATCTTGATATGGCAGCCTTCAGGCAATGGAAACCTGATTTTTCCGAAGCAACCTTTATCACCGAAGACGGTGTTTACAAGTGTGGGAGCCGTCTGGAAAAAATGAGCAAGCGCTATTTCAATGTTGTCAATCCGGATGANATTGTTGAGCGGTATGGGGCAGATACTTTCAGGATGTATGAGATGTTCCTCGGCCCGGTTGAACAGGACAAGCCCTGGGATACCAAAGGGATTGAAGGGGTGCACCGTTTTATGAAAAAATTGTGGCGCTTGTTTTTTGATGTCGAAAAAGGTACTGTACTGACGGATGCGACGGCTTCAGNTGCAGCCTGGAAGGCATTTTACAAGATGGTAAAAAAAGTGGAAGAAGATACTGCGCGTTTTTCTTTCAATACAGCGGTGAGCAGTTTCATGATTGGGGTCAATGATTTGACCGATCTGCATTGTCACTCCAAAGACCTATTGGCCAAGTTCCTGGTGGTCCTGGCACCTTATGCGCCACACATTGCGGAGGAGTTGTGGGCTGTTACTGGGCAATCGGGCTCGGTGCTGGATGCCAGTTATCCGGCTGTGGAAGAAAAATACCTCGTTGAAACGTCCAAAGAATATCCGGTAGCCATCAACGGCAAAACAAGGACCACACTGAACCTGGATGTCAACGCTTCTCAGGCAGATGTGGAAGCGTTGGTTTTGGTGGATCCCATCGTCATGAAATGGCTGGACGGCAAGCCACCCCAAAAGATCATCTACGTTAAAAACAAAATGATCAACGTAGTCCTATAATAGTGGTATAAATGCTTTCATTGCTTTGGGCCCAATCCAAACCCTTGATGAATATTTTGCATTCCTTCCGTTCTATTGGTGTAATTTCACAAGGCATGAACCCTCATTTAGATCCTGTAGGCAAATCTTCCATTTCTCCGGATGCGGAGTACGAAAATACCATTCGTCCCTCCAGCCTGGAAGACTTTTCCGGACAGCCAGGGATCATCGATAACCTCAAAATCTTCATCAAGGCCGCACAAATGCGGTCTGAATCGCTGGATCATGTGTTGTTCCATGGCCCGCCGGGCTTGGGAAAAACAACTTTGTCCAGGATTGTGGCCAGGGAAATGGGCGTCAATATCAAGGAAACATCTGGCCCGGTGATTGAAAAGCCGGGAGACCTGGCAGGGCTCCTGACCAGCCTTGAGACCAATGATGTCTTGTTTATTGACGAGATCCACCGGTTGAGCAATGTAGTGGAAGAATACCTCTATTCTGCCATGGAAGACTACAAGATTGATATCATGATTGATAGCGGGCCNAGTGCCAAGACCATCCAAATCAACCTTAATCCTTTTACCCTGATTGGTGCCACCACCAGAAGCGGATTGCTTACGGCGCCATTGTTGTCAAGGTTCGCCATCAAGTCTCGGCTTGAATATTATTCGAATGAAGTGCTGGAGAGAATCATCACAAGGTCTGCTGGCATTTTGAATACCAAAATCACTTCAGATTCTGCTGGTGAAATTTCCCGCCGGAGCAGGGCAACGCCCAGGATTGCCAATGGCTTGCTCAAAAGGGTCAGGGATTTTGCACAAGTGCTTGGCAATGGGGTCATCACCATGGACATTACCAAGCATGCACTGAAGGCCCTCCATGTTGATGAGCACGGACTTGACGAAATGGACAACAGGATCCTTACAACCATCATCGATAAATTCAAGGGTGGGCCTGTAGGTTTAGGAACCATTGCCACAGCTGTTGGAGAAGAAGC
>JGI25920J50251_10000878_pt1 | contig 10732 bp, 11 predicted proteins | sample LauGreBMM110DCMD_2_FD_50251 | JGI IMG/M metagenome (IMG submission 50251) | reverse complement strand
GGCAGGGGAGATCTCTATGCCCATGTTAGCGTTGAAGTTCCTAGTAAGTTATCTAAAAAAGAGAGTGATCTATTGAAGGAATTTGCCAAATTGCGTAGTGAAGATAAGAGTTCAAATAAGATGAAATCAAATAAGGAAGATGGTCAGGGTAGCGCTGGCTTCTTTGGTAAGTTCAAAGAGGCATTTAGAAACTAATGCTTCCAGTATTTATAGTTGATGAGCTACCAGATAAAGGTGAGCTATTTGTTTCAGGCGATGAAGCCCACCATGCGATAAATGTAACAAGGATAAAAGTCAATGAGATTATTGCTTTAACCGATGGCAAGGGGCGCAGAGTCAGCGTTGAAGTTACTTCAATTACCAAGAGATCCTTTTCTGCCAAGGTACTAACAGTTCAAGACTTTCCTGCCTCTAAAATTTGGCTCACTGTTATGCAGGCCTTAACTAAAGGCGATAGAGCGCGAGAAACAATAGAGTTATTAACAGAGGCTGGAGTTGATGAGATTATTCCTTGGAGCGCCAATCGCTCCATCGGTCAATTTAAAGATGAGCAAGATTCGCTAGATAAGTGGCGGAGTTGGGCAAGGGAATCTACTAAGCAATCAAGGAGAGCTTGGTTTCCAAAGATCTCAACACTGCAAAACGGTATTAACGCAAATGAAGTCTTATCAGAATTTGATTTAACACTTCTCTTTCACGAATCTGATGGAGGAAAGTTATCGGATCTGTTATCTAAAGCTCAGATAGATAAGCAAATAACTAGAGTCCTTTTAATAATTGGGCCTGAAGGTGGAATTAGCGATGAAGAGGCTAGAGCCTTTTTAGAGCGAGGAGCTCTCTCGGTGGCAATGGGACTTCCAATCTTTCGCTCAGCTCACGCGGGAGCAGCAGCTCTTGCTGCAGTTCAAACTGGCCTTGGAATCTGGTAGAGATAACCCATGAAATGTCTCTTTTGCGCAATAGTTAGTGGCGAGATTCCTGCCGACATAGTTAGGCAGAGCGATAATGTTTTAGCATTTAATGACATTAATCCTGTGGCGCCCACTCATGTACTGATAATTCCAAAGATTCACTCTGAGAATGCAGCTGAGTTAACCCGTACAAATCCAGCAGTTCTAATTGAGTGCTTTGAGATGGCTGCAAGTATTGCCAAAGAACGTGAGTTAAATGGCTATCGAACCGTCTTTAATACCGGCGTCGATGGCGGCCAAAGCGTTTTTCACGCTCACCTGCATCTTCTCGGTGGTCGTGCNCTGAGCTGGCCCCCTGGATAGTATTGGCGTAATGGATCGAATCACTCTAACGCTACCTAGCGATATCTCCAGCGTNTCAATAACTGGGCCAAATGATTCCTACATCAAAGCAATTGAGAGCGCATTTCATGATGTGGCAATTACCGTTAGAGGAAATGAAGTCATTCTTCGTGGAAGTACTCAAGGATGCGAGCGGGTAAAGCAGCTGATACAGAGCTTCCTAACCGTTATTCGAACAGGACAGCCATTAAGTGATGACGCCGTTAGACGCTCAATAGCGATGATTAATGATGGAAGCTCCCCGGCTGAAGTATTAACGTTAAATATATTAAGTAATCGTGGCAAGACAATTAGGCCTAAGACTTCAAATCAGAAGCGCTATGTAGATGCGATAGATAAAAACACTGTCACCTTTGGAATTGGACCTGCGGGAACTGGTAAGACTTATCTTGCAATGGCAAAGGCTGTCCAATCTCTTCAAGCTAAACAGGTAAATAGAATTATTCTTACCCGTCCTGCAGTTGAAGCTGGAGAGAGACTTGGTTTCTTGCCAGGAACTCTCCATGAAAAAATTGATCCCTATCTTCGCCCGCTCTTTGATGCCCTCCATGACATGCTAGATCCTGAGGCAATTCCTCGTTTAATGTCAGCAGGAACTATTGAAGTTGCTCCTCTTGCATATATGAGAGGTCGAACTCTNAATGACTCATTTATCATCTTGGATGAAGCNCAGAACACCTCTCCTGAGCAGATGAAGATGTTTTTAACCAGACTNGGATTCTCATCAAAGATGGTTATCACTGGNGATATCACNCAGATAGATCTTCCAANNCATCAAGATTCAGGGCTGAAGATTGTNCGAAATATTTTAGAGGGAATNGATGATATTTCNTTTATGGATCTAACTTCAGAGGATGTAGTNAGACATAGATTGGTNAGNGANATTGTTGATGCCTATGGTCGCTTTGATAGTTTAGTAGCTGGANATAGAGCTGATAGACGAGATAATAAACCAAGGTCNTTAAGGAGTGATCGCTAACTTACTTAAACCCTTAGGTAAAGTGCGAAATGAATATAGAACTTACTAATTTAACTGATTCCAAATGTGATTTAGAGCGCCTTAAATCACTGGCTCACTTCACTATTTTAGCNCANGGNGTTCATCCTGATTCAGAGTTAAANATCTCCTTGCTTGATGAAGAAGAGATGAGCGCGCTTCACCTGCGCTGGATGGAGGAGGAGGGACCAACTGATGTTCTGGCATTTCCTATGGATGAAGTAAAACCAAACTCAGCTTCCCTTGGCCCTGCAATACTGGGAGATATCGCTCTCTGCCCAACTTATGCCAATAAGAATGTGCTTAAGGTTAATTCCAGCCTCCAAGATGAATTAGAATTACTGATAGTCCATGGAGTTCTCCATCTTTTAGGATATGACCACCTTGAATCAGATCAGAAAGAAGTGATGTTTACCCTGCAGGATAGATATCTAGTTGAATGGAGAGCTAAACGGTGAGCCTTACTGAAGTTGTATCAGTAGTTGCCCTCTTACTCTTTGCCGGATTTTTAGCTGGCTCTGAATCTGCAATTAACTCGATCTCTCGAGTATTTGTCGAAGAGCTAGAGGTAAAGTCATCTAAATCAGCTGCTTGGGTGGCAAGGGTTGTAAAAGAACCTGCCCGCTATCTAAATGTGATTTTATTTGTAAGAAANGCATNTGAATTAACNGCNACAGTTATNGTTGCTCAAGCTTTCATTGTTCTATTTGAACCAATTGCTCTAGCNATGTTTATCGCCGTATTTACCATGGTNGTGCTCTCATATGTTGTTGTGGGAGTGGGGCCAAGAACCTTGGCAAAACAAAATGCTGGTCGCTGGATTATTCCGGCCTGCGTGGTTGCNGTGGTAATGTCTAAAATCTTAGGTCCANTAACTGCGCTATTGATTGCTATTGGAAATGCGATAACCCCAGGAAAAGGATTTAAGACTGGCCCATTTGCCAATGAGGCAGAGCTACGTGATCTAGTGGATCAAGCACATGAACGTGGATTAGTTGAAGAGTCAGAGCACGAGATGATCCACTCAGTCTTTGAATTGGGCGATACCTTAGTTAGAGAGCTAATGGTTCCAAGAACAGAGATGGTCTGGATTGAAGGAAACAAGAACTTAAGACAGGGCCTTTCCTTAGCTCTTCGCTCTGGTTTTACCAGAATTCCAGTCATTGGCGAGAATCTTGATGAAATTCTTGGCATTGCCTATGTAAAAGATTTAGCAAGAAGGACTCATGAATATCGTGAAGCTGAGTTAACTGAGTTAGTTAGTCAGCACATTAGAGGAGCAACATTTGTTCCAGAGACTAAGACTGCATCAGACCTATTAAAGGAGATGCAGCGAGATCAGATACACCTAGCAGTAGTAGTAGATGAATATGGTGGAACTGCTGGTCTTATTACCATTGAAGATATCTTGGAAGAAATCGTTGGNGAGATTGCTGATGAATATGATGATGATGTTGAGGAATTTGAATGGGTAAGTACTACTCAAGTTAGAGTNTCNGCAAGACTTCATNTAGAGGATTTAGCAGATAAACTNGAATTTGAATTAAGCGAAGATGAGAAAGAAGATGTAGACACAATTGGCGGATATGTAGCTAAAAGCCTAGGAAGAGTTCCTATCCCTGGAAGCACACTTACGCTAAAAGGTTGGGTTGTCACTGCCGAGCGTCCAATTGGAAGAAGACATCGAATCGCAACATTTCTAGTCGAGCGCCCAGCTGATTTAGTTCCCAACAAAGAGGTTTAGAGTTAGCTAATGCGCATTGTTAGATTCTCTCCTCCTGCCGGATCAAAGTTAGGTAGCGATCCCCATTTTGGTCTCTTGGAAGATGATATGAGCATTACTGCAATCGCTAGCGATCCACTCTATGCCGGGATCTTNAAGCAAGAGGAAGTCTTTGCACTTAATGAAGTCAAGCTCCTTGCCCCNGTAATACCAAGAAGCAAAGTGGTCTGTGTTGGAAAAAACTATGCCGATCATGCAGCTGAGATGGGCGGGGAAGTGCCAGCTGAGCCAATAATTTTTATCAAACCAAATACTTCAGTAATTGGCCCAGAGGATTTGATTCAATGGCCAGATACAAGTGAGCGAATAGATCATGAGGCAGAGTTGGCAGTTGTTATCTCCAAGATATGTAAGGAAGTGCCAAGAGAAAAGGTAAAGGATGTGATCTTTGGCTACACCCTTGCCAATGATGTCACTGCTAGAGATCTGCAGAAGAGAGATGGACAGTGGAGTAGAGCAAAGAGCTTTGACACCTTCTGCCCNCTTGGACCTTGGATTGATACAGAATTTATCCCTGGTGATCAGTTAATTACNGCTCATGTTGATGGCGAGCTCAAACAGAGCGCAAAGCTCTCCGATATGGTCTTTNATGTGCCATTTATTATCGAGTTTGTCACCAAAGTTATGACGCTGCTTCCAGGCGATGTAATTCTCACCGGAACTCCATCAGGAATTGGTCCGATGAACCCATCAGGTGAGGTAAGCATCTCTATTGAAGGTCTTGGCACGCTAAGAAATAAGGTAAGTAGCCGTGGCTAATTCATCGACTCGCGAGGTAAGAACACGCTTTGCTCCATCTCCAACAGGAGATCTTCATGTAGGAAATATTAGAACTGCGCTATTTGCATGGGCCTATGCCAGGCATTGCTCTGGAAAATTGATATTTCGCGTTGAAGATACAGATCGCGAGAGAGTTACTGATGAATATATTGCTCGCGCTATCGAGACCCTTAAGTGGCTAGGAATCAATTGGGATGAGGGCCCTGAAGTTGGGGGAGGACATGGTCCATATCTGCAATCCCAGAGGCTAGATACTTACAAGCATTGGGCCGACATTTTTATTAAGAATGGCGATGCATACCATTGCTACTGCTCAACTGAGGAGCTAGAGAAGAGACGCGATAAACAGAGGGAGTTAAATCAAGCTCCAGGTTATGACGGTAAATGTCGCGAGCTAACAAGTGGTGAGGTCCAAGCCTTTATTAGTGAAGGTAGAGCTCCAGTAGTTCGCATGCGGATGCCAGATGGAGAGACTACTTTTAACGATTTAATCAGAGGTGAAGTTAGCTTTGAACATAAGTATGTTCCAGACTTTGTTTTGATGCGAGCTGATGGTTCTCCGCTTTATACCTTAGCTGTCGCAGTTGATGATGTCTTGATGAAGGTTACCCATGTACTTAGAGGAGAGGATCTACTCTCATCAACCCCAAGGCAGATTCGGGTCTATCAAGCGATGGGAGTTGCAGTAGAGGATTTTCCACTCTTTGCTCACCTTCCATTTGTTATGGGCCAAGATAATGCCAAGCTATCAAAGCGTAATGGCGAGGTTTCCATTGCTTGGTATCGAGAGTCAGGATTCTTGCCTGAGGCAATATGTAATTACCTAGCACTTCTTGGCTGGTCACCCGGTGATGATCGTGAAGATGTATCGATGAGTGAGTTAGTAGAACTATTTGTATTGGAGCGAGTTAATAGTTCGCCAGCTAGATTTGATATGAAAAAGCTTGAAGCAATAAATGGCGAGAAGATTAGAAACTTGACCCTCGATGACTTCTTATCAAGGGCGCTGCCTTTCCTACTTAAAGATGGGGTGGTTAGCGGCAAAGATGAGGAGCTAACAGTTCTTCGTCAAGCACTTCCTATAATTCAAGAGCGTATTGCAAGAATGAATGAAGTTAGCGCAATGCTTAAATTCTTGTTTACAGATGAGATCTCCTTCGATCAAGAAGCTAGCGCAGCCCTATCAAATGAGCAGGCAAAGGCTGTAATTGCTAAGTCTTTAGAGGTTTTGCAGGGAGTAGATGATTGGAGCCATGGCGCTATTGAGGCGAAATTACGTGAAGCCTTAATTGATCAGATGGCACTTAAGCCGCGCCTTGCCTTCTCGCCAGTTCGAATCGCAGTCACCGGAAGCCACATCTCTCCGCCGCTTTTTGAATCAATGGAGCTACTAGGAAAGCAGCGCTGTATTAGCCGTCTAAATGCGGCAGTTTCATAGAGCTGAATTTTCAAGGTATTCTTAAGCCCCTCTTATAAGAGAAGTTGAGTAAATGATTTTGCTTAACTTTTCTAATGGGAGTAACTGCTTTGGGGTATGGGGTAATTGGCAGCCCAGCTGATTCTGGTTCAGCTTGTCTAGGTTCGAGTCCTGGTACCCCAGCGGAGAGAAAAAAAACTCAATAGTACTTTTTAAGATAAGGATTAAATCTGGCTCCGTCGTCTAGTGGCCCAGGACTCTGGCTTCTCAAGCCAGCTACGGGGGTTCGAATCCCCTCGGAGCTACCAGGTATTAATTCTTCTTTGAAATATATTCACTAAGGCGATCTGCAGTTGCAACTAAAGCTGCAGCATGGATTCGCCCTGGTTGTCTGCCAAGTCTCTCAATTGGACCACTAATACTTACCGCAGCAATCACTCGATTATTTGGACCTCGTACTGGAGCAGATATTGAGGCGACCCCTGCCTCTCTCTCGCCAACGCTCTGCGCCCATCCACGTCTTCGCACCGCAGCAAGAGCTGCAGCATTAAATCTTGCTCCAGTTAATCCGCGATGTAATTTCTCTGCATCTTCCCAAGCAAGAAGTATTTGAGCCGCAGAACCAGCGCTCATAGTTAGAGCGGCGCCAATTGGAACTGAATCTCGAAGTCCTGATAAACGCTCAGCTGCTGCAACGCAGATTCGCATTTCACCTTGGCGGCGATAGAGCTGAGCGCTCTCACCTGTCGCATCGCGAAGAGCGATAAGCGCTGGATTTGCTGCGGCAAGTAAGCGATCCTCACCTGCTGAGGCTGCAAGCTCTCCCGCTCTTACTCCAAGGACAAAGCGCCCAGTTAAATCGCGTGATAGCAGGCGGTGATGTTCTAGAGCCACCGCTAGGCGATGAGCCGTTGGGCGTGAGATTTTGGTAGCGGCAACAAGCTCGCTTAAGGAGTGGGGACCAGATTCAAGAACAGAGAGGATCTTTACCGCTTTATCTAAGACGCCAACTCCGCTATTCTTTTTGTCCATAATCCAATATTGCCATCTCATCATTTGAGAAGCAAGTAGTAAGGGAGCTGGAAGAAACAAGCATGGCTAAGACACTGGCAGAAAAAGTCTGGGATGACCATCTAGTAAGAAGCGCTAGCGGGGAGCCAGATTTACTCTATATCGATCTTCATTTAATTCATGAAGTAACAAGCCCGCAAGCCTTTGATGGTCTCCGCCTTGCAAATAGAGCAGTTAGAAGGCCTGATTTAACTATAGCTACGGAAGATCATAATGTGCCGACTCTTAATATCGATAAGCCAATTGCTGATCCAGTTTCAAGGCTGCAAGTTGATACCTTACGTAAGAATTGCCAGGAATTTGGCATAAGACTTCACTCGCTTGGAGATGTTGAGCAGGGAATAGTCCATGTTGTTGGGCCGCAATTAGGTCTCACTCAACCTGGAATGACCATTGTCTGCGGAGATTCTCATACCTCAACCCATGGCGCTTTTGGCGCTCTTGCTTTTGGCATTGGAACTAGCGAAGTTGAACATGTTCTTGCTACCCAGACTCTTCCATTAAGCAGGCCAAAGACGATGGCGATTAATGTTGAGGGAAGCCTAAAACCTGGAGTAACAAGTAAAGACATAATTCTTGCCATCATTGCCAAAATAGGAACTGGCGGCGGACAGGGATACATTCTTGAATATCGTGGAAGTGCGATAAGAGCGCTCTCTATGGAGGCTCGAATGACAATTTGTAATATGTCGATTGAGGCTGGCGCGAGAGCAGGACTTATCGCCCCTGATGAAACTACCTTTGCTTATCTAAAAGATCGTCCGCATGCACCAAAGGGTGAGGATTGGGAAAAGGCACTTTCCTATTGGAGCGAGCTAAAAAGTGATAGCGATGCTAAATTTGATAAAGAGATAACCCTTGATGCAGATCAACTATCGCCATTTGTCACTTGGGGAACTAATCCTGGACAGGGGATAGCCCTTGATGGCGTAATTCCAAGTCCGCAAGATTTCACAGATCCAGAAGAGGTAAGCGCAGCTGAGCGCGCTCTGGTCTATATGGATCTTAAAGCTGGAACTCCGATGAAAAAGATAAAGATTGATACTGTTTTTCTCGGCTCCTGCACCAATGGTCGAATTGAAGATCTAAGAGCAGCGGCAGAAATTATCAAGGGAAAGAAAGTCGCCTCCAATATTCGAATGATGGTTGTTCCTGGCTCTGCTCGGGTGAGACTGCAGGCAGAGGCAGAAGGTTTAGATAAGCTCTTTTTAGAAGCTGGGGCAGAGTGGCGAAGCGCAGGATGTTCGATGTGCCTTGGAATGAACCCTGATCAATTAGCTCCAGGGGAGAGATCAGCTTCGACGAGTAATAGAAATTTTGAAGGAAGACAAGGAAAAGGTGGAAGAACTCACCTAGTTAGCCCCTTAGTTGCTGCTGCCACAGCGATTCGCGGAACCCTCTCATCGCCGGCAGATTTATAACGGAGATAACAATGGAAAAGTTTATTTCTCATACCGGCTCTGCTCTTCCGCTAAAGAGGAGCAATGTTGATACCGATCAGATAATTCCTGCGGTCTATCTAAAACGAGTCACTCGCTCAGGCTTTGAAGATGGTCTATTTGCTGCTTGGAGAAGTGATCCTGANTTTGTATTNAATAAGCCNGAATANAGTAAGGCTAGTATTTTGGTAGCTGGAGCTGATTTTGGCACTGGATCTTCAAGAGAGCATGCCGTCTGGGCGCTTCAGAACTATGGATTTAAAGTAGTTATCTCATCTCGCTTTGCCGATATCTTCCGCGGAAATTCACTAAAAGCAGGTCTATTGACGGTAATTCTTGGCCAGAGCGATGTTGAAGCTCTCTGGAGCGCTATCGAAGAAGAGCCATCACTTGAGATAAAGGTAGATCTTGATACCCGNTTAGTTTCCTATAAAAATCAAGCAATTTCCTTTGATTTAGATGATTACACGCGTTGGCGCNTGATGGAGGGCCTTGATGACATCGGTTTAACGCTTNGAAAAATTGATGAAGTTGAGAATTTTGAAGAAAAACGCGCCAAATACAAGCCAAAAACACTTCCGGTCTTGTCATAAGTAGNNCTTTTGCGCGACTCTCAACCTTGAATTGAGAGTTTTTTACACATAAAAATTGCGTTTTTTGATAGTTGATGGCAATTAATTTATTGCGACACACCGCCTGTGATGCGCGAAAACCTTGATTTTCTTGCGTAAATTAATCAACAGGTTAAGCAAACGCTTAACTTCACGCGTAAATAAGGGGATTAAATGAACAAGACCCAGTTCATTGCTTCGTTGGCTCCTCACTTCAACGGAAGCAAGAAAGAGTCGGCACACGCTGTTGAAATCGTCTTCGATTCAATCGTGCGCAACATTCACAGAGGCGAAGATGTAACAATCAACGACTTTGGTAAGTTTAAGAAAGTTGATCGCAAGGCTCGTAAGGGACGCAATCCTTTCACCGGCGAAACGATCCAAATTAAGGCAAGNAAGAAAGTTCGCTTCCTTCCTGCAAAGGCTCTCAAGGAGATTGTTGCTGGAGCTCGTAAATTAGCGCCAGCTCCAAAGCCAGCTCCAGTAGTAAAGCCAGTGGCTAAGAAAGCAGTAAAGAAAGCTGCCAAGAAGGTTGCTAAGAAGAAGGTAGCAAAGAAGAAGGGCAAGAGGAGATAAGTATCTTTTCTGATAAAGGCCACGCCTAAGGGTGTGGCCTTTATTTTTTTCTCTTCTAGGCTATGGCCATGAGCGTCGTGCGGCCTGAGATTTCTTATCTTCCGCCTCAAGGAGATCCGCTAGGGGTTAATCCNTGGTTTCGTTTTGGGGCATCAGTTATAANGCCAATCCTCAACTCGATAATCAAGAAAGATTGGAAAGGCACCCAGCACCTGCCAAAGAGTGGGGCAGCGATAGTTGTTTGTAACCATCTCTCATATGTAGATCCACTTACCTTCACTCACTTTCTCTATAACAATGGTCGGGCCCCGAGATACCTCGGAAAAGAATCAGTCTTTCGCATTCCCATTATTGGCAGAGTTATTAGAGGAGCAGGACAGATTCCAGTAAGTCGTGAATCCAAGGATGCGGTTAAAGGTTTAGAGCATGCAATTGCAGTATTAAAGGCAGGACACCTACTTGGCGTTTATCCTGAAGGAACGCTAACTCGCGATGAGAATTTATGGCCAATGAAGGCAAAGACCGGAGTTGCTCGCCTTGCTCTTATTACTGGCGCTCCCGTTATTCCCTGCGCATCTTGGGGGCCAGAGAAAGTTTTGCCGCCATATAGTAAAAAGTTAAGACTCTTTCCTAGAAGTAAAGTTTCGATTCTTATGGGGCCTGCAGTTGATCTATCTACCTGGCAGGGAAAGAGTGATGATTTAGAGGCGGTAGAGCAAGCGGCAGAGCACATCATGGATCGGAT
>JGI25920J50251_10000877_pt1 | contig 10752 bp, 8 predicted proteins | sample LauGreBMM110DCMD_2_FD_50251 | JGI IMG/M metagenome (IMG submission 50251) | reverse complement strand
ATAACTTTATGTATTGATTAGATTTATTTACATATTTACTTTTATTATTGGATTAACTTTTACTTCTTTTGCTCAAACTAAACAGACTGAACAACAGCAAAAAATTTTAAAGTTATACCCCATACCTGCTAGTACAACTATTACGTTCGATTTTGTACGTAGTTATGATAGACTTTTCTCTTTGCAGGTATATAACTTTATGGGCAAAAAGGTATACGAAGTAAGAAATGTTTCTGCAAGAATGGTTTTACCTTTAAATGATTTTTTTAGAGGATTATACTACTATCATTTAATAGACAAAAATAAACGCCTTATTGAAACAGGTCGTTTTCAGGTTGTAAAATAACCTCTCTCCTTCTATCAATTTATAATACCCTTTTTTGTAATTATTTAAAAAAATGAAAAAAATGAAAAAAATTATTACAGTTTTAGTCCTAACTCTATCCACTTTGTTTTCCTTTGCTCAAACAGTAGATAAAATGAAAAAACATTCTGGCGAAACGTTGGATGTTAAAGTTATTAAAGTAAACGAAGAGACAATTTCTTACAAATACCCTGGAGAGGACGCTGAGCAAACTATCGGAAAGTTTGCGGTTGCAAGTATTACATACGGTTCTTCTGGTAGAAAAGAAGAAATAACAGAAAAAATTGAGATTTCGGATAAAGGGGATTGGGAAAAAGTGCAAATTATTACAACCATAAGTCAAGTTGTAGGCCTTAAAAAAGGTGAGGAAGTAAAAGGAAAAACAGCAGGACTTATTTCTTATAATACTGCAGGCTCTGCGGATAAAAAGGCTACCAAAAGGTTAAAGGAAGCTGCTGCTGAATTAGGTGCTCCCTTTATTCTTTTAACTTCTGATAAAAGTGATGGTTTTGGAGTAAAACAATCTATGAAAAAAGGGGTAACATATAATTATAAGTAAAACGTTAACTACAACTTTTAAAAGGAGCATAATTGCTCCTTTTTTTATGTGTATTTTTATGTTATGCGAATGCTTTTTATTTATTTTTTTAATTTTTTTAATCAGTAAAAAAAAATCATTTAGTAGGTATTGTCTGCAATTGAACCTATGAGTACTTACAAAACTTGTACAATTAAAAATTTTAAATAATGTGTATTTTCCTGCCCATTAATAATAGGATGATCGGCACTTTGTGCATTAAAAACCACTTGTCGTAATTTACGTTTAGCATCAAACGCAGCAGCTTGTATAATATTTAAAAAAACGTGTGGTTGTACCAAATTAGTACAGCTACTTGTTACCAAAAAACCACCGGGTTTAACTAATTTTATACCTCTTAAATTAATTTCTTTATACCCTGCAATAGCCTTTTCAATAGTTGCCCTATTCTTTGTAAATGATGGAGGGTCAAGCATTACAACATCATATTGCCTACCTTCCTTTACCCATGTTTTTAAAACATCAAATGCATTAACACAACTAAAGGTGCAAACCTTACTTAATCCATTAAGACTCGCATTTTTATTACACATGTCAATAGCGTTTTGAGAAATATCTAAACCCAAAACACTTTTTGCTCCGTAATGTGCTGCATGAATTTCAAACGTACCTGTGTAGCAAAATGCCCCTAAAACATCCGCATCTTTTACAATATTTTTAATAGCTCTACGGTTGTCTTGTTGGTCTAAAAAATAACCCGTTTTTTGTCCGTTGGCAATATCTACATAAAAGTTAATTCCGTTTTCTTTTATTTCAATAGTGGTATCAAAGGGCTCACTTAAAAATCCTTTTATTTGCTCCAATCCTTCCAATTCTCTAACCGATACATCGTTACGTTCGTATATGCCCTTAGGAGTAAAAATTTTATTTAGTGCATCAACAATGGCTGGCTTCCAAACATCAATACCCAAGGCCAAGGTTTGAATTACAAAATAATCATTAAACTTATCTATTATTAATTGTGGTAAATCATCTGCTTCACCAAAAATTAATCTACAGTTTTCTGAGTAGCCAATTTTTTTTCTATATTCCCAGGCGTTTAAAATTCTTTTGTAAAAAAATGAATCGTCAATTTTATCATTTTTATCTCTGGTTAATAACCGTATACTTATTTGCGATTGTGGGTTATAATATCCTTGCCCAATAAATTTTTTATCAAACGTATAAACATGTACAATTTCGCCAGGCTTAGCATTGGTATCTTTTTCCATTGCGGCATTTACTTCATTGGCAAATATCCAAGGATGTCCATTTTCTACTCTTTTACTTATATTTTTCTTTAACACAATACTTTTCATGGGTGCAAGTTAGCAGCAATTTTAAAATAGTTATACTGTAAAGAAATTGTTGAATTAATTAATACGTAGTTATTTTATTGATTGGTTATGTGCCATCATGGATATTTTGCTTAAATAACCGACAATTTGACTGTAAACTTACCGTTGGCAAACCCTTTGACTACCTTACCTTTGCAAACTATTTTAAATTTTATGGAAGAAAAAGATACAATTACACAAAACGAAGAAACGAATATTAATGCCGATGGTGACACACTTGAAACCACAAATTCAAGCAACGAAAGCATAGATAATACAATAGAAAAAATTCAGGCGGAGTTAAATGATCAAAAAGATAAATACTTACGCCTTTTTGCGGAGTTTGATAATTTTAAACGCCGTACCGCAAAAGAACGCATTGAGCTTATGCAAACTGCTAGTAAAGATGTTGTAGTTAGCATGTTAGAAGTGTTAGATGATTGTGATAGAGCGGAAAAGCAATTAGAAACCAGTGAGGATGTTGCTCAAATTAAAGAAGGCATACAATTAGTTTTTGCAAAACTTAGATCAACAATGGCATCAAAAGGGGTTAAGGCTATGGAAAGCATACATACTAGTTTTGATGTTGAAAAACATGAAGCTATTACCGAAATACCTGCACCAACAGAAGATTTAATTGATAAAGTTGTAGATGAAGTAATAAAGGGATATTACTTAAATGATAAGATTATTCGATTTGCTAAGGTTATAGTAGGGAAGTAAAACCCCTCTGCTCCCTAAAGGGGGTACTTATATATTATATTTTTATGGTGTTTTTATTTTAAACAAGCCCTGAAATATCAGGCATCAAAATTTCCCATTAGGGGATAGGGGTATGAAAAAAGATTTTTACGAAATATTGGGGGTAGGTAAATCTTCATCTGTTGATGAAATTAAAAAAGCGTATCGTAAAGTTGCTATGCAATATCACCCAGATAGAAACCCTGGCGATAAACCTGCTGAAGAGAAATTTAAAGAAGCAGCTGAAGCATACGAAATTTTAAGCGATGCCGATAAAAGAGCACAATACGACCGATTTGGACACCAAGCATTTAGCGGTGGAAGAGGCGGTGGTAGTGGTTTTAGTGGAGGGGGAATGAATACAGAGGATATTTTTAGCCAGTTTGGTGATATTTTTGGTGATGATAATCCATTTGGAAGTTTTTTTGGCGGTGGTAGTCGTAGAAGTAGCGGTGGTGGCAAAAGCCGTGGTACAAAAGGAAGCAATCTTAGGGTAAAAATAAAATTGTCCTACGAAGAGATTGCAAAAGGTGCCTCAAAAACAATTAAGGTAAAAAAATATGTAGGTTGTACTACCTGTAGTGGTAGTGGTGCAAAGGATAAAAACAGTATGCAAAATTGTGGTACTTGTGGTGGTAGCGGACAAGTACGCCGAGTACAAAATACTTTTTTAGGACAAATGCAAACCGTAACTACTTGCCCAACTTGTAACGGTGAGGGTAGTACGATAACAAATAAATGCACCCCATGTAAAGGCGAGGGAAGAGTTTATGGAGAAGAAACAGTAACCATTGAAATACCTGCAGGTGTGCAAGAGGGAATGCAGCTGAGTGTTAGTGGTAAAGGCAATGCTGGTGAAAGAGGTGGTAGTAATGGCGACTTAATTGTGTTGATAGAAGAGGAAGCGCATACACAACTACATAGAGATGGATTAAATGTAGCTTACGATTTACATATTAGTTTTGCCGATGCTGTTTTTGGCATTCAAGTAGAAGTGCCTACAATTGATGGTAGAGCAAAAATTAAAATACCCCCTGGTACACAAAGTGGAAAAATATTTAGATTAAAGGGTAAAGGATTTCCTAATGTAAATAGCTACGAAAAAGGGGACCAACTAATACAAGTAAATGTATGGACGCCACAGCATGTTAGCAATGAAGAAAAAACTATGCTTGAAAAAATGCAACACTCTCCAAATTTTATCCCTAAACCTGATAAAAATGATAAATCGTTTTTTGATAAAGTAAGGGAGATGTTTACTTAACTACCTAAAATAGTATGTCCTAATTTATCTCGTTTAGTTTGTAAATATTTTTCGTTGTGGGTATTGCTTTTTATTTCAATAGCAACCGTATCCACAACCTCTAAACCATAACCTAACAAGCCTGCTCGTTTACGAGGGTTATTGCTCATTAGTTTCATTTTACTAACGTTTAAATGACGTAAAATTTGCGCCCCTATACCATAATCTCGTTCATCCATACCAAAACCAAGTTCCACATTAGCTTCCACGGTATCTCTACCATTTTCTTGAAGTTTATAGGCTTTTAATTTGCTTAATAACCCAATACCTCTACCCTCTTGGTTCATATATAAAACAACACCCTTACCCTCTTGCTCAATCATTTGCATGGCAAGGTGTAACTGATCTCCACAATCGCAACGAAGGCTACCTAAAATATCTCCCGTAACACAGCTACTATGGACTCTTACCAAAATAGGCTCATCTTTTTTCCAAGTACCTTTTTTCATGGCTAAATGAATTTCACCCGTGTTTAGTTGGCTAAAAGCAATCAATTCAAAATGGCCAAATTTGGTTGGCAATTGTACGCTTTCTTCTTCTTGTATTAACGACTCATGTTTTATTCTATATTCAATTAAATCTTTTATAGAAATTATTTTAAGATCAAATTTTTTGGCAATTTCTAAAAGCTCTGGTAACCGAGCCATTGTTCCATCTTCATTCATAATTTCTACTAAAACACCAGCAGGTTCTAGGCCTGCTAATCTAGCTAAATCTATGGTGGCTTCGGTATGACCAGTTCGGCGTAAAACACCACCTGTTTTTGCTTTTAGCGGAAAAATATGACCCGGCCTTCCTAAATCTTGCGATAAAGTTGAAGGGTTAATTAATGCTTGAATAGTTTTGGCTCTGTCCTGAGCAGATATACCTGTGGTGCAGCCATTGCCTAATAAATCAACACTAACTGTAAATGCGGTTTCGTGGCTTGAGGTATTGGTTGTTACCATGGGATGTAACTGCAATTGTTGGCATCTTTCTTCTGTTAACGATGCACAAATTAATCCTCTACCCTCTTTACTCATAAAATTAATTAACTCAGGCGTTACATTACTGGCTGCAGTTACAAAATCACCTTCGTTTTCTCTATCCTCATCATCAACTACTATTATTAATTTACCTTTTTTAATATCGGCTATTGCACTTTCAATACTATTCAACATACTTTTTTATTTATTTACAAAGATACTTGTGTTTTACGCCATTTATTTTCGTTTTTAGAAACAACATAAAAAAGGCAATTTTTATAAAAAAATTCTTGACAAAGATTTACCCCAGGTTTTTTACCTAGAAATTTTACTATGCCTAAAACACCTTTTAAAATCAATTGTTTTATCAAAAAAAAGTGAAAAATGACTACATATAAAATATTTATTTAATACAATAAGCAATAAATTAAAATTGTATAACATTTTGTTAATAAAAGTTGGGGGTAATTAGGCAAATATTTAGTTTCTTTGCACTTGTTAATAAAAACAACTATTATGAGAATGAAAAAAGTTTTACCAATATTAATTGCTTTTGTTGCTTTTTTTGTTGGAGCAAATGCCCAAATTACTACCAGCAGCATGTCTGGAGTAATTAAAAACAAATCAGGTAATGGAATGCCTGGAAGTACAATTACCGCAGTACATACCCCTACTGGTACTGTTTATACAGCTCAAAGTCGTATAGGCGGAAGATTTGATATCAATAATATGAACCCTGGTGGGCCATATACGGTAACAATTTCATTTGTTGGCTACAAGCCTAATATAAATGATGCTATTTATTTATCCTTGGGTGAGGTTTACTCTGACAACTTTGAAATGATTGATAACGCTAGCAATTTAAGTGAAGTTGTTGTAAGCGGAACTAGAACCCAAACGGTTGGAAAAGGTGGTTCGGAAACAAATATTGGTAGAGATAAAATGGCTAATTTACCTACAGTAGGTAGAAATTTAGCTGATTACTTGCGTTTTGTGCCGCAAGCAAAAATAACTGCCAATGGTGGTGTTTCCCTTGCTGGTCAAAATAACAGATATAATTCTTTTTATATTGATGGTGCTGTAAATAATGATGTATTTGGATTATCAGAGTCTGGTACAAATGGAGGACAGGCTGGTATTTCTCCAATCTCAATAGATGCAATTGATCAATTTCAAGTTGTTCTCTCGCCGTACGACGCTTCGCTTGGGAATTTTACAGGCGGAGGTATCAATGCCATTACTCGTAGTGGTACAAATACTTTATCTGCATCTATTTATCATTTTTTCCGTAACGAAGGTTTATCTGGTAGAACTCCTGGCGTTGATAAAAGTGTTGCAACAAAATTAGCAGCATTTAAAAATCAAACAACTGGCTTTAGAGTAGGCGGTGCTATTATCAAAAACAAATTATTCTTTTTCCTAAATGGTGAAGTACAAAGAGACGAAAGACCACAACCTTTTGACCCAAAAACCTATGTAGGAACATCTACACAAACAGATATAGAAAATTTAAGAAATTATTTAAAAACTACGTATAACTATGATGCTGGTGGCTACATTGACAATCCTGAAACGATTGAAGCTGATAAGGTTGCTGCCAAAATTGATTGGAATATAAACAGTAAAAATAAATTAAGTGTAAGCTACAGATACAATAAAGGTTTTAGAAATAACACTTCTAGAAGTAGTAACTCAACTATTAATTTTTTTAACAATGGTGTGAAATTTCCATCTGTAACAAATTCTGGTTCTGTTGAATTAAACTCAAGAATTAGAAATAATGTGAGTAATAAATTATTATTAACCATGACGGATGTTGTTGATGATAGAGGTGCAATTGGTAGTCCTTTTCCTAGAATAACTATTAATGATGGTACTGGTAGGTTGATAATAGGTACAGAAGAGTTTTCTACAGGTAATTTATTAGAACAAAATAATATTGCCCTTTTTGATGTATTTAAGTTTTCAAAAGGAAAACATACCTTTTCTGTAGGTACAGATAACGAAATAAGCAAATCAAAAAATATTTTTATTCGCCAAAACTATGGATCATATGTCTTTAGTAGTTTATCAAGCTTTACTAGTGGCGGTACTGCTACAACTTTTGATAGATCTTACTCTTTGTTAGATCCAGGGAAAAGTGGTGATGAATCCGTTAATGCTGCGGCAAAGTTTAGCACTTTACGTTTAGGTTTTTTTATAGGTGACGAAATAAAAGTAAATAGTCAATTATCAGTAACCTTAGGTTTAAGAGCAGATAACACCAAGTTTTTAACCACCCCAAGAACAGATAATTTCTTTAACGACTCTGCGTTATCTAAATTTTCAGCAGTATATGATATGAAGGGGGCTCGTTCTGGTCAAATATCATCACCAAAATGGTCACTTAACCCAAGAATTGGTTTTGTATACAAAATACCTGACGAAGCAGTTATTTTACGTGGTGGAATAGGAATGTTTACTGGAAGAGTACCTTTGGTATGGCCAGGTGGTGTTTATAATAATAATGGTATTAGTATAGCTGGTATTAGATCAAGCAATGTTGCATTTAGAGGTGACCCATTTGGTCAATACGTTGCATCTGATTTTGGTATAACTGTACCTACTCCATCTGGTCAAATTGATTTAATTGCCAAAGATTTTAGATTAACAAAAGTACTCAGAACATCAATAGGTGCAGATAAAATGTTATCAAAAAAATGGAAACTTTCTTTTGAAGCAATGTTTACCAAAAATATTAATGAAATTGATTACGACCGTGTAGATATAGTAAAGCCAACTTTAAAAACTGTAGGTATTGATGTTAGAGATGTTTATCCTCTTTCAGGAAATTTTACACAATCTATTCCAGTTAGAGCTAATGGAACTTCTCCATACACAGGTGTGTATTTATTAAGTAATAATACTGGTAAAAAAGGTTTCTCTTACAACTTTACAACATCTATTGATAAGGCTTGGAATAATAATTGGGCTTTTAATGCTAACTATTCTTATGGTAATTCTATTGTTTTAAATGAGGGTACTAGTGCACAAAATAACTCTCAATGGAGGTTTATGGAAACAGTAAATGGCAGAAATAACATACAACTTTCTAATAGCGATTTTGATCCTGGACATAGAATTAATGCTTATGTGGCGAAAAAGATTAGTTACCTTAATAATAAAATGGCTACAACTGTGTCATTGGTTTACAATGGTCAAAGTGGCAACACTTTTAGTTATGTTTTAAACAGGGGGTTAATTAGAGATTTAGATAATTTTGAAACAAATGATTTAATGTACATTCCAACTGCATCGGAATTACAAGCTCAAACTTTTGTAAGTAATACAATAGGTGGTGTTACTTATAATCCTAACCAACAAAAAATTGCTTTAGAAGAATATATTTCTAAAGATAAATATTTAAGTAAAAACAGAGGTAAACATGCTGAAAGAAATGGAGCTAGATTGCCTTTTACACATGTTGTTGATTTAAAATTACAGCAAGATTTTAACCTTAAATTAGGTTCAAAAACCTATCAGTTACAGGTAACTTACGATATATTTAATTTTACTAATTTATTAAGTAGAACCGCTGGTAGACAATATTTTATATCTAATGATCAATCTATATTGTTAGATTTTACGGGTTATGTAAGCACTACTAATTTAACTCCTCAATACAGATTTACACCACCAGTTAACAATAAACCATATAATGTATCTGATGGCGTGTTTAATAGTTCGAGATGGAGCAGTCAGTTAGGCGTAAGATTAAGCTTCTAATTATTTAATTAGTAAATAAAAAAACCACGGAATTAAAATTCGTGGTTTTTTTTATTTAGCCTTGGTTTACGTTTCACCGACCATATATCAAAATAAAAAAAATTATTAAGTTTAATAAACAAATTAATCCAACACTTCCTTCTCTACCCCCCAACCCCATTCTAAAAAAGCAGGAAAAGCCTTTGCCCAAGTAGGCACATCATGTGTTCCATCTTTTAGCTCTACATATTTTATATCACGTTCTTTTTTATAGCCAATTTTTTCTAGCTCGGTAATTAGTCCAAGGGTATCGTCAATAGCATCTATTATTCCATTGTTATTTCTATCGGCAGTTTCGTCTTTAGTACCTACTTCAAAAAAGAATTTTAGCCATGGAGCATAGTTCCCCTCTCTTATTTGGCGGTGCATAATTCTATCTGTGTCTTCATTAAAATCTTCCGCATCTTGGTCTTTATCTCTCCACCAAAACGATCCACTAAAGGCTCCCACCTTTGTAAACTCAATAGCATTATTCCACACAATATCCATAGCACATAAACCACCTAAGGAAAAACCTGCATAAGCTTTTTCTTTAAAAGAGTTAGTTTTGTAGGTTAACCGAATAAAGGGTAATAATTCTTTAAATACAAATTGGCTAAACAACGGTGCCTTTAAACCTCTACCCATAAAGTCTAAATATTTTGCGGTGCCATATTCATTTTTTCTATCTGCTGCACAATGTATTCCTATACAAAACAGCGGCTTAATTACATCGTTTTGGTTTAGTTTATCCAATATTTTATTAAAGCCCATGGTTACTAAATCTTGTCCGTCGTTAATGAGCAATAAACTAGCTTCCGAAAAATTAGTTACTTGTGGAGGTAAATAACAATCTATACTAACATCTCTGCGTAAATAGATAGAAGTAAGTATATATTTATCAATAATAACAGCTTTCTGTTTCACATTCATCATATAGTTCAAAAATAAGCAAAGAAGATTTATAAACAGTCTTCCTNTGCTAAACATTATTTTTTTTATTGGATACGAAAAAATATATTTGAATAAGTTTTATTTATAACTAACAAAAAANTGTTTATGAAGAAAATAGGCATGTTATTCGGAAAAGAAAGAAGTTTTCCGGAAGCTTTTGTAGCAAGAGTNAATAGCAAAAATGTACCTGGTATTATTGCAGAGGCAGTTAGTATTGATAAAGTAATGCAAGGCGAACCTAGCGGCTATGCAGTAATATTTGATAGAATTAGCCAAGATGTACCCTTTTATAGAGCGTATTTAAAAAATGCAGCTTTGTGTGGAACTACAGTAATAAATAATCCTTTTTGGTGGAGTGCAGATGAAAAGTTTTTTAATAATTGTTTAGCTACAAAAATTGGAGTACCTGTACCCAAAACAGTTATTTTGCCGAGTAGAGATTTGCCAGCAGATACAAGCGAAGAAAGTTTTAGCAATTTATCATACCCACTTGATTGGGATGGAATTTTTAAATACATTGGTTTCCCAGCATATATGAAACCTTTTGCTGGTGGTGGATGGAAGAGTGTGTATCAATTAAATAGCATGGAAGAATTTTTTGAAAAACATGCCGAAACAGAGCAACTAGTAATGATGTTGCAAGAGGAAATTAAATTTGAAGAATATTATCGTTGCTACTGTATAGGTGGTAAACATGTACGTATAATGCCCTACGAGCCTCGTAATCC
>JGI25920J50251_10000876_pt1 | contig 10753 bp, 7 predicted proteins | sample LauGreBMM110DCMD_2_FD_50251 | JGI IMG/M metagenome (IMG submission 50251) | reverse complement strand
GGGTCGAGGAAGACCGTGCGCATCTGCCCGAGCGGCTCCCGGTGCGCGAGGAAGACGCTGGCGACCGGTCCGCGCGAAGCGATGGCCGCGCCGTCGAGCACGTCGTGGCCATCGTGGAACAACACCTCGGTGACGCTCACGAGCGCGGCGTCCAGCCGACCCGCATGGAGTTCGGCGGCCAGCCGGGACGGCGGGAGGAAGACGCACCCGTGCTCGATCCCCGCGGTGAGCGGGACGGCGTTGAGATAGGGCACGGAGCCGAGGCGGAACGGGGCCGATGGCACGGGAGCAAAGCTGGTGCCGTCCGTTGGAGCGCGCAAACTTTTGCTCCGCCGGCCTCCTGCTTGCTTTTAGTTCTTTCCGATGGTGCCCCAGCACGGTAGGAGAATTCCGGATGAAACTCGCGAGCGGGCTCAGGGCCTCGATGTCGGTCTGGCTCACGGTGCTGTGCCTCGTCGCGCGCGCTGCCGAGACGTCGCCGCTCGTCGTCACCGACGTCGCCGCGGCCCGCCGCCTGACCCAGGAAGATGTCGACGGACGCATCGTTCCGTTCCGGCTGGAGGGCGTGGTGACCTTCGTGGACGCCGCGTGGTCCTTGACGTTCATCCACGACGGGAAGGCCGGCATGTTCTTCACCCTGGCGACCAACGTCGAGTTCGTCGCGCGGCCCGCGGAGCGCCTGCGGATCGAGGGCCGGGTGCTCCGCGGGCAGTTCGCTCCTTTGCTCGAGGTTCGCACCGCGTCATCGCTCGGCGCCGGAGACATGCCGGTTCCGTTGAAGCCCGAGCGGTCGAGGCTCCGGAGCGGCCAAGAAGACAGCCAATGGGTGGCGCTGACCGGTGTGGTCACCGAGGTGGTCGAACGGGGCGGCCACTGGGCTCTGAAGCTCGACGGGCCGACCGGCGAGTTCGAGGCCTTGTTCCCGGCGGCGATGAAGGATCCCGTTCCTGCCGGTTGGGTGGGTGCCTCGGTGGTGCTCACCGGCGTCTGCAGCACGGTCTTCAACGACGCCGAACAGTTTCTTGGCTTCATGGTCTGTCTGCCCGGTTTGTCCTCGGTGCATGTGGAGCATGCCGCCAAACCGGTCGATGACCTGCCGCTCCGGGCTCTGGACAAAGTCATGTCGTTCGATCCCCTGCGGATCCATCCGGACCGGGCCCGTGTCCGGGGCGTGGTGGTATCGCGGCGAGATGACGGGACCGTCTGCATCCAGGACGACGCCCACGGGCTGCGTGTCAGGGCCGGCACAAATCCTCCGGTCGCGGTCGGCGACCTCGTCGAGGGGGTCGGATTCCCGAAGGCCGGCAAGGTGGGCTCCGAGCTCCTGCACGCGGTGCTGCAGCGGGTGGGGACCGGCACGTTGCCGACGCCGCGCCGGTTCGATTCCACCGTGGATCTGCCCGGCGACGCCATGCGCGTGACGGTGGAGGGCAAGCTCGTCGGTTGGCTGCGACACGGCACCGAGGAGGCGGCGCTGCTCCGGGACGACCAAGGGCGGACGTTCGAGGCGATGTTGCCGAACAAGGCGGCGGGCCGGACCTACTTCTCCGGCGTCCGGCCCGGAAGCACCCTCGCGGTGACGGGAGGCGCGGAGATCAGGAGGCTCAAGGCCTTCCTCCGCGCCGACGTCATGGACATGGTGGTGTGGTGCGACACGCCGGCCGATGTCCGCGTGGTGGCGTATGGACCGTGGTGGACTTCGGACCGTGCGCTCATCCTGGCGGGGGGGTTGGCGTTCGTCGTGCTCGGGTCGGTGGTCTGGATGGTGCAGCTCCGGCGGCGCGTCGCCGCCCAGACGCTCATCCTGCGGGCACAGCTCGAGAAGGAGCGGACGATGGAGCAGCGCTTCCACGACCTGACCCAGAACGCGGTCGACCTGATCTTCACGGTGCAACTCGACGGCCGTATCAGCACCGCCAACCTGTCGGCCCTCCGCGCCATGGGGATGACCTTGGAAGAGGCGCGGCGGAGCCGGTTGGAATCCTTCATCGCGCCGCACCACCGGGCGATGGTCGCCGAGCGGCTCGAGCGCATCCGGCGCACCGCCGAGGTGGAGGACCAAGCGGTCGTCGTGGACGTCGTCACCGCTGGACACGGGCACCTGAGCATCGAGGTCACGACCCGCTTGGTGCAGCGCGACGGCGAGGCCCGGGAACTGGAGATCGTCGGCCGGGACATCACCGCCCGTCGCCGGGCCGAGGCGCAGCGCGACGGACAGCACCGGGTGCTCGAGCTCATCGCCAAGGGTGAACCCATCGAGGTCGTCCTCACGGAGTTGGTGCACCATCTGGAACGGTCTTGCCCGGACCGGATCTGCTCGGTGCTCCTGCTCGAAGCGGACGGCGTCACGTTGCGGACCACGGCGGGACCGTCGCTGCCCGGAGACTACAACCGGGCGGTCGACGGGCTGCGGTGCGTCGAGGGGGCCGGCAGCTGCGGCACAGCCGTCTTCCGGCGCGAGCCGGTCATCGTGGATGACATCACCATGAGCCCGCTCTGGGACGGGAAGTTCCGCGACCTCGCGGCACGGCACGGACTCCGCTCCTGCTGGTCGTTCCCCGTCTTCTCCAACAGCGGGGCACCGCTCGGATCGTTCGCCTGCTACCACCGCGAGAAGGCCATGCCCCGGCCGGGAGACCTAGCGCAGCTCGCGCAGGCCTGCGCGTTGGTCAGCGTGGCGGTGGACCGGTCCCGGGCCGAGTCCGCGGTGCGGCAAAGCGAGGAGCGGCACCGCGCGGTCGTCGCCGCGCTTTCGGAAGGCGTGATGATGATCGAGGACGACGGGAGGTTCTCGACCGTGAACGACAGCGCCGTCCGGATCCTCAGGCTGACGCCGGAAGAGGTCGCGGCACAACGTTTCGACGACGCCTCGCAGCAGCTCTTCCACGGCGACGGATCGGTGGGCCGACCCGCCGACTTCGTGGTCGGGCAGGTCTTCCGCACCGGGCGTCCCGTCCTCGAGGCGACCTTCGGCATGCGGCGCCCCGGCGGCGACGTGACCTGGCTCGTGGTCAACGCCGTGCCGGCCGAGTTCACCCCCGCAGGCAAGGTCCGCCGCGTGGTCGTTTCGTTCACGGATGTCTCCGCCGAGAAGGAAGCGCAATCGGAGCTCATCCGGGCCAAGGAAGCAGCCGAAGCGGCCAACCGCGCGAAGACGGAGTTCCTGGCGATGATGAGCCATGAGATCCGCACGCCGCTGAACGGGGTGATCGGATTCACCGACCTCCTGCTCGACGGGAGCCTTCCGCCCGGCCAGCACCGCTTCGCGGAGACCATCAAGCAATCCGGCGAATCGCTGCTCAACATCATCAACGACATCCTGGATTTCTCAAAGGTCGAGGCCGGTCGTCTGGAGCTCCTGCACGAGCCGTTCCGCATCGAGGACATCGTGGCCGAGGTCGCGGAGCTGGTGTCGGCCCGGGCGGACGAGAAGGGCATCGAGCTCACGATGATGTTCGGAGCGGGCGTGCCGGAGGAGATCATCGGCGATCCTTCACGCGTGCGGCAGGTCCTGATGAACCTGGTCGGCAACGCGGTGAAGTTCACCCAGGAAGGCCACGTGGGCATCGAGGTGGAGCGGGTCGGCGGCGCCCTGCGCATCGCCGTCACCGACAGCGGGCCGGGCATCCCGGACGACAAGCGGTCGCTGTTGTTCCAGCGGTTCTCGCAGATCAAGTCGACAGCGACGCGGCGACAGGGCGGCACCGGCCTCGGGCTCGCGATCTCGAAGCAGCTGATCGAGCTGATGGGCGGGCAGGTGGGGCTGGAGAGCACGCCCGATGTCGGCTCGATCTTCTGGGTCACCCTGCCGCTGGCCCCGGGGACCGCGATGCCGTCGAGCGCACCTCCTATGGACCTCGACGGCCTGCGCGTGCTGCTGGTCAACCTGTCCGGTCCCGGCCGCGATGTGCTTGCCCGCCAGTTGACGCGCTGGGGTTGCCGGTCCGTCGGTGTCGACCTCGGGGCCGCGCTCGACGAGCTCACGGGCGCGGCCCGGGCGGGCCGGCCGTGGGAACTCGTCATCGTGGACGTCGCGGTCGCCGACAGCGCGCTCGCCCGGTTCTTCCGCGAGGTCCGACAAGGGGGCACGTGGCCCGTCCCGGCACTGGTCGCGCTCCACCGTCGCACGACCGTTTCCGGCTTCTTCGACGGTTCCTGCGATTCGACGCTGGCGCGCCCGATCGCCGCCCCGGACCTGGTCGGAGCGGCGGTGCGCCAAGCCTTGGACAAACGCGGGAGGGTCGTCCGCCTCGGCGGGTCTTCCACGGATGCCCCGGCCGGGGCGGTCCCTGCCGGCCCCGATGTGCTGCTGGCCGAGGACGACAGCACCAGCGCACTGGTCGTGGCCTACCTGTTGGAGCGCTCTGGATGCCGCGTCCAGGTCGTCAAGAACGGAAGGGAGGCCGTGGACGCCGCCCGGTCGAAGAGGTTCCTGGTCATCTTCATGGATTGCCAGATGCCTGAGATGGACGGTCTCTCGGCGACCCGCGAACTCCTCCGGGACCCGGGGGCGTCCCGCGGTGCGGCGATCATCGCCCTCACCGCTGGGTCGCCAACCGGAGACCGGGAAGCCTGCATCGCCGCGGGCATGGACGACTATCTGGAGAAGCCCCTGCGTGCCGAACGCCTCCAGATGACGCTGGACCGTTGGCTTCCGCTCCCGACCTCGGCGGACGCGAGGACGGCGGGTTGACCGGACCCGGGCGGTCCCGGTTCAGGGCATCCCGCACCGTTCCCGCACCTCGGCCTGCACGGCCGCCAGCTCGATGGCGAGGTCGCCCAACAGCGCCGCGGTCCTCGCGTCGTCCTTCAGGTGCGCGGCCGTCTCCAAGGTCTTGGTCGTGACCACCACCCTTGGAGCGTGGAAAAGCCCCAGGCTGCCTTTGAGCGTGTGGGCCTCGCGCTCGATCTTCTTCCAATCCCGCGCCTCGAACGCGCTTTGCAAGGCCTTCAACGACGACGCCGTGGACTCCAGCATCAAGGGCGCGAGCTTGCGGAGGAGTTCCGAATCCACGCCATCCCATGGGTCGAGCCAAGCTCGGCGCTCCGGCGGGGAGTCGGGAGCGGGCGGCGCGCCGGCGGAGACGATCCGGGCGATCGCCTTGGCCAACGCAAGCTGGCGGACCGGTTTGACGAGATAGTCGTCCATGCCCGCGGCGATGCAGGCCTCACGGTCGCCTTTGATGGCATGGGCGGTGAGCGCGATGATCGGCGTCCGCCGGCCGCTCCCTTTCTCGGAAGCCCGGATCTGTTCGCAGGCCGCGAGGCCGTCGAGGTCCGGCATCCAAAGGTCCATCAGGATGAGGTCGCAGGGCTGTTCTTGGAGGCGCGCCAGCACCTCGTTTCCGTCGGCGGCCATCACGACCTCGTGCCCGAGCCGGGCCAACAGATGTCGGGCCAGTTCACGGTTGACCATGTTGTCCTCGGCGACGAGCACTCGCATTGGATCGGTCTTCATCCCTTAAAAAGGCCGGTAAAATGCACCCNATTCAAGCCGTGATCCTGAGGGGTAAGGATGCCGTCCAGGTATCCGATGACTCCGGTTGCAAAACGACGGAGGCGCTCTTAACTCATCGCCCATGCTTTCGCGCTCCATGTGCGCCGGGTTGTTGATGGTGGTCTCCGCAGGCCCGGCCTTGGCCGGCTTTCTGCCGGCGCAGTCCAGCGTCGAACCGGGCTTCGTGGTGCCGGCTCGCGGCAAGGTCGGCGACACGGACGCGTATATCCGGGCGCCGCGGGTCTCGCTCGATCTCGGTGCGAAGTGGGTGTTGTCACCGCGGTGGCTGTTCGGCCTCGGCGCGGGCGTCGAGCATTCGCACTACCGGTTCTCCCACTTCGGGAAGCTGCTGCCCGGCGCGGAAGAACCGCTGCGCGACGCGTTCCAGGTGAAGCTGTCGCCCACGTTCACCTATCTGTTCGACGACCGCTGGGCCTTCGTCGCCGGCGTGGACTTCGGCGCGGCCGGCGATCCGGACGCGGTGGTGTCCGAGTCGATGACGGTCGGCGGGCTCCTGGGAGCGCGACGGCAGTTCTCGCAGAACTTCGCGCTGACGCTCGGCGTGGCGGGCTCGACGCGCTTGGAGGATGTCGTCCGCGTGCTGCCGGTGATCGGGGTCGGATGGCAGATCACGCAACGTTGGCGGTTGGACACGCAAGGACCTTCCGGGCGTCTGGGCTACCAGATCAGCGATCCGCTCCAGGTGTTCCTCCGCTTGGCATATGAGACGCGGGAGTTCCGGCTCGCGGACGATGCGAGCATCCCGGGCGGCGTGCTGCGGGACCGATCGATCCCGGTCTCGCTGGGGATCGGCTGGCAAGCATCGCCATCGGCCAAGGTGACGTTCCAGGTCGGCACGCTTTTCTCGGGTAGCGTCCGGATCCGGGACGACCATCGCCAGACCGTGGTCGACGAGGACGTCGCGGGCGCCCCGTTCGTGAGCCTTGGAGTGGACGTCGGCTTCGGCGGCCCGCGATCCGCGGCCGGCGCGATCGAGCAGCAGCACGGCGGTCATGCTGCCGACCTGGCGCGGGACGAGGACGCCGGAGGCCTCGCCGGGCACACGTTCCAAGCGTGGGAAGAGAACGATTCGATGACCGGGACCGACCACAGCTACACGCAAGGGATCCAGTTCGCCTATCTCGCCCCGGAGCACGCGACCGGATCCATGCCGGGTTGGCTGGCGTGGTTCGGCGAAGAATTGCCCGCGATCGGCTTCGAGCCGGAACGGGCGCGCGCCACCTTCGCCACCGGGCAGCTGATCTTCACGCCGGCCGACATCCACACATCGGCCTATCAACCGGGCGACCGGCCCTACGCCGGTTGGATCTACGGCGCACCGGCCTTGCAACGGCGCGGCACGACGGCCGGAGGCATCGACGTCCTGGAGGAACTGCGCGTGGACCTGGGATGGAGCGGTCCGGGCGCGCTCGCCGGGGAGGCGCAGAACTTCATCCATCGGAACTTGAGCATCGGCCAAGGGATGGGCTGGGAGCACCAACTCCGCAACGAACCGACCGCCGATCTCACCTATGCGCGCGCGTGGCGTGCGACGCTGGCCGGTGATCGGGACGGCGGCGCGGTGGATCTGGTGCCGCACGTCGCGCTGACCGGCGGGACACCCCGCACGCAGGCCTCGGCCGGTGCCACGTTGCGGATCGGCGTGGACCTCCCCGACGATCTCGGGCGGCCGACCATCCAATCCGGTCTACCCGTGAGCGGTGGCGCGAGCCGGCCGTTCGGCGTGCATCTGTTCGCCGGGATCGAGGGCCGGGCCATCGCGAGGGACACCTTCCTGGACGGCAACCTGTGGAGATCCGGGCCGAGCATCGGCCGGGAACCCTTCGGACTGGAGAGCCGTTTCGGTTTCGCGGTGACGTCCGGTCCGGTGGACCTCGGCTTCACCTACGCACGCCAGAGCCCGGAGACCTCGGTCGGCGAACGCAAGACGCACGACTTTGGATCGGTCTGGCTGAGCTGCCGGATGTGAACGCACGGTGACGCCGGCCTGTCGTCAGCACGGGCTCAGAACTGTTCTTCCTTCTCCTTGAACAGGAGGTTGAACGTCGTCAGCGAGCCGTAGCTGCGGGTGATGTACTGCTGCCAGTCGAACTTGTCGGCGCTCGTCAGCGTCTCGCTGGCGTTGATCTTCTGCTCCAGCACACGGAGGTTGTTCCGGACCATCACGACCTTGTGGAAGAAGACCTCGAGCTCGAGCTCCTTGGTCGCCAGCGCAGGGTCGTGGGGATGCAGCACGAGCTTCCCTCCACGCCATTTCGGGGCGAGGTCCTTCACCTTGGCATCCGGGCGCTCCAGCCCCAAACGGTCCGCGAGGGCCCCGACGGTCTGCTCGATGAGATCGGCGAGGGGAAGCGCCAACCCGTTGATGCTCGCCTGCGCTTCAGCGGGCATCAGGCCGCTGGATCCGGGTTCCACCGGTTTGCGGCCGTCGATGAACAGCACCTCGGCGGCGTGCTCGGTGATGGCCTTCACGGTCCCGGAACCGTAGGTCGGATGGATCACGGCCATGCCCAGGCGGAGCTCGGAAAGTTTCATGGGCGACAAACAAGCATGTCGTCGCCACCAGGCAAAACGAAAAACCCGGCGGCACGACCGGGCAGAGGGCCCGGAAGAAGGCCGGGGTACCGACCCTTTCGGGATGGATTGGGCGAAGGATCGGTCCACTCTCCGTCCGTGGATCCCGGACATGCCAGTGCCCCTGTGCAGTTCACCGACGCCCAGCTCTCGGCGATGCTGACGTTGCTCGGCGACGACGATCCCGAGGTCCGTTCCGCCATCCGGGCGAAGCTGGTCGCCGGCGGCGAGCCGGTGTTCCGCTTCCTCGGCCGCCATCGCCTGCATCCTGAGCCGTCGGTCCGGACGCGCGTCCGCGAGCTGCTCGACCAACGCGAGGCCGCGCTGCGCGACGGCGAGTTCATGGCGTTCGTGCTCGGCCAGGGCGAGCAGTTCGACCTCGAGGACGGCGTCTGGCGGTTCTCGCTCGCACGGTATCCCGACATCAACGTGGCCGCGTTCCGCGCGCAGCTCGACGCATGGGCGGACCGGGTGCGCGATTCGCTCAGGGCGGGCGCATCGGGAGCGGAGACCTTGCTGGCATTGAACCAGGTGCTCTTCGGCGAGCTCGGTTTCCGGGGGAACTCGGACGATTACCACGATCCGGCGAACAGCTACGTGAACCGCGTCATGGACCGGCGGCGCGGCATCCCCATCTCGTTGAGCGCGGTCTACCTTTTCGTCGGACGCCGCCTCGGCTTGCCGGTCGCCGGGATCGGCATGCCCGGCCACTTCCTCTGCCGCTACCAGACCTCGCGGGAGGAGATCTACATCGACGCTTTCAACGGCGGGAAACTGCTCGACCGGGCGGATTGCAAACGCCGGATCGAGGCGCTCGCGGTGGAGCACGACGACAGCCACCTCGCGCCGGTCACGAGCCGCCGCATGCTCCAGCGGATGATCGCGAACCTGCACCTGCTCCACAAAGAGAAGAAGCAACGGGCAGAGGCGGAGCGCCTGCAACGTCACCTCGTCGCGTTGTCGCGCTGACCCGGGCGCGCGGACCGCAGCCGGTCAGGTCGGCCAGGTCGGTCAGGTCGGTCAGGTCGGTCAGGCCGGTCGCGGCGCAGGCATCGGCAGGGCGTCGCTCCGGACCAGTCGCTTCCATGCGACCACTCCGGTGACGAGCGCGATGGCGGCGCAGCTGACATACGGCCAGCTCGGATGCCGGTCGTAGAGCCAACCGGCGAAGATCGGCCCGATGATGCGCGCCAAACTCGCGCCGGATTGCGCGACGCCGAAGGTCAGGCCGCGTTCGGAAGCGGGCGCCGCCTTTTGCAGCAGCGCGAAGAGCGGCGGCCGCGTCAGCCCGGACCCGATGGCGATCAACGCCACGAAGAACAGCAGCAGCCACCAGCTGCCGCCGTGCGCGGAGAAGAGGTTGCCCCACGTGAGCGCGACCGTTCCGTGAAGCCACGGCATCGGCAGGAGACCGATGGCGAAGACCAGCAGGCTCCCGGCGACCAGGCGCGGTTCGCCGAGGCGCTTCACCAGCTTGCCGACCGGACCCGCCTGCACGAAGGCGCCGATGATGCCGGCGAACGAGAAGAGCACCGCACCGACCTTCAACGCCTCGTGCTCGGAGAGCTGGTAGTTGTGGGTGACGAGGATCGACAGGTTGCTCTCGAAGCAGGTGAACCCGAACGTCGCCAAGAAGAAGACCAGCACGAGGAACCCGAGCGAAGGCGACTCCATCACGTGCCGGACCTGGCCGAACCGTGTCCGCTGGACCGGAGGCGACCCGCCCGGCTTCCAGCTCTCCGGCAACCGCACGACGGCGGCGGCGAAGTTCGCCGCGCAGATGCCGGCGGCGATCCATCCGGGCCCGGTCTTGCCGAACATCCACTGCCCGCCGATCGCCACCATCGGCCCGACGATGAAACCGAGCCCGAACGCCATCCCGATCAGGCCCATCCGCTTCGCGCTGTCCTCCGGAGGCGTGATGTCGGCGATGTAGGCCTGGGCGACGGTGATGTTCGCCCCGCAGATGCCCGCGAAGATCCGCGAGGCGAGGATGACCCAGAGCGCGGCGTGTCCGGTCATCGAGGAACCGAAAGCGAAGAGGAGGTAGCTGAGCGATGCGCCGGCGGTGCTCACGAGCAGGACCGGGCGGCGTCCGATGCGATCGCTCAAGGCGCCCCAGGCCGGAGCGAAGAGGAACTGCATCGCCGAGTAGGCAGCCATGATGCAGCCGACGATGAGCCCGCTCGCGCCGAAGCTCTTGGCGTATGTCGGCAACAGCGGCAGCACGATCCCGAAGCCGACGAGATCGATGAAGACCGTGAGAAAGATGATCGCGAGCGGCGAACGGAGGGACGGGGACNGCTTGGACATGCGATAGAACGATGTTGGTGCCGGGATAGAGCATCCGCAAGGACCGCGCTGGCTCCTTCCCTCGTCGCGTCACCAGGTCGCGACCGAGCCGGCGGCGAAGACCTTCTCGACGAGCGCGGCGTAGTCCGGCTCCGGTGCGGTGAGGTCGACGACCTCGACCGCGTTCTCCGGGGCGGCGCGCTGGGCCTCGATCAAAGCGGTGACCAGGTCGTCGGCAGGGCGGGTCAGGATGTGCAGCTTCGTGGTCATCGCGTTCAGAAGCGGAGCACGCTCCCGGATGCGGCCGCGAGCTCGGCGAGCCGAGCGTCGTCGATCGCTTCGAAAGCGACCGGCGAGTCGCCGAGTCCG
>JGI25920J50251_10000872_pt1 | contig 10768 bp, 10 predicted proteins | sample LauGreBMM110DCMD_2_FD_50251 | JGI IMG/M metagenome (IMG submission 50251) | reverse complement strand
TAATTGGAGCTGTCAGTGGCATGGCTTATTTGAGCATTATTGAAATTTTGGATGGATATTCAGACAAATGGGGATTCAGCATCCCAGATATTCTCGCCAATTCCGCTGGAGCAGGTATTTATGCAGCACAAGAACTGGGCTGGGATGAACAAAGAATTACCATCAAACTCTCCTACTCACCCTACCGCTATGGAGCATTAACAACAAGGGCCAATGCGTTGTTTGGATCAGGGGATGTTGAGAAAGTGCTCAAGGATTACAACGGCCAAACCTACTGGGCAAGCGTAAACATCAAGTCTTTTTTTCCGGAATCCCATTTCCCCAGATGGTTCAATATTGCCCTTGGCTATGGTGCAAGTACCATGTTGGGGGGCTATGAAAATACCTGGACAACAGCATCCGGAATGACCATCAATCGGTCTGACATTCCCCGGTACAAACGGTTTTACTTGTCAGCAGACATTGATCTGACGAGAATCAAAACAAAGAACAAAACATTGAAGACTGTTTTTTCTCTTGTCAATGTGTTGAAAATTCCAGCACCTGCGCTTGAATGGAATGGTCTGGGAAAGCTAAGATTTCACCCTTACTTTTATTGATTTATGCCACATAGGCACCTGCCAGTTTACCATCCACAACCTCAACGAAGATATTTTCCTGCAAGGTAGTAGCCAGTGAAATGCCTACATAATCAACATGAACTGGAAAAACCTTATAACTTCTTTCAACAAGAGTAAGTGTCTGGATTTGTTTGGGAGAAAAGGGCAGAAAAGGGAGTATGGCGTACAACAGGGTTTTCCCGCTGTTCACTACATCATCAACAACAATCAGGATTTTATCCTTCAGCTCAATGCCATTGGGAATGACGCAATTGAGTGGATTGGATTTGTCTATCTGAATCTCAATCAAATCGATCTGTAAAGAAGAAATTTCACCCAGGATGGCACTTAATTCTTGTGCAACAACAAAACCATTTTCCCTGATGCCCGCAATGGAAACAGCTGTTGTTCCGTTGTTTCTTTCCAGGATTTCAAAAGCCATTCTCCTGAGTTTCATCATGGCTTTTTCTGATGTAAGGATGTACTTCTTTCCCATGGTATTGGTATGATTATTGAATAGTTGTGTAATTTAGTGCACTTGCCACAAACAATATAAAAATGAATTTATCCTTTCAACACCTTATACCATCCACATTTAGCGATTCGTCAAGGGTGTGGATATACCAAAGCAACAGGATTTTTACCCTCTCGGAGGCATTGACCATTGAAAAAATACTGGAAGATTTTACTGCTAACTGGAAATCCCATGGGACACCAGTTCAAGGTTTTGGAACCCTTTTTTTCGGGCAATTCATTATCCTGATGGCAGATGAGGAAGTAACCGGTGTCAGCGGATGCAGTACCGACAGTTCGGTAAGACTGATCAAGGCATTGGAAGAAGAGTACAGCGTTTCTATGTTCGACAGGNTGAACCTGGCTTTTTATATCAACGAAAAAGTACAATTGTTACCCTTTCCCCAACTNAATTATGCCATCGACAANGCCTTCATTGACAAGGAGACCTTGTTTTTTGACAATACAGTCTTGACCAAGGCTGNNTTGCTGGACCGATGGATTACACCGCTATCCACTTCCTGGTTGGGCAAAAGAATACTGCCCCAGGGCCATCAATAATTGAATATTTAGGCGTGACAATTTGTCATATCTCTCCTTTTTCACTAATTTTGCATGATGCTCAATTTTGCCAACAAAACGATTGATGAAAACCGTCAAGGTGAAGCTTATGCTGGTGAACTTGCTACCAATGCAAAACCAGGAAAGCTTTTTTATATTGAAAGTTATGGTTGCCAGATGAATTTCAGCGACAGTGAAATCATCGCATCCATCCTCCATACGGAAGGTTTTGTTCCTACCAAAAATGTTGAGGATGCAGACCTTATTTTCCTAAATACCTGTTCAATCCGCGAAAAAGCAGAACAGACAGTTCGAAAAAGGCTTACTGAATTCAAAAAGATCAAAAAACAAAGACCCTCTATGCTGATTGGTGTATTGGGTTGCATGGCAGAAAGGCTGAAAAGCAAACTGCTTGAAGAAGAAAAACTGGTTGATATTGTGGTTGGCCCCGATGCATACCGCAGTTTGCCACAATTGATTGATGAAGCCGATTCCGGCACAAAAGCCGTAAATGTATTGCTCAGCAGNGAAGAAACCTATGCTGATATTTCTCCTGTTCGCCTCAACTCCAATGGAATCAACGCTTTTGTAAGCATCATGAGAGGCTGTAACAACATGTGTGCTTTTTGTGTAGTTCCTTTTACAAGAGGAAGGGAAAGAAGCAGGGATGATGCCTCCATTGTTGCCGAATGCAAGGACCTCTTTGAACAGGGCTATAAGGAAGTAACCTTGCTTGGACAGAATGTTGACAGTTATTATTGGGTTGATCCCAAAACCAATCATCCGGTAGATTTTGCCATGTTGCTGGAGAATGTGGCACAGATCAGTCCATCCCTTCGCATCCGATTCAGTACCTCTCATCCCAAAGATATCACAGACAAGGTCNTGCATACAATGAAGGCACATGCCAACATTTGCAAATACATCCACCTGCCTGTACAAAGTGGCTCCACCAGAATTTTGCAACTGATGAACAGAACCTATACCAGAGAATGGTACCTGGCCAAGGTAAAAAGAATAAAGGAAATCATGCCTGAATGTACCATCAGTGCAGATATCATGACAGGTTTTTGCACCGAAACTGAACAAGACCATGAAGATACTCTTGACATCATGCGTCAGTCGCAATACGAGTACAGCTATATGTTTGCCTATTCTGANAGACCTGGCACCCTTGCTGCAAAGCGCTATACGGATGATGTTCCTGATGAAGTAAAAAAACGCAGGCTGGATGAGATCGTCAAACTGCAAAACAGTTTATCCCTTGAAACGAATAAACTAGATATCGGAAAGGTTTTTGAGGTTTTGATTGAAGGCAACTCCAAAAAAAGTGACCTGCAATGGATGGGAAGAAACAGCCAAAACAAGGTGATGGTTTTCGANAAAATTGAAAACAACCAGCTTCAACCAGGCAGTTTTGTGCATGTGATGGCAGAATCCTGTACACAAGGTACCCTGATGGGGAAAATTGTCAATCATTCCTAACTAAAGCAATCAATGGACATTCAAAGCATAAAAAATAGATTTGGCATCATCGGCAACTCCCCTGCCCTCAACTACGCGTTGCAGGTAGCAACCCAGGTTGCCAATACCGACCTTACTGTGCTTATCGTAGGAGAAAGTGGCGTTGGAAAGGAGATTTTTTCACAAATCATCCATGCGCTGTCACCAAGAAAACACAATCCNTTCATTGCTGTGAACTGTGGTGCCATACCCGAGGGAACCATCGATTCTGAATTGTTTGGTCATGAAAAAGGATCTTTCACAGGGGCAGTTGACTCCAGAAAAGGCTATTTTGAGACGGTCAATGGTGGCACCCTGTTCATGGATGAGATTGGTGAAACACCGTTGGGAACCCAGGCAAGGCTGTTGAGGGTATTGGAAAACTCAGAATTCATCAGGGTAGGATCTTCTAAAGTTCAGAAAACGGATGTAAGGGTTATTGCCGCCACAAACAAAGACCTGCTTACCGCAACACAGAACAACAAATTCAGGGAAGACCTTTATTANAGGCTCAATACAGTTCCTATAAGGGTTCCCTCACTAAGAGANAGNAAAGAAGACATCATCCTGCTTTTTAGAAAATTTGCCGTTGATTTCGCAGAGCGATACAGAACCAGCCCCATTCAATTGACNGAAGAGGCAAAAACCATGATGCTTAACTATTCATGGCCAGGAAATGTACGTGAATTGAAAAATATTGCAGAGCAGATATCTGTATTGGCTGAAGATAAATCCATTTCGGGCAATGATCTTGAACGGTTTTTGCCAAAAAATAACGTCAACAATTTGCCCATGCTTGTTGGATCAGGCCATATGTCGTCTGGACAGAATGAATTCATGAATGAACGGGATATTCTTTACAAGTTGTTCTTTGACTTAAAAAAGGATGTTACTGAAATGAAGAAAATGTTTCTTGAAATCGTTCAAAATCCTTCCAATATTCCTACAGTTTCACATGTGATGGAAGAATCTTACCGGCAAGACCTGCCCATCAGTAGACAGCATCAGGATCAACATACCCATGGAAGCATTATTCCTGTCAACAATCAACCCATGTTTATAACAGAAAACAGGGAAATGCAGGATACCATCCTTGTTGATGAATCACTCAACATCATGGACAAGGAAAAAGAATTGATTGAGAAAGCACTGCGCAAGCACAAAGGAAAAAGAAAAGATGCTGCCTCTGATTTAGGAATCAGCGAAAGAACCCTTTACAGAAAACTGAAAGAATATGATATTGAAGATTAATACTTTATACAGTAAGTACGCTCAATTACTGCTTGTCGTAATGGCAATCGTCAGTATTCAAGGTACTTGCAGGTATTCGCTAAAAGATGTTTCTATCCCTCCCGAAATCAAAACCGTCAGGGTATTCTTCATTGAAAACAAAGCCAGGTATATCAATCCTCAGTTGAGCCCGAAACTTTCAGACAAACTCAGGCAAAAGATCATCAACCAAACCAGGCTTTCACAAACCAATAATGATGCGGATTACGAAATAAGTGGTTATATCAGCGATTATTCCGTCAATACATCGGGTATTTCACAACAACAGGTAGCCAGCAACAACCTGAATGTAACCGTACACATTATTTTCAAGAACAGGCAGGATGAGAAAAAGAACTTTGAGGCAGATATCACCAGGAATTTCCCTTTTTCTGCCAGCAAAAGCCTTACACAAGCAGAAGCTGAGTTGAATGAACAGATGGTCACCAACCTTACCGATGAGATTTTCAATCGGATTTTTTCAAATTGGTAAAGGAGCTTAATTTAGCAAAATGATGAAGGAAACTGATTATATGATTCAATCCCTCTTTCAGAGAGAAAGCATGGATGAAATGACACTTGACGAACTCAAGTCTCATGCTGAAGCATTTCCCTATTCTTCGATCATACAATTTTTATATACCTGCAAACTAAAATCACAATATCACCTTGACTTTCCCGAGGCTGTATCGAAAACGGCTTTGTTTTTTGATGACTCCAGTTGGCTCAATTACCAACTCAGGGAAGAAGGTGAAAAAGGAAATTTCAGGAAAATNCTTTATGGTTCACAGCATAACGATGCAAATGAGGTTGAAGAGGTTGAAGGGTTGAACTTGCCTGCCGAAGGCAGGGGGGCTGAAGGGGTTGAAGAAGTAGATTTTGATGAAAATGAAGGAGGCTTTCATGATCCAGCAATAGNTCAAGCCATAGAGAANATTGAACTGCAAGACCCCAATACCAACCCTGCGTCTGGGACAAACAAAGATTTTGAATTCCAACTAACACCCTACCATACTATTGATTATTTCGCCTCTCTGGGCATCAAAATCAACATGGAAAACGAAAAAGATGAGCTTTCTCTGAAGGTAAAAAGTTTCACAGCATGGCTAAAAACCATGAAAAGGCTTCAACCTGGCCCAGAAACNGTTACGGTCAAGGATATTCAATCTATTCTTAATACCCAAAACGATAAAGAAAATCAACCAGAGGCAATATTAACGGAGGCGATGGCTGAAGTATACCTAAAACAAGGACTCAGGGAAAAGGCTATTGATGTTTACGACAAATTAAGTTTGCAAAATCCTCTCAATAGCCATAAATTTGCAGACAAAATTTCACAGATCAAAGAAAACAAGATATGACAACAATTTTTATCATCTTAATCATATTGGTTTCAGTGCTTTTGGCGGGTATTGTGTTGATACAGAATCCCAAAGGTGGAGGACTTGCCGGTAATATTGCAGGATTCAGCAACCAATTCATGGGTGTAAAGCAAACAACTGATGTATTAGAGAAGGGAACCTGGGTACTTTCAAGTATTTTGGTTATTCTTTGCCTGGTTTCTGCATTGGTAATCAACTCTGGCAAAACGGGTGGATCTGATACGTTGAAGAGTATCCCAACCACTACTGGAAATACAGCCCCTCAACAGGCCCCAGTCCCAATGCCACAGGCTCCAGCACCAGCTGCCCCTCAACCCAAATAAGCAGATTTTATTATAACAAAACCCTGCTTTCAGAAAGCGGGGTTTTTCTATATATTGAGGTATGGTACAAAAAAAAACAAGGAAAAAAACGGTCAAAAAGCGATCCAACATAACCTCTATTGTTTTACTCACGGTGCTTGCCTTTGTTTCTTCAGCTTTCTTTTATGTGCTTTTTCTAAGGCCTGCAACCAATTTTAATGCTGAGCAGGCCACTATATACATTCCAACCAACAAGGCTGAAAAGCGTTTTGTGAAAGAGCTCGTTCGAAAACACCTCAAGCCTGTAGGAGTTACTACATTTCTGGCATTGTCTGATTGGACTGGATACTGGAAAGCAATCAAGCCAGGTAAATATGTAATTGAAAAAAATGCAAGCATTTTTACCATTTTCCGAAATTTAAAGGGAGGAAGACAAATACCAGTGGAACTTACCATCAATAAGTTCAGGACAAAAAAAGAGCTTGCCAAGTATATTGGAGGCAAACTGGAATGCACTGAAGCTGACATTTACCGGTTCATCTCCAACAATGACTCCATTCGGGCATTTGGTGTAAAGCAGGAAACCTTGATGACCCTTATCATTCCCAATACCTATGAAATTTATTGGAACAGCAGCCCCAATGATTTTATGAAGAGGATGAGCAAGGAGTCAAATGCCTTTTGGACTGACAGCCGAATTGACAATGCAATATTGCTTGGCCTGTCCAAAGAAGAAGTGATCACAATAGCCTCCATTGTTGAAGAAGAGACCAATAACATTGAAGAAAAACCAACCATTGCAAGTGTTTATATCAATAGGTTGAAACAAGGAATGCCCCTGGGAGCAGATCCAACCATCAAGTTCGCTGTTGGAGATTTTCGGATACGAAGGGTTACATTCGGTCATATCAGTTCAACTGCTGGCTCTCCGTACAATACCTATAGAAACAAAGGCTTACCACCAGGCCCGATTTGTACTCCATCCATTGCATCAATTGATGCAGTTTTAAAAGCGGAAAAGACTGACTATTTGTATTTTTGTGCAAGAGCAGACTTCTCAGGATCACATAGCTTTGCCTCAACAGCAGAAGAACATTTTGAAAATGCCCGAAAATACCGGAAGGCTTTGGACAGTCTCAAAATACATTAATTGAACAGAATGATAAAACTTCAAAGGATCCTGATTGAAAGCAGACCCGTAAAGGGAGTGATCAATTGGTCAAAAAAACTGGTTTTACCAGGGTTTGAAGGCCTTCCTTTGTATGATGTACTTCATTTTTTCTTCAAACAAACACAACAAATAGGGCTGAATGAAAGGGCCGCCTCGGTGTCATTCAATTTCTTGATGTCCATTCCGCCACTGTTCATTTTCATTTTTACCCTCTTATCCTACATACCAGGCTCCAAAAGATTGTATGATGAGGTTCTTGTTCTTTTGCGTAGTGTAATACCGGATGAAATAACCTATACCATGATCAAAAATGTGATGGATGACTTTTTTTCTACAGGAACAGGTACACTTTCATTCGGACTTTTCCTGGCATTGTATTTTTCCTCAAATGCCACCTTGACCATCATGAGAACTTTCAGGAAATCCATGTTGCACATTGAAGTGGAGGAACAAAATTTTATCGAAGTAAGGCTTATTGCTATCAGGCTTACGTTTATCATCGTTTTGTTGATCATCGCTACCATCATGATCATGCTTACGCAAACCATCATTTTGAATTGGATTATCGAACAAATGAATATCAAAGACAGTTTTAATGATTTCATATTTGGTTCCGCCCATTTTGTAGTTACATTTTTACTGATTTTTTTGGCGACTGGCCTTATCTATCGCTATGCTCCACATGTTCAAAAAAAATGGAAGATCAGAACGCCTGGAGCCCTGCTTGCAACCGTTTTGATCATGTCTTTCACCTATTTTTTCTCATATTGGGTAAACAATATTGCTTCATATAACAAAGTTTATGGATCATTGGGGAGCATTTTGATACTGATGTTTTTGGTATTTGTCAATTCCCTTGTTCTATTGATAGGATTTGANTTAAATGTCAGCATCAATTCGCTTAAAAGTATCGCTGAGAAAAGAAAAATAATTAACAACAAATAACATCCAACATGCGCCATTTTTTTGTTTTCGCATTTCTTCTGATTACCCTATCTGGTTTTTCTCAAGAGACCATCAAGCTTAGCATTTCAGCAAAAAACAAACAGGGAATCAAAGTTGAAGGTATTGAGGTCAGTTTACTCAATTCTAACCAATTGGTAGACGTAAATGAAAAGACAGGTATAGTTTTCAATAATCTTTCAAAAGGTTATTATGAACTGCTTATTACAGCAGAAGGCTATGCATCGGTTATCTGGAAAGGTCAACTGGACAGATCTCAAGAGGTTTCTATACTGATGGAATCCAATTCCATCAAGTTGGATGAAGTTGTTGTAAGCAGTGATAAAAAACANGCGAATATTTTNAATACGCCAGGNTCAATCAGTTCCATCAATGCAAAACAGATCAGGGACATGAGNATCTGGGAAATCAGCGACTTATCCGGGTTCGCCCCCAACCTTTTTATCGCCAATTCCGGAGATAACCGCAATGTAACTGGGATCAGGGGAATGGTTACCACTTCATATGACCAATCGGTTGCCACTTACGTTGATGGTGTGGCACAATTCAATTTGGATACCTACATCCCACAATTGAATGAAATTGAAAGCATTGATATCATCCGTGGTGCTCAGGGAACATTTTACGGGAGAAATGCGATGGGTGGTGTAATCAATATCACCACGAAGAAACCTACCAATGCAACGCAGGTTAATGCAGGTGTTCAAATTGGAAATTACGGTCAGAAAAGGATCAATGCTGCTGTGAATGCACCAATCATCAAGAATAAACTTTTTCTTGGTATGTCCGCACTGCATGATCGTAAAAATGGATTTTATACCAATGAATTCCTCAACATGAAATTTGACAAGCAACAACAAACGATGTTGAACTTGCAGCTTAAATATTTTTTGACCAAGGGATGGAGTTTACAGGCTGACCTCAAGCAATATATTGCCAAGAATGACGGCGCCTTTCCGTTGGTCAATGACATGAAAGCGTTGTTTGAAAATCCTTATACCCTTTCTCAAAACCTTACGTCCTCCATGAGAGACAACAGCAGGAACGTTTCAGTTGTGGCAAAACACAAGGGAAAGAAAACAGATATAACCCTTCAGCATGCAAGACAGCGCAATTATCGTTTTTATGAGAAATCACTTGATGCGGACTTCTCCCCTGCTGACATTGTAGGCATATTCAACAATTACGGTAAAGATTTCAATACTGTGAATGTAATGACCAATGAGCTAAGGTTTAATTCAGTAAAGTCTTCACCAGAGCAGGCTTTTGAATGGAGTGCAGGTATATACCAATTCTCTCAAAAGAGTCCTACCAAACAGGCAACTGTTTTTGGTAAAGATGCTGGCTTGTTTGGTATACCGGATAAAAATTTCTCTATTATCTCCATCAACAAGGGCGAGAACAATGGGCTTGCTGCCTATGGTCACATGAACTATACAATCAACAAAAAAGTTAGTGTTAACGGTGGCATGAGGATAGACAATGAAAACAGAAAACTGACCATTGGCAGCCAGTACGAAAAACAACCTAGACCCGCATTCCCAATCATGGCTGATACTACAGGGAAATCATCCTATGGAGCATTTTCTCCTAAACTGGGCATTCAATTCCAGCCTACCGCAGAACAGCTGATGTACCTATCCTTCAGCAGGGGATTCAGGAGTGGCGGCTTGACGTCAATATCTTCAGATCCATCTCAGGTTCCATTGTCTGCCTATAACCCTGAATTTAGCAACATGTTTGAAGCAGGCATCAAAGGAAAGGACAAGAACAACCAATTCAGGTATGCCATAGCCTTTTTCTATAACAAAGTGATGGATATCCAAACACCTTTATTGGTGTTACCCGACGCGGTTACCATTATCCAGAATGCCGGAGAAATGAATGCTTGGGGTTTAGAGGGTGAAATGGAANTTAAATTGGCAAAAGGATTGAGTTTACAGTATTCAGGAGGTTTGACATCAGCCAANTATGCTGTTTTGGGAGTGGTTAGCAATGGTGCCCAAGTTGATTTGTCTGGCAACAAACAAGTCTTTACTCCATCCACCACCAATTATTTTGCAACACAATACCAAACCAGCATCGCTGCCCATGAACTGATGTTCAGGTTGGAATACAACCATACAGGCAAGCAGTTCTTTGATCTTGCCAATACCATTGAGCAGAAAGCCTATGGTTTGGTCAATTTCAGGTCAAGCATCAGAACAAACCATTTCGACATCTCCGTTTGGGGCAGAAACCTGATGGGCAAAAAATACATCAACTACGCCTATGATTTTGGTGCTGCTCATCTTGGCAATCCCAGAATGATTGGCATTGGGTTGGGTTGGAGGTTATAGCCTTTACAAGAAAGGTGTTATTCCCAAACCTGGCAACAGGGTTGGCTTCCATTGGTATTCAACAAACTCAATTCCAGCCCCAAGGTCTTCCTTCAACAACAAAGGCCCATCGGCATCCAGGAAGTCTACCATCGGTGCCAGATGCGCCAGTGCGGCTGTTCCTATA
>JGI25920J50251_10000871_pt1 | contig 10770 bp, 13 predicted proteins | sample LauGreBMM110DCMD_2_FD_50251 | JGI IMG/M metagenome (IMG submission 50251) | reverse complement strand
CTTTTTCTCGATCTTCATCTGACACTTTTGAATCGTTAATAAATGTATGCATGCNTTCATCTTGAGAAACTTGCGCTAAAAATCCCAACATCTCAGACCATTCTTTGAGTGCTTTTTTTTCTTTAGCAAGATTAAACGCTGCTACAGCATAAGGTCTTGCGATGGTGGAAATTTCTGCCATAGTGATCCTATAGTTCTTTCGCTAATTTATTTAACATGTCGCTATGTGCTTTCTTATCAATTTCTTTTAATAAGATTTTTTCAGCGCCAGCAATCGCAAGTGATGACACTTGCTCACGTAAAGTTTCTTTAGCACGATTTACTTCTTGATCGATTTCAGCTTTTGCACCAAGAATGATGCGATCGCCTTCTTCTTTTGCTTGATTTTTTGCATCTTCTAAAATTTCTGAAGCTCTCTTCTCGGCTTGAGAAATGATTTCAGCGCCTTTTTGCTTAGCCTCGCCCACAGATTGTGCAGATTTTTTTNCAGCAATTTCTAAAGANGCTTTACCTTCTTGAGCTGCTGCTAATCCATCAGCAATTTCTTTTTGGCGTTTTTCAATTGCACCTAAAAGTGGCGGCCATATAAACTTCACCGTAAACCAAATGAGAATCGCAAAAGCAATTGCTTGGGCAATTAACGTAAAATTAATATTCATTTCTGCTCCTTGTTTAAGTTCAGTGTAGAGANCCTAAACAATTATTTTGTAACAACGCTTAATAATGGATTCGCAAACGCAAACATCATAGCTAAACCTACACCAATAATGAATGAAGCGTCGATCAAACCTAATAGTAAGAATACTTTTGCTTGTAATTGAGGAATCATTTCAGGCTGTCTTGCTGCGCCNTCTAAGAAACTTGCACACATAATACCGATACCAATACATGCACCAAGCGCACCTAATCCAATTATCAAACCAATACCAATACTTGTATAAGCCTGAATCATTGCTAAAAATTGAGTTGTTTCCATGTTTACTTTCCCTTCAGTTAAAAATTACGTTAAAAATTAATTAATGGCCTTCGTGCGCCATCGCTAAATAAACCACTGTGAGCATCATAAAAATAAAAGCTTGAAGCACGACAATTAAAATATGGAAGATAGACCAGCCTGCGCCTAGTATTGCTCCAAAAACAAGTCCTGATACGCCCGTTGCAGCCCATAAACCTAAAAGCAAAAAGATAACTTCACCTGCATACATATTGCCAAAAAGTCGAAGGGAGTGAGACAAAGGTTTTGACACGTATTCAATAAGATTAAATAGAAAGTTAAAAGGCCAAACCCAAATTTTGCTGCCGAAGGGTGCTGTATATAATTCATGCAACCAGCCGNGCAGTCCTTTAACTTTAATACCAAAATAAATCATAAGGAACCAAACTGCGAGTGCCAGGGCAAAAGTAGTGTTCACATCAGAAGTCGGTACACTTCGCCATTTATGAATNCCTAAAAAACTGTAGATCGCGGCCATGATGTCGACTGGCAAAAAGTCCATCGCATTCATGACTAANACCCAAACAAATACAGTCAGTGCTGCAGGAGCAATAAATGCATGGCGGTCGCCATGAAAAATATTTTTAACTTGATCATCTACAAAATCAAAAAGAAGCTCAACGAACGCTTGAGCTTTTGAAGGAATCCCCGCAGTAGCTTTTCTAGCTACCATCCAAATAAGACCCATGGCAATTAAACCTAAAATAACTGACATCACTAAAGTGTCTATATGAATCGTCCAGAAAGAAGCTTCAGCACCTTGGGTATTAAAACTTAAATGATGTTCAATATATTGCGATGGCGAACTTACTGTACCTTCATGTTCCATCAAACGATCCTAAATTCATTTATCAATTTTATTTAATTTAACAATTGAAGCGCCTGACAAAATCGCTGCAACTGCAAGCCCAACAATCAAAGCAAGTGGAACGAGTGCTTTATAAAATTTAAAAGCAATCCATAACACCGTGATCACTACTATGATTTTAACTGCTTCGGCTTTCAGCATATTAATGACTATGCCAAAAGGCTCTTTGCTTTTTGAAGTTCTATGGGCTATGCGAGAACCTATCATCATCCCAGACACAACCGACATTAAGCCAATCAGAACTGAAATACCTGCGTCTAGACCAAACAAAATCACTACAAAAACTNTTAAAACAAATGACGCTTTCATTTGCCAATTAATCAAAGCTGGCGTCATGATTTTACTGGCCTTTTGCCTGCGTCAGAAAACACGTAATTTTCTATGGATTTATCCTTTTCGTCAAGGATAAACGGGCATTTATCGTTTAATTTTTCTAAGGATGTCATCCAATTGCCCCAAATTACGATAATGCACTTTTAATATGCCGGAACCGTTCTTTTTGGCATCAATAGTGACTGAAGCGCCCAAAGTTTCTGCCAAAGATTCTTCTAGCTGACGCACATCTGCATTTGTCTTTTTAGGAGAAGAAGGTGATGCCCCCGTTTTGTAACCATTTTGTAAGTTTTTCACTAAAGCTTCAACTTCGCGCACTGAAAGATGTTTCTGAATAATTTCTTCACAAAGCATTACTTGCTGACTGCCTTCCAAACCAATCAGCGCTCTTGCATGACCCATATCAATTTTCCCCGCCAACAATCGATCCTGAACGGGCTGGGTCAATGTAAGTAATCTTAATAAATTAGAAACCGTGACGCGTGATTTACCCACTGCATCTGCAGCAGACTCATGTGTCATATTGAATTCGTCAATCAAACGTTTTATGCCAAGCGCTTCTTCAAGTGGATTTAAATTTTCACGTTGAATATTTTCAATGAGCGCCATCGCTAAAGCCGACTCATCAGGAATATTTTTAATAATGACTGGAATGTCGATAAGATTGGCAAGTTTTGCTGCGCGCCACCGCCTTTCGCCTGCAATAATTTCGTATTGATTATTACCGATAGGTCTTACGATGATGGGTTGCATCACGCCTTGTTTAAGAATCGATTGTGCAAGGGCTTGTAACGCTTCTTCATGCATGATGCTTCGCGGCTGAAATTTACCCGGTCTTAATTCATCAATCAGTAAAGTTTGTAACGTACCCTCATTTTTTATAGTTTCATGTTCACTGCTCGCAAGCAAAGCATCGAGTCCTCGTCCTAATCCTTTTGGTTTAACCATGTGACTTCCTCATTTCTTTTTGTATGATTTCTTCAGCAAGTTTTAAATACGCCACCGCACCTTTAGATGATTTGTCATACATTAAAATTGGCATGCCGTGACTGGGCGCTTCTGCTAATCTCACATTTCGAGGGATAATCGTTTCATAAACTTTATCGCCAAAATGTGAAGATAATTGATCGGAAACTTGTTGCGCTAACATATTTCGACTATCAAATAATGTTTTCAGTAATCCTTCGATTTCAATGTGAGGATTTAAATTGCTTCTGACTTTTTTAATCGTATTGACTAAATCAGACAATCCCTCTAATGCATAATATTCACATTGCATTGGAATCAATACGGCATCTGCAGCAGTTAATGCATTGACTGTAATTAAATTCAGTGCAGGCGGACAATCTAATAAAACATAATCGTAATTTTTTTTTAAATGTTGCAAGGCGTCTTTTAAGCGCGTTTCTCTTTTACTCTCATTCACCAATTCAACTTCGGCACCCGCTAGATCACGGTTCGAAGGTGCCAAATCAAAACCACCACGTTCGCATGCAAGCGTAATATCTCTAAATGATTTGCTTTGAATAAGTACATCATAAATGGATGCTGTAATAGTTGACTTATCAATGCCTGAGCCAGTAGTCGCATTACCTTGCGGATCAAGATCAACCAATAATACTGATTTATTTTTTGCGGCCAAACTTGCTGCCAAATTCACAGAAGTTGTCGTTTTACCAACGCCACCTTTTTGNTTGGTGATAGCTAAAATACGCATATTTAATTATTTTCTCTATTGATCTGAACTAAATATCGTTCTGCATGAATAAAAGGCACTTCAAGCGCGATCAATGTGTATTGGTTTTGTTTGAATGCTGCTAATTCTTCTTTCACTTCTTTTGATTTCATCGCCAACCATACGCCTTTTTTTTCTAATGCATGCTGTGTGAGTAACATCATATTTTTAATGCTTGAAAAAGCGCGCGTAATGATTGCTTCAAAAAGTTTTGATGGTTGATAATCTTCCACGCGACCATTCACTACGAATAAATTAGTCAGTGCTAACTCGCTTTTAACTTGCTGCATGAAACTTGTTTTTTTANTCACCGAATCCATCACTGTTACTTGTAACTCAGGATTGGTAATCGCCAATACAATCCCCGGAAATCCGGCACCGCTTCCCACATCTAACACGTGTTTTACATGCACATGCTTTANAATAGATAAGCTATCAAGTAAATGAAATTTAATCATTTCATCTCGCTCACGAATCGCAGTTAAGTTATACACGCGATTCCATTTTTCCATCAAATTTAAATACTGCATCAAGTGATCTATCATCTGCTCAGATAGATTCAAACTCATTAACCGACATCCTTCAACCAATAGATTACGATCTTTTTTTATGCTGTCATTCATGCCGCTTTTTCAGGACGCTTCGCTATTATTTTTTTAGGTTTATTTTTGCGTTTAATAAAAACTAATAATAAAGAAATGGTTGCTGGTGTAATGCCAGAAATGCGCGTAGCTTGTCCTAAGTTTTCTGGCTTATGAATATTTAACTTTTGTTGTGCTTCCGTACTTAAGCCGTGCACTTCTTTATAATCAAGATCGATAGGCAGTGGAATGTCGAGCTGATCTCGGCTGCGATCTACTTCTTCTTGTTGTCTTACAATATAGCCTTTATATTTGGCTGAAATTTCAACTTGCTCACGCACCGCCGGATCAACCAAATTTACATCTTCTTGCATGAGCTCTTTAACACCTGCAAAACTGACTTCGGGTCGTCTTAACAATTCAAACAAGTTATATTCATGATCGATCGCTTTTCCAATAATAGCCTGTTGTTTTTCCAGTGAAATGTCATTGGGTCTTACAAAGAATTTTTTTAAGCGCCCTTCTTCTGACAGAATCGCATCTTGTTTTTGATTGAACATGCTCCAACGATCATCCTCTACCAAGCCTAAATTGCGACCAAGTGTTGTGAGTCTTAAGTCAGCATTGTCTTCTCTCAACATCAAACGGTATTCTGCGCGACTCGTAAACATTCTGTAGGGTTCTGATACGCCTCGTGTAATAAGATCGTCCACCAAAACACCCAAATAGGCTTCATTACGTTTTGGACACCAAGCTTCTTTGTCTTGTGTCATCAATGCAGCATTTGTACCTGCCAATAGCCCTTGGGCCGCAGCCTCCTCATAGCCTGTGGTGCCATTAATTTGTCCTGCAAAAAATAATCCTTGAATTGATTTAGTTTCCAAGCTTGATTTCAAATTACGCGGATCAAAGTAATCATATTCAATCGCATACCCCGGTCTTAAGATGTGAGCATTCTCTAACCCATTGATTGAATTAACTAATTTACATTGAATGTCAAAGGGAAGGCTTGTAGAAATACCATTTGGATAAATTTCATTCGTATTTAAGCCCTCGGGTTCTAAAAAAATTTGATGCGAGTCTTTGTCGGCAAATCGATGAATTTTATCTTCAACGGATGGACAATAACGTGGCCCAACCCCTTCAATGACGCCTGTATACATGGGGGATCGATCGAGGCCACTTCTAATAATGTCATGTGTAGATTCATTCGTATGCGTGATCCAGCAGGATATTTGCCTTGGATGTGTTGTTTTTTTGCCATGAAAAGACATATAAGGCGTAGGACTGTCGCCAGGCTGCTCTTGCATCACAGCGTAATTAATTGTACGGCCGTCAATTCTAGGGGGTGTGCCTGTTTTAAGACGGCCAACAGGCAATCCAATGTCGCGTAAACGATACGCCAAAGATAGTGAAGGTGGGTCTCCTGCGCGGCCTGCTGGATAGTTTTTTAAGCCTATATGCACCAAGCCGCCCAAAAAAGTGCCTGCGGTAAGCACCACAGTTTTAGATTTAAATTGAATCCCGATTTGCGTCACCACGCCTGTCACACGATCCTTATCTAAAAGAATATCGTCTACCGCCTGTTGAAAGAGCCAAAGATTAGGTTGATTTTCAAGGCGATGTCGAATCGCAGCTTTATATAAAATACGGTCAGCTTGCGCACGCGTCGCTCGCACGGCAGGCCCTTTGCTACTATTTAAAATACGAAATTGAATACCTGCTTCATCAGTGGCAATACCCATTGCTCCGCCTAAAGCGTCGATTTCTTTGACTAAATGCCCTTTGCCAATACCGCCAATAGATGGATTACATGACATTTGACCCAAGGTCTCAATGTTATGAGTTAAAAGAAGCGTCTTTTGCCCCATGCGAGCGGACGCCAAAGCGGCCTCAGTGCCGGCATGCCCTCCTCCGACCACAATCACATCAAAATTATTTGGAAATTCCATGGTTTTACGTCAATTATAAAAGGTGTAATTTTACTTTAATCTGCTGATAATCACTATGAAAACAATTGTTCCACGTGAAACATTTGCTTAAAAAGAAGGAAAAATTGTTCCACGTGGAACAGAAGAATTACTTGCCGATACAAAACCTGCTAAAAATTTCACCTAAAAGATCATCTGGGGTAAATTCTCCAGTAATGGAAGCGAGGGATGTTTGAGCTTGCCTAAGCTCCTCCGCAACCAATTCGGGGGATTGAAGCTGTTTCACCGACTCTTGCAAATGCTTCGCCACTATCGCTAGTGCATCTAAGTGTCGCTGTCTCGCCATAAAAATACCTTGATTTCCATCTTTACCAAACTCAACACCCGCCATTTTTAATATCACAGACTTAAGTTGGGCCAATCCTTCACCGCTTTTAGCAGAAATAAAAAGATGATGCTCCCCATCAATCATTTCAGAAGTAGCTTTTTTAGATAGCAAATCAATTTTATTGTGAACCCAGACCTTAAAAGTGTCTTTTGGAATGCGATTTAGAATGGTTTTCTCGTAATCGGTAATACCCTTGCCAGCATCTACTAAAAATAATGCGATATTGGCCTTTTCTATCGAAATCCATGTTTTTTCAATGCCCATTTTTTCAATTTCATCGCTTGTATCCCTTAGTCCAGCAGTATCAATCACATGAATTGGAATACCGTCTATTTGAATTTCACTTTTGATAGGATCTCGCGTGGTTCCGGGAATCGAAGTCACGATCGCTTGATCATTGCCAGATAATTGATTGAGTAAACTCGACTTGCCCACATTGGGTTGACCCACTAATACCACCGTCAAGCCTTCTCGCAATATATGGCCTTGTTTAGCAGATGAGGAGACTTCATCCATACGTAAACTCAAGCTTAAAAGCTTTTCTTTTACTTTGCCAGTGGTAATAAAGTCGATTTCTTCTTCGGGGAAATCCAAACAAGCCTCAATATAAATACGTAAATCAATGAGTTCTTTTAGTAAGTCATTGATTTTATTAGAGAAATATCCACTCAAGGAAAGCATAGCGCTTTTTGCAGCCTCCGTAGTGGAAGCATTAATCAAATCGGCTACAGCTTCGGCCTGAGCTAAATCAATCTTGTCATTAAGATAAGCGCGCTCGGTAAATTCTCCGGGCTTAGCAAGTCTCGCGCCACAATCAACACAGCGTGCTAATAAAATTTGCATCACTGCGATGCCGCCATGCCCTTGAAGCTCTAAAACATCTTCACCGGTATAGGAATGTGGGGATTTAAAAAAAAGTGCAATGCCGCGATCAATGGCTTGACCATGTGCATCTAAAAAAAGCAGGTAGGACGCTAAACGANTTTCAGGGCAAACGCCCAAAAGCGCTTTCGCAACATGGCTTGCTTTCGGCCCTGAAATTCTTACGACACCAATGCCGCCAGCACCGACAGGTGTGGCAATGGCAGCAATGGTATCTAAATTATTTACGAGCTGCATTACCTTTCTTAGCCAACGCGGCTGCATGAATGGATCGGTTAATCATCCATTGTTGCAGAATAGATAAGACATTATTAATTACCCAATAAAGCACTAACCCTGCGGGAAAGAAAAAGAAAAACACACTGAATATAACAGGCATCGCCATCATAAGTTTTGCTTGCATCGGATCAGTAGGGGCAGGATTTAGTTTTGTTTGCACAATCATACTAATGCCCATGATGATTGGTAATACATAGTAGGGATCTTTTACAGATAGATCGGTGATCCATAACATGAAAGGTGCATGTCTTAATTCAACAGCGCCCATCAATACCCAATAGAGAGAAATGAAAACAGGAATCTGAATAAGAATAGGCAAACAACCGCCCATCGGATTAATTTTTTCCGTGCGGTAAAGTTCTAACATGGCTTGTTGNAATTTAGCTTTGTCATCACCAAATTTTTCTTTCATNCTTTGTAAGCGNGGAGTNACTTCGCGAAGGTGTGCCATTGATTTATAACTTGCGGCTGAGAGCGGATAAAAGAGAATCTTAATTAACACGGTCAGAAGAATAATTGCACCGCCCCAATTATTCACTAGTTTATGAATCCAATGGAGCACCATGAACAGAGGTGAAGCAATAAAAGTTAACCAACCGTAATCCACTGTATAAATTAATCCTGGGGCAGCTTTTTCAAGCTCCTCTTTAATTTGCGGGCCCGAATAGAGTNTGGTTGAAAATTCTTTTTTCTCGCCAGATTGAATAGCAGAAAGCTGAGTCACTACACCTGACGAATAAATATTTTCNGCGACTTCTTTTGTATAAAACTCACGCTTTTGGTTTCCAGGCAAAATCCATGCACTCGCAAAATAATGTTGCACAACGCCAATCCAGCCATCGAGCGCAATGAGAGATAGGTCACGTTTTTTCATGTCATTAAAATTAATTTTTTTAAACTTATCAGCTTCGTTGTAGTAAGCACCGCCGATAAATGTAGGAGTAATTTGGCTCTCTTGAGCGGAACCATCATCATGCACAAGCTGGAAATAAGCGGATGGCGTAATCGCTGATTTTCCAAGATTCGTAATTTCATAGCGCACTGCTATTTGATAGCTGCCGCGATCAAAAGAAATAATTTTTGCAACTTCAACATCTTGATTTTTNTAATTTAATTTAACATCTAAATGAGTTTGTCCATTTTCCAAAACATAATTTATTTTTTCAGATGTAAACATTGATTTATGCGTTGGCAAATCATTGCCGATGAGCCCGTTTGTGCAACATAAAATAATGGTTTTTGTGAGTCATCTAATAACACAAACTTATCTTGCGCATTATCAGCCAAATGATTATTTAAAAGTAACCGACGAATGTCGCCGCCGACTGTATCGATTTCAATCTGGTATAAATCAGTAGTTACTTTAATACGCGAGCCGGTTTCTAATTTGAAATTAGAATCGAGTGGGACTTCATTCGTGCTAGTGGTATTTAATTTTTGAGAAGATGGAACGCTCGCATCTTGCTTGGTTGCAACTTCGGTAACTGGAGCATTTTTACGTTGCCATGTATCCCATAATAAAAGAATTGAAAAAGAAAATACAACAAAAAGTATTAAACGCTTCGTATCCATAAATTATAAAATTCCAAAATTAAATAACAGGGTCATGACCACCCTTGCACCATGGATGACATTTACCTATTCGTTTCATTGATAAAAAAATACCTTTTATGACGCCTTTTTTATGTATCGCATCTATGCTGTATTGCGAACATGTAGGTGTAAAACGACATTGCTGTCCAAAAAAGGGACTTAATAATAATTGATAACATCTGATAAATAAAATTGCGATTGATTTCACTTTTTTAATCTTGCAATCATCTGATCAACTTCTGTTTCAATCTCCACAAAATCGTTGCGATAAAACGATTTTTGAATGCGTATCACTATATCAAAATTTAAGAGTTGTTCTTGTTTTTTTCGCATTAATTCGCGTAAGACACGTCTCATGTAGTTGCGTTTCACAGCCAATTTCTGTGTTTTTTTGCCCACGACCATACCTAAACGAAATAAGGACAACGTATTGGGCTGATAGTGAAAACTGAGGTGCTGGGAGGAAAGTCGCTTACGGAAATTAAAAACGGATGAAAATTCATCCGTTTTTGTAAGTTTGGTTAATTTAGTTTGCAAATTATGGTGAATTTGCCAGAAAGGTCTTTATAGACCGATACGAGCACGGCCTTTAGCACGGCGAGCAGATATGACAGCGCGTCCTGCACGAGTCTTCATGCGTACTAAAAAACCATGCGTGCGAGCACGTTTTACTTTTGATGGTTGATAGGTACGTTTCATTGTATTTCTCCAGCTATAATTCGATAAGAATCGCGCAATTTACCGTACATACCGCTCTGTGTCAACGATTATTTGTTTAAGAAGTCTTAAAACGCCTGTGGATAACTTTGATGCGTTAAGTTAAGATGAATTTTGTAAGGCAATCATTCCTAAAAAGCATTTTTACACCATTCTGGTTCTCTAAAATGCCAAATCAAGAAGAAATTGTAATTTGAAACTATATATATTGGATTTTGCCGTTAATGGAAAATTTTTGGACTCACTGTCTCGAACGCTTTAAAAAAGAGCTCTCCGCTCAGCAATTTAATACCTGGATTAAGCCGCTTCGGTTCGAACACGACCAAAATAAAATTAAGATATTGGCCCCCAATAAGTTTGTGCAACAGTGGGTAAAAGATCGCTTTGCACAAAAAATTGAATTGCTAGCCAAAGAACTACTCCCCGATGTCACCAAAGTAGAATTTGCCATACGCGCTATTAAAGAATC
>JGI25920J50251_10000868_pt1 | contig 10781 bp, 10 predicted proteins | sample LauGreBMM110DCMD_2_FD_50251 | JGI IMG/M metagenome (IMG submission 50251) | reverse complement strand
AGAGGCAGCACCGGCCGGCGAACATGCCACGCCATCGGCGCTTGGCTTTGACGCTACGATGCTCGTCGCGTTGGCGATGTTGGTGGTGCTTGCGCTGGCCATCTGGAAAAAGGTTCCTGCCATGATCGCAGGTGCGTTGGATAAACAGATTGCAGGCATCAAGCAGCAGTTGGACCAAGCAACAGCGCTGCGCGCCGAAGCTGAAGCCATCAAGGCTGAATACGAAGCCAAGGCCAAGCAGGCGGCAATTGACGCCGAAGCGATGAAGGCTGGGGCGGAAGAAGAAGCCAAGTTGATTGTTGCCCGCGCCAAATCCGATGCAACGGCATTGATTGGCCGTCGTGCACAGGCAGCCGAGGAAAAAATCGCCGCCGCTGAACGCGCCGCGATTGCCGATGTGCGTAAGACTGCGGCCATGGCGGCTGCTGCTGCTGCTACGCAACTTATCGCCGTGCATCATGATGCCAAGGCCGACGCAGCGCTTATCGACGAATCGATCGCGCAGCTAAACTAAGCTTACATCCCGCACATTCGCGGGATTGAGATTGAGTCTGCCAATGGCTCCGCCTACATGGCAGGCATCATGTCCAAAGCCGAACGTCCCGACCAGCCAAACGCGGCCTCCCGCTTTAACGAGGAAAAGGCGACCTATGCGGTGCGGGGCGCGGACACGCCTGATCTCGACACCGGCATTGCCGCGATCCGCAATGTCCTCAAGACCCTGCCGCTAAAGCCCGGCGTCTATCGCATGCATGATGCACGCGGTGATGTGCTTTACGTGGGCAAGGCTAGAGCGTTAAAGAACCGGGTCGGCAACTATGTGCAGATCGACCGGATGCCCAACCGCCTGCGCAGGATGGTGGCGCTGACGCGTTCCATGACTATCGTCACTACCAACAGCGAGGCGGAGGCCCTGTTGCTTGAGGCGCAATTGATCAAGCGTTACCGCCCCGCGTACAATGTGCTGTTGCGCGATGATAAAAGCTTTCCCTTCATATTGTTGCGTGCGGACCATAAATTTCCACGCATTCAAAAACATCGCGGTGCACGGCGGCATAAGGGCCAATATTATGGGCCGTTCGCCAGCGCCGGCTCCGTCAACCAGACACTAAACGCGCTGGAGAAACTGTTTCTGTTGCGCAGTTGCTCCGACAGTTTCTTCAACAACCGCGACCGGCCTTGCTTATTGTATCAAATCAAACGGTGTTCGGCGCCGTGCGTCGGGCGTATCGATGACAGCGCGTATGAAAGCCTTGTCGCCGACGCCAAATCCTTTCTCGATGGCAAATCCTCCGTTGTGCAGGCAAAGCTGGCGCAGGAAATGGAGGCCGCCGCCGAAGCGCTTGATTTCGAACGCGCCGCCATGGTCCGTGACCGGTTAAAGGCGCTGACCTTCATTCAAGGGTCGCAGGCGATTAACGCTCAAGGTGTAGGCGATGCAGACATATTCGCGCTGGCGCACCGCAATGGCGTAATGGGTATTCAGGCGTTTTTTATCCGTGGTGGGCAGAATTGGGGGCATCGCTCCTTCTTCCCCGCCCATGTTGCGGAAATAAACGAGGATGAAGTGTTCACCAGCTTCCTTGCGCAATTTTATGAAGATGTCCCGCCCGCAAAATGCATTTTTCTGGACAGGCAACTGACAGAGGCGGATTTGTTGGCGCAGGCGTTGTCCGAACGCGCCGAGCGCAAGATTGAGATTAGCGTGCCGCAACGCGGTGACCGGGTGCGCCTTGTAAAACAAGCCACGCGCAACGCCGAAGAAGCGCTCGATCGCAAGCTGGCCGAAAGCACGACGCAGGGCAAATTGCTGCAAGAGGTTGCTGACCTGTTCGAGCTTCCCGAACCCCCGCGGCGGATCGAAGTCTACGACAATAGCCATATTCAAGGGACCAACGCGCTTGGCGCGATGATCGTCGCTGGACCGGAAGGCTTCATTAAGGGCCAGTATCGCAAGTTTAACATCAAAAACCCCGACACTGCGCCGGGTGATGACTTCGCCATGATGCGCGAAGTGATGGCGCGGCGCTTTGGCCGGTTGATGGCGGACGATGCCGATCAGGAGCGCGACGAAAACTGGCCTGACCTCGTCCTGATCGACGGCGGCAAAGGGCAAATGAGCTCCGTCATGCAGATCGTGCGCGAATTTGGGGTCGAGGATGTTGCCTTTATCGGCGTGTCAAAGGGCCCTGACCGTCATGCCGGGCGTGAGACATTTCATTTCCCCGATGGCCGCGAGTTTACGCTGCCCGTCAACGCGCCTGTCATGTTCTATTTGCAGCGATTGCGCGATGAGGCGCACCGCTTTGCCATTGGCGCGCATCGTGCCAAGCGCAGCAAGGCCATTACCGTCAGCCCGCTTGATGAAGTGCCGGGCATTGGCCCGTCGCGCAAAAAGGCGTTGCTGATGCATTTTGGCACGGCCCGCGCGGTGCGCAACGCCAGCCTTGAAGACTTACAAAAAACGCCGGGTGTATCCGCCGCCGTCGCGCAAACGGTATATGATTACTATCATAGCAACGGATGACTATCGCTTGCAGTTGTGAATTGGCTGAGTACAAAAGCGCGACAGGGAGAGACATATGCCGACCGTCCGCGCGAACAATATCGATATCTATTATGAAGAAAGCGGACCTGCCGATGCGCCAGTGATCCTGCTCGTCATGGGGCTTGGGACGCAGATGATTGCGTGGCCGGAAGATATGATTCAAGGGCTGGTGGCGCAGGGCTTTCGCGTCATTCATTATGACAATCGCGATGTTGGCCTGTCGCAACGCATGGATGGAGCGCCCGCACCCAATCTGATCTGGACTATGGTCAAGGCNCGCGTTGGCTTGCCGACGNGGGCAGCGTACACGCTGACGGACATGATGCAGGATGGCATTGCCTTGCTGGATGCGCTTGGCATCGCAAAGGCGCATATTGCTGGCGCATCAATGGGTGGCATGATCGTGCAATTGATGGCGGCACATCATCCGGATCGGATATTGACGATGACGTCCATCATGTCCACCAGCGGGCGGGCGGGGCTTCCAGGACCGCGCGCCGATATACGCAAGCGGTTGATGGCGCCGCGCCCGTCCAACCCGACGCGCGAACAGGCAGTGCGCTTGGGCGCTGAGTCTCTCGAAACGATTTCCTACGCCGATAAGAAACGGCCCAATAGTGCGTTTGAGGATATGGCTGCGCGCGCGTTTGACCGGAGCTATTATCCCATCGGCATGAAGCGGCAGTTGCTGGCGATCATGGCCGACGGTAGCCGCGTGAGCCGCCTGAAAATCGTTAAAGTGCCGACCTTAGTCGTGCATGGGGGCGCTGACCCGCTTGTCCCCAAAGAGGGAAGCNAAGACATTGCGCGGCTCGTGCCCAATGCGCGTTTGGAGATTATCCCGGAAATGGCCCATGATTTGCCGCCGTCGCAAGTTGGGCGCATGGTTGATCTGATCGCAGGGCATGCCAAAGCACAATAAATATTTAGCGCGCCGCGCAGTATATTGATTGCGCCGCACCGCGGGTTCGATACAGACAGCGCATGACAAACAATCAGCTATTGCTTGAAGCTATCGCGCTCAAAAAATGTGTCACTGCGGTGTACAATAATGTTGCGATGAAGCTGGCCCCGCATGTCCTCTATTCCAAGCACAGCGCCTTGTTCGTGGATGCCGTGATACTGGAAAAAAATGGTGAGCTTCGCCGTGAGAAGAAGTTGGGTGCGTTTCATTTGTCGGGGCTGAACGACCTCCAGTTAATAGACCAGCCGTTTGCAATCGACGCCTTGTTCGAACCGGCTGCCGAAAAATATCAGGACGCGACTCTATTCGTGGTCGACGCGGACGCAGGATAGCACTTCCCCTCACGCCGCAGTCTTGGCATGAGGGCGCATGGATATTTCGGCATCTGCCATCATCTGCGCTGTCCGCAACCATGGTGAAACGGGTGCGATCGTGCGGGCGTTTACGGCGGACTACGGTATGCTCGCTGGCTATGTGCAAGGCGCGCGCGGGCGGCAGTTGCGGCCTGTCCTTATCCCCGGCAATGTCATTAAGGGCGAATGGCGCACGCGCATAGCGGGGCAATTGGCGCGCCTTACACCCGAACCATTACACAGCCGCGCGCATTTATTGGGCGAGCCGCTGGCGATTGCGGCAATTGACTGGGTCACGGCCCTGACGGCGGCTACATTGGCAGAAGGCGCCCCATATCCGCGGGTCCATAGCGCCATTGACGGCCTGCTCTCGGCAATTGAGCTTGCCCCTGCGGCACGGGTGTGGGCGGGGGCTGTTGCCCAATATGAGACGCTGTTGCTGGCCGAGCTTGGCTATGCCGAGGACCATGATACCGACAGCGCGCCCGTGGCGATGATGGCGCAGACGCGCAAACGTCTGGTGGCGCATGTCCTGGGCGACCGCCGCGCCGACGTGATGGCGGCGCGCGAACGCTTGGTGGAGCGGTTGAAAAGGGCGGTTGCATAAGCCCGCTGCTATTGGCAGGGGAGGGATAAAGTTTGGCCTGTAACCCTCAACCCGTTTCAGGGTCTTAATACCGGCTTTGAAAGTAAGATGCTGAAACGAGTTCAGCATGACAAGAAAGTTTTGTACTTATGTCTATGCTTATTGCCTTGTTACCTGGGGACGGAATTGGTCCCGAAGTCATTACCGAAGCACGGCGCGTGCTGGATGCGTTGCGCATAGATGGGCTGACGTTTGAAGAAGCGCTTGTCGGCGGTGCGGCCTATAAAGCAACAGACCATCCTTTGCCTGCGGATACGCTGGCCCTCGCCAAGCGCGCCGACGCGATATTGTTTGGCGCCGTGGGCGACCCTGATTGCGACGGCTTGGAACGCCATTTGCGCCCTGAACAGGCGATCTTGGGCTTGCGTAAGGAACTGTCCTTGTTCGCCAACCTGCGCCCAGCCACTTTGTTTCCCGAGCTTGCCGACGCAAGTGTGCTTCGGCCGGAGGTGGCCACACAAATCGACATGATCATCATCCGTGAACTGAACGGCGACGTTTATTTCGGGGAAAAAGGCATGCGCAAAACTGCCGATGGCAAGCGGGAAGGCTATGACATCATGTCTTATAATGAGGATGAGGTGCGCCGCATCGCCCGCGTCGGTTTTGAAACCGCCATGGCGCGCGGCAAGAAACTCTGCTCGGTGGACAAGGCCAATGTGCTTGAGACGTCGCAATTGTGGCGCGATGTTGTGATCGAAACCCATGCCGAATATCCCGAAGTCGCGTTGAGCCACATGTATGTCGACAATTGCGCGATGCAGTTGGTGCGCAACCCCGGGCAGTTTGATGTTATCGTCACGGGTAATTTGTTCGGCGACATCTTGTCCGATCAGGCAAGCATGTGCGCTGGCTCCATAGGAATGTTACCCAGCGCGTCCTTGGATGCCACGCAAAAGGGTCTGTATGAGCCTATTCACGGCAGTGCGCCCGATATAGCAGGACAGGGCAAGGCCAACCCGCTCGCCACCATATTGTCCGCCGCGATGATGCTGCGATACTCGCTTGGCCTGGCGGAGCATGCCGACCGTATCGAAGCTGCTGTGGCCAAGGCACTTGCCGCAGGCGCACGTTCGCCTGACCTTGGCGGCAGCCACTCAACCCGCGAAATGGGTGATGCCGTTCTTGCTGCCTTGACCTGAGCCCCGCACTCCACGAAAAGCGAACCCATGAAGAAAACTACAGGCCAGAATCGCGAAATTACGAAGCATTGGCGACCCGCCACCCAAGCGGTGCGTGGCGGCACATGGCGCAGCGAGCATGGCGAGACGTCTGAAGCGTTGTTCTTGTCGTCGGGCTTTACCTATGACGACGCCGAAACCGTTGCGGCCCGCTTTGCTGGTGAACAAGACGGCATGACCTATTCGCGGTTGCAAAACCCGACTGTCCAGATGCTCGAAGAACGCATTGCGCTGATGGAAGGGGCCGAAGCCTGCCGCGCGCANGCNACGGGCATGGCCGCCATGACAACGGCGTTATTGTGCCAGTTGCAAATGGGTGACCATGTNGTCGCCGCGCGCGCCGCCTTTGGCTCATGCCGTTGGCTGACCGACAATTTGCTTCCCAAATGGGGCATCAGCACGACCACGATAGACAGCCGCGACAATGATGCGTGGAAGGCGGCGATTCAGCCGAATACGAAAGTGTTCTTCTTTGAAACGCCTGCGAACCCGACGATGGATATTGTCGACATGACCCATGTCTGCGGGCTGGCGAAGGAACATGGGATTACCACGGTGGTCGACAATGCCTTTGCCACCAGCGTGCTGCAGCGCCCGATGGACTATGGCGCCGACGTTGTTGCCTATAGCGCGACGAAGTTGATGGACGGGCAGGGCCGCGTTCTGGCCGGCGCTGTGTGTAGTTCCCAGAAATGGATGGATGAGGTGCTGTTGCCATTTCAGCGCAACACGGGACCAAACCTGTCGCCCTTCAACGCTTGGGTGGTGCATAAGGGGCTCGAGACGTTGGAACTGCGTGCCATGCGGCAGTCGGAGAATGCGCTTAAGGTTGGCAAATTCCTTGAGGCGCGGGTGCCGCACATCATGCACCCCGGGCTTGAAAGCCATCCGCAACATACACTCGCGATGCAGCAGATGAAGGCATGCGGCCCGATCTTTGCGTTTTCCGTCGATGGCGGTCGCAAGCAAGCGCATGCTTTGCTCAATGGGCTGCAGTTGATCGACATATCGAACAACATTGGCGATGCGCGCAGCCTGATGTGCCACCCCGCGTCATCGACGCACCACGGCATGGGCCCCGAAGCCCGCGAAGCCATGGGCGTGGGCGAAGGCTTGATCCGGATCAACGTTGGTTTGGAAGACCCTGCAGATTTAATCGAAGACCTTGATCAGGCGTTGAAGGCAGCGGGTTTATGACTAGCATCCTAGATGCATTCTTTGCGATCAGCGCCACTACAGATGGCATTACCGTACGCGTATCGCCGAACTTTTTAGAGGAGCAATCCACGCCAGCCCAAGGGCGTTGGTTCTGGTCCTACCATATCCGCATCGAAAATGGCGGTGCAGNATCGGTGCAGTTGATGACACGGCACTGGCGGATTACCGATGGCCGCGGCACGATAAGCCATGTTGATGGCGACGGCGTTGTTGGCGAACAACCACTTCTTCTCCCTGGCGAAAGCCATGATTATGTCTCCGGCTGCCCGCTACCGACACCCAGCGGCATGATGGAGGGGCAATATCGCTTCGTACGCGAAGACGGCACGACATTCCTTGCGGAGATTCCGCGCTTCACACTGGTGGCACCGGCCACGGCACGATGAGCATGCAGCGATGAAGCGCACGCATCTCCCCTTGAACGGTCTGCGCGTGCTGGACGCAGCGGCCCGCCATTTAAGCTTTACGAAGGCTGCGGACGAGCTTGCCGTGACGCCAGCAGCCGTAGGGCAACAGATACGCGCGCTTGAGGATATGTTGGGCGTTGTCCTGTTCCGCCGCACCCCCAAAGGGCTTGAACTCACAGACGAGGCCGCAAATGGCCTTGATGCCTTGCGCGCAGGGTTCCTTCAGTTCGAAGAATCGGTTCGCGCGATGCAGGCTGGGCAATCATCCAATGCGCTTACCATCGCCGCGCCGCGTGATTTTACCGCCAAATGGCTGGCCGGCCGGCTCGCGATCTTTAGCAAGGCCAACCCTGACACGCGATTCACGTTGGTCGCTGCGGACGAAGATGTGGATTTTACCGAGGCCAATCTGGACCTCGCCATCCGCCTGACAACGGGCCCCGGCGAACATGAGGGTGTTCGGCTTGCCGCGGGCGCGTATGTCACCGTTGCCGCGCCAGAGGGCGGGGCAGAAACACCAATCAGCTGGCCCAATTGTCCGATGGTCGATGGGGTTGCTGCCTTGCGCCTCGCCGATGCTGGCCTGGCCATTGAGGCCGCGGCGATCGGGCTGGGCAAGGCGACCGTTCCGCTTCTGCTTGCCGAGGCCGATTTGGCGAGCGGCAAAGTCCGCGCTACGGACAATGCGCGGGAAAGCGATGACGCTTACTGGCTACTGGCCCCCTTGCCGCAATGGCGGCAGAAAAAGGTGAAGGCGTTGGTTGAGGCATTGACGGGGTAAGAAACTACCGCCGTTTTAAGCGTCAATCGTGTCTTCATCCAGCTGCGCGGCGTTTTCTTGGATGAAGTTGAACCGGTGCTCCGGATTTTTGCCCATCAGGCGGTCGACCAGATCATTCACCATGGCGCGGCGTTCATATTCATGCGGCAAAGTGATGCGGATCAGCGATCGGGTCGCCGGATCCATCGTCGTTTCTTTCAACTGATTGGGGTTCATTTCGCCCAATCCCTTAAAGCGGCCAACATCGACCTTCTTGCCCTTAAACACAGTCGCTTCCAATTCGGCGCGATCGGCGTCGTCGGCGGCGTACACGCTTTGGCTGCCATGCGTCAGGCGATAGAGCGGTGGGCGGGCGAGGAACAGATGTCCAGCCTTCACAATTTCCGCCATCTCCTGAAAGAAGAATGTCATCAGCAAGGTTGCGATATGCGCGCCATCGACATCGGCGTCGGTCATGATGATGATGCGTTCATAGCGCAGATTGTCGGGGTTACAGTCCTTGCGTATGCCACAGCCAAGCGCGAGTTGGAGGTCGGCGATTTCATTGTTCGCCCGGATCTTCTCGGCGGTGGCAGAAGCAACGTTCAGGATTTTACCCCGGATCGGCAAAATCGCCTGCGTCTTGCGGTTGCGCGCTTGCTTGGCGCTGCCGCCTGCGCTGTCGCCTTCGACGATGAACAATTCGGTGCCGGTGGGGTCATCCGATGCACAATCGGTAAGCTTGCCAGGCAAGCGGACCTTGCGGCCTGATGTTGCGGTTTTGCGCTTCACTTCGCGCTCTGCTTTCCGGCGCAGGCGGTCGTCTACTTTCTCAAGAATGAAGCCCATCAACGCCTTGCCGCGTTCCATATTGCCGGCAAGATAATGGTCGAAATGGTCACGCACGGCGTTTTCGACAAGCCGCGTGGCTTCAGGCGAGGTCAGCCGGTCCTTGGTCTGGCTTTGGAATTGCGGGTTGCGGATGAACACCGACAGCATCAATTCGGCTTCGTTGAAGATATCTTCTGCCGAAATCTGCGCTGCCTTTTTCTGGCCAATTAATTCACCAAAGGCGCGCAATCCCTTTGTAAGCGCAGCGCGCACGCCCGCTTCATGCGTACCGCCATCGGGCGTGGGGATGGTGTTGCAATACCAGCTATAGGCACCGTCCGAATATAAGGGCCATGAAATCGCCCATTCAACACGCCCTTGTGCGTCGGGAAAATCCTGCGTTCCGGCGAAGAATTCGGTTGTGGCACAGGCGCGGGTACCAAGCTGCTCACGCAAATGGTCGGACAGACCGCCGGGGAATTGAAACACCGCTTCGGCAGGCACATCTGCGCTGGCCAGTTCCGCATCGCAGCGCCAACGAATTTCCACGCCCGCAAATAAATAGGCTTTTGACCGCGCAAGACGGAACAGGCGCGCAGGCTTAAACTTTGCGTCGGCACCAAAAATTTCGGGATCGGGGGTAAACGCAATCGTCGTTCCTCGCCGGTTGGGGGTCGGGCCGAGCTCCTCCAGCTTGCCTACCGGATGCCCTTGGGCAAAGCGTTGGCGATATAATTGCTTGTTGCGTGCCACTTCAACCAAAGTGTCGATCGACAAGGCATTGACGACCGACACACCAACACCGTGCAAACCACCTGACGTCGCATAGGCCTTGTCCGTGAACTTCCCGCCGGAGTGCAATGTGGTCAATATGACCTCAAGCGCCGATTTATCCGGGAATTTGGGATGCGGGTCGACGGGAATACCGCGCCCATTGTCGGTGATGGTCAGACGATTGCCAACGCCCAGATGGACCTCGATACGGCTGGCATGGCCGGCGACAGCCTCATCCATAGAGTTGTCGAGCACTTCTGAGGCAAGGTGATGCAATGCCCTTTCGTCGATGCCGCCAATGTACATTCCGGGACGACGGCGAACCGGCTCAAGTCCCTCCAGCACTTCAATCGCTGAAGCGGTATAATCATTGGATGCGGCGGTTGCGGCTGCGCTCCCGCCAAACAGGTCATCGGTCATAGATATGCTATAGGCGCGGGAGAGTCGGCGGCGCAACAGCCGAACGATACTCGGCTGTGGAAATAAACCGGATCAGCGTCTTTCCGGGGGCGTGGACATAATGGCAAAATTGCCACTCGCCTGCGCAATCAACTTGTCATTCTGTGTGATTCGGGCGGTTAGATGGGCGACCGTTCGGCCCTTGTTATCCAAAACGGTTTGGCACAGCAACTGGCCCTCCATGACGGGCCGAAAATAGCTAATCGAGATATCAACCGTAGCGCAGGCATATCCGGCATCAAGCGTCGAATAGAGCGCCGCGCCCATGCCAGTGTCCGCCATTGCATAAATGACAGCGCCATGCACAACGCCGTGCGGATTGAAATGTCGGTCATCAACCGGCAGCAGAAGGGTGCTGCTACCGTCGCCTTGTTGTTCTACAGTCAACCCGATGAGATCAGCAAATGGATGATCCACGCTTTATCTCGCCGCTGTCTTAACGAACTCGTGGTCCGCCAAATGGCATAGGTGGGTGGAGGACGACGCACACCGCGCGGAAGCTGCGCCTGATAGGCACGGCCGCAATGTTCGACGCAATAGGGAAATCCGGGGTTCACAGGCACACCGCAGAATGGAAATCCGCCTCACCGGGGTGGCCAAGTGGCCAGCGGCAAATACGCTCGTTCAAATCGAGCAAGGA
>JGI25920J50251_10000864_pt1 | contig 10801 bp, 6 predicted proteins | sample LauGreBMM110DCMD_2_FD_50251 | JGI IMG/M metagenome (IMG submission 50251) | reverse complement strand
AACACTGGTGTTGCACCAGCAAAGGAGTAAATAGTTTGTGCCGGATCACCAACAACACATAACTCTTGGCGGGAACCAAGCCAGGCGTTGATTAATCGCTGTTGCAGCGGTGAAATGTCCTGATACTCATCAACTGTGAAGAATCGGTATTGATCTTGCACGCGCTCTCTAACTTCTCGTTCTTCTTCAATCATCGCTGTTGTCAGCAGTAGAACATCCTCGAAATCAATTGCGCGTTCTTGGTGCTTCACACTTTCATACGCCGTATAGACCTTGGCTAATTGCTCAGGATTAATACGAGGCTTAACTGTGCGCTTTAGAGATTCGCTCAAGTAATCAGAAGGTGAAATCTGCGAAACCTTGGCCCATTCAATCTCTGTTGCAATATCGCGCAGTAGGTCGCGGGATGAAATTGATAGCTCGCCCTGTAATTGAGCACGCTTGATCGCTTCTGTAAGAAATCCGCTTTTGGTTGTGAGCAAATCCGGTGTGCGACCACCAAATACCTGAGGCCAAAAGAAGGTGAGCTGCTTAAGTGCTGCTGCGTGGATGGTGCGGGCAGCAACAGCTGGAACTCCAAGTGAGCGAAGACGAGTGCGCATTTCACCTGCAGCACGCGCAGTAAATGTGAGTGCTAATACCTTGTGGGGATCCATAGTGCCAATAGCTGCGGCATATGCGATGCGATGTGTGATTGCCCGGGTTTTTCCAGTTCCGGCCCCTGCAATTACACACACTGGTCCGCGTGTAGCAAGTGCGACTGCGCGTTGTTCATTATCTAGCGCTTCAAGAATCTCTTCTGCACGAAGGTTTCCTACGGCCTCCACGATTCACCGCCGAATAGTTGATCGCGGGTATATCCATCAACCCGCGTATACCAAGCTTCGATCATTCGACGAGCAACAGAGATTGTTGGAGGCAACAAAATATCTTGCGCAGCAACAGCTGCCTTCATCTCATCACGCGAAAACCAGCGTACTTCAGTAATTTCAGTGCCATCAGGACGAGCCTCTTCTGGACGATGTGTAACTGCTTCAAATGCAATCATAATCGATGCTGGAAATGGCCAGGGCTGGGATGTTAAATAATTGATGTCAGTTAAATAGACACCTGCTTCTTCAAATACTTCCCGTGAAACACACTCTTCAAATGACTCACCGGTTTCAACAAATCCTGCAAATGTAGAAAAGCGCTTATCGGGCCAGATTGGTTGGTGACCTAACAGGATTCGATCATCTTTATCTTTTACTAAAACAATAACTGCAGGATCAGTGCGTGGATGATGTTGAGTTAAATCCTCAGGACACACACGAATAGTTCCTCCAAGATCACTCACTGTCTTTGCACCACACCTGGCGCAATGTGTGTGGGTCACATGCCAGTTAGCTAATCCAACTGCATGCATTCCAAGTGCTAATTCGTCAGCATCAAGATTTCCACCAACTTCGCGCAAGGTCTTAAATCCTTCATACTTACGCATCTCAAACTCTTCAGTTCCATCATCTTCTGGTGGGTTAATCCATGTGGTGTGCCACGCAAAATATGCCTGATTATCATCACGGCCCACACCTAAGAAGAAGCGATCACCTTCGACGAAGCTTTCTTGAAGCGCTTTGACTGCAGCGGCATCAATAAAGGTCAAAGAATCATCGCCAGCGCTCAAACGCGCATCGACTAAATGAATAATTTGAGCGGTTTTCCAGAGTTGGGCCAACTTTACGGCATCGGTGCGCAGCTCGCTTTCGCGATTAATTGGTGACAGCGCGCTCATAGGGGTGAACGCTACTAGCCTTGGGCGATGCGCGTAACCTCATGGAATTTGCTGCATGGAATGGCTATTCCACCTAGCAATGACCTAGCCGCCGATCAAGTAAGGCTGGGACAAGGGATCCAAGCCATAGGCGCTGATGTTATTGGAGTACAAGAGGTTGATGAAAAATTAGGGCGATCTGGAAATATTTCTCAAACCAAACTAATTAGCCAGGCAATGGGCACGCAGCATTGGGGCTTTGCTCCGGTGATTATTGGTGAACCAGGGGCTAAGTGGCGAAAATTAAATCCTGCTGAATTAAAGGTAATCACAGAAGAAAATCGTGAACAAAATAATGAGGGAAGTTATGGGATTGGAATTGTTTCAAAGATTCCTATTATCCATTGGGATCGCTTAGAGCTTGGCAAATCGGTATTTGGGATGCCACTTGTTATTCCGGCAGAAAATAAGAAAGGTAAGCAATCGATTCGTTTTATTTATGTTGCGGACGAACCTCGTGTGGCATTAGCTGCAACCTTGGATTGTGGCTGGACTGTGATCAATACACATTTATCATTTGTGCCTGGAGTCAATTATTGGCAGCTACGAAAGATTAAGCATTGGGCAAAGAAATTATCCGAGCAGTACAAAACACAAGTTCTTATTATTGGTGATATGAATTTACCCAAGGGTTTACCAGCCGTCGGTTCTAGTTGGAACTCACTTGTAACGCACAACTCATATCCATCATGGGGTGCAAGAATACAATTTGATTACATCCTTAGCGACACATTACAACCAGGCCAGTTTGAAGCTCTTCCCACCGTTGTCACGGGAATGAGTGATCACTTACCAATGAGCGTGCGTGTCAATTAAGCTGCTTTTACGCTTGATCAATCGAGCTAATTAACTTAATCAGGGCTGCTTCATCCAATAAATCTGCTGGCTGATCAGTGACACCCGTTGGCACGTAGTGGAACGCCGCAGAAATCTTTGAAATTTCACAGCCAGATAACTTCGCCCACGCCAAGCGATACATCGCTAACTGCACCTGCGCCGACTTACCTAACTGCTTTGATCCTGTCTTCCAATCCACCACCTGGAAGCCATCTCCATCGCTATAAACCGCATCAATTCGACCACGGATTAACACACCAGCAATTGTTGTCTCAAAGGGAACTTCGACTCGGGCTGGTGTGCGATTGGCAAAGGTGCTCTTAAGCCATGTGGCTTTTAGATCTTCAAGCTTTGAATCATCATCTAATGGATCTAAGTAATCCAAGTACTCATCACCAAACAAGGTGGCCGCATCGGTAAATTGACGTTCAACCCATAAGTGAAATGCTGTTCCGCGTCGTGAGTATTGATCTTGTCCACGTGGCATTGGACGACGAATGTTAAGAGCAAGCTCTTGTGGGTTCTCATGGAGTGCCACCAATGTGGAAGTTGAAAGCCGTGTAGGTAGCGCAACCTGAACAACATCTGAGGCGCGATTTCGTTGCTCGGTAATCAAACTGTGAGCATCCATAATCCACGAGTTCACTTCGGTATCTTGTGAATCAATGAGTGGATGCACATCAGATGAGTCAACTAAGGCAATAGCTGCATCAAATTGTGCGCGCTTGTCTCCTAGATAATCTCGTGGCCACATTGCAGTTTGTGGGTTTTCAAGTGTTGGGTTTTCTGCATCGTCATCAGGGGCCGCAACATCACTAATTAGTCGTCCACCATGCACACTTGCTGCACCAGCAATTAGCGTGAAGATATTTGATGGAGAGACAGAGTTAGTCCCATCTCGCCACCATGATGTTGTGCAGATCAAGTGTGTCCGAGCACGAGTCACAGCAACATATGCAAGACGCATCTCTTCCCGCATCTTGATGTGATCAACACATTGGCGGGCAAACTCTTTAATCGCTTTTGCCGCGTCACTGTTCTTTGTAATTCCATCTAAGGAGAAGTGTGGAAGTTCATGAGCATCACCGCGCAAAGCAAATGGCACATGCTTTTCATTCTTCAACCAGTTATCCGGGTCAGAGCGATTAACACCAGGGAATGTGCCTTCAGATAATCCAGGAACTGCCACGACATCCCATTCAGCGCCCTTTGCCATGTGAACTGTAAGGATTTGAACCACATCTGTGCGCACTTCAGGGGCACCAACCTTTAGCCCGCCTTCTTCATCAGATGCAACATCTAACCAATCCAGGAATGCTGAAACAGATCCACCACTGCGTTCAAACTTAGCTGCCTCATCTAGGAAACGGTCTAGGTGTCTGCGACCTGTCTGCGTTCCTTCGCGCAAGGTAATTTCAGATTCAAGAGTTAAGTAGTTTTCAATCTCAGTCACTAGATCTGTGATCTGACCGCCTGCGCGTGAGCGCAAACGACGCAAATCTTGTGCAAATGACACTAGTCGTTGATAGCCAAGATCGCTAAAGCCATTCTTCTTCGCCGTTGTGATTTCATCCAACGCATCGATAATAGATCCAGCAAATTGATCATCTGCTTCTAACTGATCTGGGTTACCAGCTGCGATCTTTTTGATAAAGCTCTTAGAGTCTGCGTGCATGGCCTTTGCACGTTCACGGCTAAATCCACCAAGGGCTGCAATATCTCTTGGCCCTAAATTAATTCGTGGTCCAGTTAAGTGTCGCATCAACGATGATCCAGCATCAGGGTCGGTAATGATCTTCATCAAAGTCACGACATCTGCAACCTCTGGAATATGAATAAGCCCACCAATGCCAATTACCTCAACAGGCAAGCCTTGTTCACGCAATGCGTTTTCAATGGAAGGAATCTGACTGCGCTTTCGNACCAAGACAGCAAATGATTTGCCAGCCTCTGGATTCCACAACTGTTTAAAGTATTCAGCAATAGCTTGTGACTCTGTTTCAACAGTTTCATAGATTCCATAGGCCAGTTCACCAGCGCCGGCCCCATTACGTGCTTCAAGTTCAACAACTTGCTGGCCACCATCTGCTTTGATCTGTGCGCTAATTGCATTGGCCGCAGCCAAGATGATTGCGTCATTTCGAAATGTTGTTGGAAGCGAGAATTGCTGCGTTCCAGATTGACCTTGCGCCTTTGGGAAGTACTTATGGAAAGAGGCCATAGTGCCGGCAGAGGCCCCGCGCCATGTGTAAATAGCCTGCGATGGGTCTCCCACAGCCATAACTGGGTGTCCTGCGCCATAGAGAGAAGAAAGCATCCGCACCTGAGATTGAGAGGTGTCTTGGTACTCATCAAGTAACACAACTGTGTATTTGCCACGCTCTAAAGTGCCAACATCTTCAAAGTTTTGTGCAATGTCTGCTGCTAACGACATCTGATCATCAAATGAGAGTTCACCGGATGCTTTGCGGCGCTCCATAAATGCTTCAACCATCGGCAATAGCGAGTTGCGCTGGCGCATCGCACGAGCNACTGCNCNCGTATCTTCATTGGTACTGCCANCTAGTAGCTGCANNTTTTCNAGCATCTCATTNCCAATTGCTTCAATATCTGAGGCCTTCACTTGNTGCTCTAACATAAATTTAGANAGACCAAGCAAATCCTTAATNACNGTGCTGACNGCNCTGTCATTGCGATATGAATCATCAGACCAGTTGCGCACAACATCAGATGCGATNTGCCAAATTGCNGCNTCNCCTAGTGGATCTGCATCAGCATCTATCCCATAACGGATGGCATGTTCGCTCAGTAACTTGCCTGCATATGAATGGTAGGTAGTAACTGCCGTGCTTGTACTAACAATGTGTTTGAACTCTGGAAGCTGTGAGAGCTGACGCAAACGCTTACGGATTCGAACAGAGAGCTCTCCAGCAGCCTTACGGGTGAAGGTAAGGCCCAAGATTTGATCTGGAGTTGCAAAACCGTTGGCAACTAAATACAAAACACGATTACTCATGGTCTCTGTCTTGCCAGAACCAGCACCTGCAATAACAACAGCAGGTTCTAGCCCACTACTAATGATCGCTGATTGATGCTTAGTAATCGGCTTGATTTGTGCACCAAACTTTGGATGTGCCTGCAGCTTTGCAATGATCTCTTCAGGTGTGTACTTCGCTTCGGTCATGACTCATTCACCGCCCGTCCATCACTTTGAACAGGGCAGGATTTCCTTACTGGGCAGCCTTTACAGCGCTTGTTAACAGTGGCAAAGAAGGTTGCAGCACCCATGCCCTCACCGATTGTTTCGATGGTCGCCTTTGTTTCCTCTATATCGATCGCATACTGCTGGCGAATAGAAACACCAGCGCTACTTGTTCCCAAATAGACAAGTTCAGCGCCAGCACTCTTTGTACCATCAGCAAAACCACCCTCTGCAACACCTAACTGATAACTAGCAAGCTGTAAATTCTTCTTGGCATCCTCTTTACTAATTGCAGTATTGCTGGTTTTAAAATCAATAATGAAGAGTGAGCCATCTGCTTCAACTTCAAGGCGATCGACAGTTCCAATAATGCGAGCACGTCCCAACTTCACATCAAAGCGAAGTTCAGCACCCTTTACTTCCCGCTTTGTTTCCTTGTGATACTCCACAAATTTTTCCAGCATGATCACTGCAGATTCCAGATGTGAGGCACTGACCCAGCCACTGTCTGGATCAATTAACTTCCAAGAGTTTTGTACGGATTCAATTAACTGTTCACGACTTGTTCCTGGCTCCTGAACCATCTTTGCCGCAAATGCGTGAATTGCAGAGCCCAGAACTTGTGCGGTGCTGTCACCATCTGAGCCACCATTGTTTTGCAAGAACCACTTCACACCGCACTCCACAAAGCTTTCAGCACCTGACGGAGAAACAATTACCTCTTTGTCTGGATCGATTACAGGTGCATCAGTACTTAAAGGCACAGAACCAATCCAGCTCGTCGGATTTGCAAGATAAATACCTTCAGTACTCATCGCCTTTAACAACGCTGCAGCCTCTTTAGCCTTTGGTCCATCTAATTGGGCACGAAGTTCGGCCACCAAGGCAGGTGCCGTGATGGGTCTTGGCACATCTGTAATCACGTGCTCATCGTCATCAGTCTTATTGACCATAACTTCGATTGCTTCAAAGAACTGTGACGGTTCTTCATCTTCGCGTTGGACGGCGGTGATGAAAAGTGATTGTTTGGCGCGGGTTAGCGCCACATGAAACAGGCGTTGTTCATCCTGCATCAGGCCATTTGCTGCAATGACATCTAGCTGATCTCGTGGAATATCAGGGTTGCGCTTGCGCTCTACTAATCGTTCAGCACCTAACAACGAAGAACGCTGCTTTAAGTTAGGCCAAGTTCCCTCTTGCAAACCTGCAATTGCAACTAAATCCCACTGACGACCCTTTGCGCTGTGCACGGTAAGAATCTCCACAAAATCTGGTCGAACTCCTTTGGCGGTAATAACATCACCGGCAATATCTTCTTGGGCAACCTCGTTAATAAATGCTGCAGGGCCAGACAATGGAAAACGCTCGGAGTAACGCGCAGCAGAATCAAAGAGCTGCATCATCGCATCTAAGTCGCGATCTGCGGCAGCTCCTCTGATTCCAGGACGCAACGCTTGCTTGCGCCACGCAGTTGCTAACTTTTGCCCATCACTTGTTACCGCGTTATCCCAAATAAACCACAATAGATCATCTGCCAATGCAGTTTTATTTCGAGCAATTGCTTTTGCTCCCTTTAGTAATTCATGAACACGTAGCACGCTGTCTGCGCCTTCAATAAATAACTGACCGTCCTGGATTGCATCTAGTAATAACTGTGTCCCTGAACGTTCATCTCCTTCCGGACGAGCGGTGATCATTGCTCTCCGAATACGACGCAAGGAAATAGAGTCTGCTCCACCAAACTCTGACAGCAACAATCGCTCTGCAGTATCTAAATTAAGAGGCTGGGCTCCAATTACAACACGTGCCAATAACAAAAATGGCGTGATTGCAGGGTTACCAGCTAATGCTTGAAGTTCGGATGCAACAGGAATACCAACCTGTGAAAATGCACGACGTAGCGCGGATGCTTGAACACCTGGTGTGCGCAAAACAACTGCCATATCGCTATAGGAAATACCTTCACGCAAATGCGCACTGCGGAATTGGTGGGCGATAAACGCTGCTTCCTCCGCGCCAGATCTAAAGCGATGAACCCCTACAAAGCCTTGATTTTCATTGACTGCAGAGCGCTTTCGCGTAACCGGAGATCCACGGAATCCCTGCACATATTCAAGGCCAACTGCAAAGACTGCCTTTGAATTCCGATACACATTGGTGAGAACAACTTCCTTTGCCCGATATGGATCAAGAGCTGCAGCCATTCCATCCGGATCGGCTCCACGGAATCGACCAACTGCGCTATCGGCATCGGCGCAGATGATCACATCGCTTCCGGCAAGAAGAGAAAGTAACTCGCGCTGGGCTGGATCACTTTCCTGAAACTCATCGACCATGATCGTCATAAATCGATTGCGCAATTGATCCAGTAAATCTGGATTGTTACGCAGGTGGATCGATGCACGAGAGACTAATTCGGAAGGATCAATACGAAGCTTCGCATCTTGTGCACTAATCTCACGCATCACCATGGAGTTCAAGTATCTTTTCCAGAAAGCTGAAGCTGCTTGCCAATACTTCTCGCCCTCTTGCACGCCAAGCTTTGCCAACTCATCTGCATCGATACCGCGCTCTGAAGCACGCAAGATCAAATCGCGAAGTTCGCGTGCAAAGCCATTTGTAGTTAACGCCTTATGCAAATCCTCAGGCCATTCCTTAAAACCATCTTCGATATCACCTTGCAGTAGCTCGCGGATATAACTTTCTTGTTCTGGACCGCTGAGCAAAATCGGGTCAGGATCGCCCTTCGCCTTCATCTTCAAAATAGAAAAAGCTAGAGAGTGAAATGTGCGTGCCAATGGTTCAAACATCGTCTTGGTTGTGCGAAGCGCAATCGCATCACGTAACTCTGATGCTCGCTCGCGTCCATAGGTCAGTAACAAAATTGAATCTGGATTCTGTCCTTCTTGAATACGGGCAAGTGCTGCTTCAATTAAAACAGTTGTCTTACCTGTGCCGGGACCACCCTGAACAACAATTGGTGATCCACGATGTGCGACAACAGTGAGTTGTTCACTATCTAGCCCAGCATGGACAGGCTGAAGTACCTGTCGCACAAGGTTGAAGGGCTGCTTGCTCACAGTGAGCATCTTGCCCGACCCTTCTGACAACTAAGCCCTTCGCCCCATTGGGTGGTTTAATTGTGGTACCAATCTGGTACCATTTCCTCATGGCTATGAACTTACGACTTACCCCCGAACAAAGCGCTGGTCTTCGAGCCGCCGCAGAACAAGACGGCATCTCAATGCAGGAAGCTGCACTCGCCGCCGTTAACGCCTACATCTCTCGCAGGCCACATCGATTAGCTGATGCAATCGCTCGCGTGGCAGCAGAGGATGCAGAGCTTCTTGATCGCTTGTCTAAGTGAGTGATCGTATTGATTATCTAGATCTTCATGATCTCCTTGAAATTGGAAAATCTCTAATTGAAGATTTTCGAGTTCGCGATGAAGGTCTTCTTGAATCTGCAGCAATGCGACCACAGACCACTATTTATGGTGAGGATGCATACCTTTCATTTGAAGCGAAAACTGCTTCCCTCATTCATTCTCTCGCTCGCAACCATGCTCTCATTGATGGCAACAAGAGAATTGCTTGGTCTGCCGGTCGCATTTTCTGCTTAATGAATGGTCGAGATCTAAAGATGGATGTTGATGAGGCCGAAAAAATGATCCTCGACATCGCTAAAGGCGACATAGATATTGCCGAAATTGCCGAAATCTTGGTTAAGGCGATTAAGAAAAATTAAACGTTTAGGTTTGCCTTCTTCGCACGAGATGTAGCACGTGCTCGCTCGTCGCCGTTTAGAACAACCTTGCGGATACGAACAACAGCAGGTGTTACTTCAACGCACTCATCTTCACGACAGAATTCAAGAGCACCTTCCATGTTGAGCTTCTTAGGCGGAATCAAACGCTCTGATTCATCTGTACCTGAAGCACGCATGTTTGTAAGCTTCTTTTCGCGAACACAGTTAACATCCATGTCATCGTTACGAGAGTTCTCGCCAATAACCATACCTTCATACACTTCATCGCCTGGCTCTACGAAAATAGTTCCACGATCTTGTGTTCCATAGAGGGCATACGATGTAACGGTTCCCATGCGGTCTGAAACAAGTGATCCAGTTGCGCGTGTGCGGATATCGCCGTGCCATGCTTCATAACCATCAAAGACGTGGTGGAGTAAGCCGGTTCCACGAGTTTCAGTTAAGAATTCGGTACGGAAACCAATAAGTCCACGTGAGGGAACCTTGTAATCAAGACGGACCCAACCAGTTCCGTGATTAACCATTTGCTCCATGCGACCCTTACGAAGTGCCATCAACTGTGTAAGAACACCTAAGTACTCTTCTGGTGCATCAATTGTTAAGCGCTCCATCGGTTCGTGAATCTTGCCATCAATCTTCTTAATAACTACCTGTGGTTTACCAACAGTTAGTTCAAAACCTTCGCGCTTCATGATTTCAACAAGCACAGCCAGCTGAAGCTCTCCGCGACCCTGAACTTCCCATGTGTCTGGACGCTCAGTATTTAATACGCGCAATGAGACGTTACCAACGAGCTCGGCATCAAGGCGGCTCTTTACCTGACGGGCAGTAAGCAGCTTGCCGCTCTTGCCGGCCAATGGGGATGTATTAATACCGATTGTCATTGAAATAGATGGTTCATCAACGATGATTAATGGAAGCGCATGTGGATTTTCATTATCGGCCAGTGTCTCGCCCAATGTAATTGTCTCGATACCTGCCACAGCGATGATGTCGCCAGGATGGGCTTCAAGGGTTGGTACGCGCTCAAGAGCTTCAGTAATAAGTAGCTCTGAAATCTTTACCCGCTCCATCGTGCCATCGGTCTTAATCCACGTGACATTCTGACCCTTTTTAATAACACCTTCGCGCACGCGACATAGTGCAAGACGACCCAAGAATGGTGATGAGTCAAGGTTTGTAAC
>JGI25920J50251_10000861_pt1 | contig 10819 bp, 11 predicted proteins | sample LauGreBMM110DCMD_2_FD_50251 | JGI IMG/M metagenome (IMG submission 50251) | reverse complement strand
GTGAAAAAGATGCTGATCAGCTCAGGGATGATGCCTCCTTGATTGAAGGGGTATATGGTAATTTTGACAATGAAGCCTACCTGAGCGGCTTCAAGGCACCGGTTTTCTTTGGCAGTGCCATCAATAATTTTGGGGTAAAGGAACTCCTGGATACTTTTATCCGTATTTCTCCAGAACCCCGGAGCCGCGAAACGACCGCACGAAATGTAGATGTACAGGAGGATAAATTCAGTGGTTTCATTTTCAAGATTCATGCCAACCTAGACCCTAAGCACAGGGACAGGATTGCCTTCTTGAGGGTATGTTCAGGAAAGTTCGAGCGAAACAAATATTTCCATCACGTTCGCCTTGACCGGGATGTGCGTTTCAGCAATCCTTACAGCTTTTTGGCCAGGGACAAGGATGTGATTGAGACAGCCTATCCCGGCGATGTGGTGGGCTTGTTTGATACCGGCAATTTCAAGATTGGTGATACCCTTACGGAAGGGGAAGATTTTTATTTTACAGGGATCCCCAGTTTCTCACCTGAAATCTTCAAGGAGGTGGTGAACAAGGACCCAATGAAAACAAAACAGCTCGAAAAAGGACTGAACCAGCTCACAGATGAAGGTGTGGCACAGCTTTTCACCCAACACAACGGCAACAGAAAAATCATTGGTTGTGTTGGAGAACTGCAGTTTGAGGTTATTCAGTACAGGCTGTTGCAGGAGTATGGTGCATCTGTCCAGTTCAACTCCTTGCCTTTTTACAAAGCCTGTTGGCTTACGGCAGATGACAAAACCAAGTTGGATGAATTCACCCGATTCAAAACTGCGAACACAGTAATCGATAAGGACGGACATGTGGTTTACCTTGCCCAAAGTGATTGGTTCCTGAATACAGAAATTGCCAACAATCCAGGAATTCAGTTTCATTTCAGCTCGGAAATCCACAAATGATTACCCCTAAACTCCCGTGTAATTAAACGGCGTAATCCTCTTCAGCTCAGCTTTAACGGCGGCTTTCACCTTGAGCGTGGCAATAAATTCGTGGATTGTTTGCTTGTCAATGGTTGATTTTCCTCTGGTCAATTCCTTCAAAGCCTCATACGGTTGAGGATAGTTTTCCCTTCTCAGGATGGTTTGGATGGCTTCTGCCACCACAGCCCAATTCCTGTCCAGGTCTGCCCGTATGGCATCTTCATTCAAGACCAGTTTTGACAGGCCTTTGTTGATGGAGTTCAATGAAATCATGGTATGCGACAGCGGTATGCCAATGTTTCGGATCACNGTTGAATCAGTCAGGTCTCTCTGCAGCCTTGAGATGGGCAGCTTGGCAGAAAAATGTTCAAAAAGGGCATTGGCTATTCCAAGNTTGCCTTCTGCATTNTCAAAATCGATGGGNTTNACCTTATGGGGCATGGCCGAAGAACCGACTTCGCCCTTTCTTGTTTTTTGCCTGAAATATTCCATTGAAATATAGGTCCATACATCCCTGCAAAGGTCAATCAGGATGGTATTGATTCTTTTGATGCCATCAAAATGAGCAGCAAGGTGGTCATAATGCTCAATTTGTGTAGTGTATTGCTGGCGTTGAAGACCGAGTTTGCTCTCACAAAATGCATTGGCAAACCTTACCCAGTTGGTTTTGGGATAGGCCACCACATGGGCATTGAAATTGCCCGTGGCACCTCCAAACTTACAGGAGTAGGGAACCTGGTTCAGCAGGGAAAGCTGGTCTTCAATCCGCTCAACAAATACCATGATTTCTTTGCCAAGATTGGTCGGAGATGCTGGCTGGCCATGGGTTCTGGCCAACATGGGAATGTTCTTCCAGCTGCTGGCCAGTTTCCTGAGCGAGAGACTGAGGTTGCTGATGGCGGGCAGGTATTCGTTTTCCAAGGACTCCTTCCACATCATTGGAACAGCTGTATTGTTTACGTCTTGTGAGGTGAGGCCGAAATGAATGAATTCTTTCAAATCCCCCAATTCGTGTTTTTCCAGCTCTTTTTTCATGTAGTATTCCAGCGCCTTCACGTCATGGTTGGTTACCTTCTCCAGGTTTTTGATTTCCATGGCGGTTTCAGGGCTGAAATCCAGGTATATTTTTCTGAGCTTGTTTGCATTGGCCGTGCTCAGGCTGAATATTTTCTTCTGTGAAAGGGCGATGAAATACTCTGTTTCAACCCTCAAACGGTACTGCATCAGTGCGAATTCTGAAAAATATGCTGAAAGAACCTCTACCTGTGAACGGTAGCGGCCATCAATAGGAGAAATGGCGGTAAGTGTATTGAGTTCCATTGTAAGGCTTAATTGGTGTAAATTTGCTGCTAAATTACGTCAATATCTTGGAAAGGAAAATAAGGATAGGTGCTGTGAGTTATTTGAATACAAAGCCATTGCTGTATGGTTTAGCGCATGGCCAGTTGAGTGATCAAGTTGAGTTGGTGCTTGACTATCCTGCTAATCTGGTCCGCTTGTTGCAATCAAATCAAATTGATATAGGATTGATACCCGTTGGCGCACTTCCTGCTTTGGGAGATTATCACATTATATCTGACTATTGCATTGGAACCGAGGGAGAAGTTGCTTCAGTGGCTGTATTCAGTGAGGTACCCATGGAAGAGATTGACACAGTATTGCTTGATTATCAGTCAAGAACCTCAGTCATGCTTTGCAAGATCCTGTTTGAAAAGCACTGGAAGAAAAAAGTTCAATTCATTGACGCCAAAGACGAATCCTACATTGACAACATCCGCGGAAATGTGGCTGGCCTTGTGATAGGAGACAGGGCGCTGAAAATCAGGGATAAGTTTAAATTTAAGTTTGATCTTGGATTGGCTTGGAAGGAAATGACCGGGCTGCCTTTTGTTTTTGCGGTGTGGGTAAGGAAAAAGGAAATAAGTGGAGAATTCATTCCCTTGTTCAACGAGGCCAATGGAATGGGATTGAGCAAAATAAATTTGATAATCGATCACAATAATGAATCAATTTACCCAATGGATATGTATTTTCGGAAAAATATTTCCTATCGATTAACCGAAGGCATGAGGGAGAGTATGAATCTCTATTTATCATTCCTAAAAAACATTTGATTGTTTGCCATTTTCTTTTTTTCAAAAGTGTGATCCTGCTGAACAGAACGAAAAAAAAGCTACTCTCATTCAAATTTAAAAATTAACATCAATGAGTTCAATTTGGAGAAAGGTAAAACAATTGATTGCCAACAAAACCTATTCATTAAAGGGAATTGTTAAAGGACATTATCTCATGACATATCGGGAAGTGCCCTGTATCAAGTGTCCATTTGATTATGTTATTTATCAAATGATACTGAATGAAGTCCGTCCCGATTTGATCATAGAAGTCGGAACAAATTGTGGTGGAAGTGCTCTTTATCTTGCAGATATTCTGGAAAATATTGGGGGAGGTGAAATTCATACCATCGACATCGATGATAGAGCATACGACTTGGTAAAGAAGAACAAGCGCATTAAATTTTTTCACAATGGATGGGAGGGTTATGGTGTTGAAAATACAAAGGGCTTCCAGAAGATTCTTATAATTGAAGATGGTTCGCATCAATTTCAATCAACCTTGGGTGCATTGAATAAGCTTGGCCATCTTGTTACAAAGGGCTCCTATTTAATCGTTGAAGATGGTATAGTTGATGCATTGGGCCAATCCGATGACTTTGATGGTGGTCCGGTTAAGGCAATCAAGCAGTACTTGAAGAAAAACACTGATTTTCTAATTGATGATCAATGGATCAACATGTTCGGGAAGAGTGCAACTTTCAACACGATGGGCTATTTGAAAAAAGTAAATTAATTTTTTCATCATTTCAGTGCTACACCAAGCCCATCATTTTTCGGCTTAACAAAGATATTTTTCAAAATTCTTAGTGGTGAGAGTACTGCATATCCAACTTTGTAGCGGATTGACAAGCTTTTGAACTGAGCAGTGAGCTTATCGATAAAGTTCGATTCAATGAAGAAACTCTCTTTTTCCAGATCGGGTGGAATTGTGAGGTCTGCATTGCTTGCAATGACGATAGTATACTCTCCCTCCGGACTTACTGTTTGTTCTACTTTGTTGAAATTTCCACTGTACCAAATTTTGGGCGAATCGGTTTTTGTTGATTCATTGTATATATAAGATCCAGTAATGAATTTTTGGTTAAGAATCGTTGTGTTTGAGAAAAAACGCTTTATGAGGTCAACAAATTCTTTTTTATACAATTCTTTGACATGGAATTTATTTTTAACACCTTTGAGATCCGTATAAACATGTTTGTCAGGGGTGGATATAACAAAGACGCCATCGGGCTTGAGGACTCTCTTGATTTCTGTGATCATTTCATCATGCTTGTCATGATGCTCTATCGTTTCAAAACTGACAACTACGTCGAAAGTTGAATCTGGGAAGGGGATGTTGGATGTGTCTCCTTGAGCAAACTGGATGTTTTCAGCACTGTATTTTAATTTTGCTTCTACAACTGTTTGGTTGTCTATGTCTACACCTGCAATTGTTTTCGCAAATTTTGATAATAAATTTGTTCCATAACCTTCTCCGCAGGCAATATCTAGTACTGTTTTGCCGCTGCAAAACATTTCAGCAATTTTATAACGATGAAGATGTTCTGCCATGCCTTGGCTTAAGTCTCCTTGTTCTAATCGTTCTCCAGTTGGATTTTTTGAAAACATAGTTGTTTATTTTCTAATTGGCCGTCTTTGATTAATTAAATTTGTTGGTAATCCTATCAACAAATAGTTTGAGGATTGTATTGTAAGCTGTCCTTCTTTCAGTGTATAAAATTTTATTTTCTGATATCAATGCTGCCAGATTTCTAAGGTACCAATCTTGGTGTTTATTTAGGATATATTGAATGATAATTTTTCGGTTGGGCAGTGTTTTGTTTTTATGTGTTGATTTTTCAGTTTGCCTGTAAAAAAACAACACTTCTTTGATCACGTGAACCGTCCAATTTTGTTGGGTGATTCTGATGTAAAACTCCCAATCTTCATATCCCAGGGTCATGGATTCATCATACCCGCCAACTGCTTCCCAACATGATTTTCTTACCATGGCACAGGCGGGGCATTCGCTGCTGAAAAGGAAGTTGTACTGATTTCCTCCACGGGGTTTCGAAATTTTATTGTCTTTGCCAAACATTTTCATGTAGCTGTTACCACCGCCACATCAGGATTTTCTTCCAGCACTTTCAGTCCTTTTTCAAAGAAACTTGCTTCAAAATAGTCGTCCGAATCAAGGGCCACAATGATGTTGCCTTTTGCATGTTTTACGCCAAAATTTCTGGCCGAAGACATCCTTCCATTTTCCTTGTGCAATACCGTAGCCATTCCCGGATCAATTTTGCTCAGAAAATCCAAGGTGAATGGGTCAGTTGACCCATCATTTACAATGATAATCTCGAAATGTTGAAAGCTTTGTTTTTTTACATGCAGCAAAGTTTCCTCAAGGTAAATGCCGTCGTTATAGCAGGGGATCACGACTGAAATAAAGTTTTCGATATTATTGTTGGACATTTTTTTCAGTTAAATGTAGACAGCCTTTCCATGTCATCTTTTTAAGAATGCCAGTAGATTGACTATCTTTATAAGGCCAAAAATACGATTTAATCTGTCTGTCCATGGTCTCCATTTGTGTTCCAGCCTACAAAAAGCCTGATTTTGTTATTCGGCTGCTTGATGCTGTCTTGTTACAAGACTATAAGGACGTTGAGGTGGTGATCACGGATGACTCCCCCAATGACGACATTCAACAGGCAATTGCACCCTATTCAGGTCAATTGAACATCCACTACCACAGAAATATTCCTGCTCTGGGGAGTCCAAAGAACTGGAACAGTGCCATTGATCGGTCAAGAGGAGATTTTTTCATCTTGGTTCACCAGGACGACTGGTTTGAAAATCTACAAGCCCTTTCGGTTTTTGTAAATGCATTGACAAAAAAACCAACGGCTTCCTTCGCTTTTTGCAAGAATATTGCCCGGAAAGCCGATGGCGAATACATGGTTTTGCAGGCCATACCATCTCTTTTGAATAAGCTCAAATCATATCCCAATCGGCTGTTGTTGGCCCAGGTCATGGGACCACCCAGCAATGTAATGCTAAGGGCTGAAGTGAAGTCTATCGTCCGCTATGATGAAAAATTCATTTGGTTGGTGGATGTCGATTACAATTCCAGGTTGATCAAAGCTGGGTATGATTATGTATACCTTGATCAACACCTGATGACCATTGGTTTGCACAAGGACCAGACCACTGAATTCTGCAGAGACAATCAAGACATCATGTTCCGGGAAAACATATGGTTTGCCCATAAAATTGGCAATACAGCATTNCGTGACATCAANATCTATGATTATTATTGGCGATTGCTCAGAAATTATGGCATACGCAACATGCATGATTTTTGTGCCAATCAGCTGGATCCTTCGGAGATGCCAGAGCGTATCATGTTTATGTTGAACTGGCAATCCCGGATTCCATTTTTCCTCTTGAAATTTGGTCNCAGTTCCAAATTATTGATGGCAGCCAGCTATTTTTTCTNTGCTTTCAGGAAATAACGTTTGAGCATGAGCGCTTTTTTCTCCACAAGATGCCAGGAGATTATCCCCAGCAATACACTCAGCACTGTGCTTGAAATCAACAATACCATGGTATTGGGCTTCAAGAAATAGATCATAAATTGTTGGATGGGGAAAGCGTACAAGTACATTCCGTAAGAAGGGTCTCCAATGGTTTTGTGAATCCAGGCGGCTGTTGAAGATTTTCTTTTTCCAAACCAGATGATCAAATAGCCCAATGGCGCGATCAATATCAACCTATCTAATCTGAAAAAGACGGCAACCAAGATCAATGCAATGGAGATGTACAGCATCGAATTTTTATATGCATTGGCTTCCCAATCAAAACAAGCCAGGATAGATCCCATCAAAAAATAGCTGGCCAGATCAACCATGAGGTCCAATTGAATGGGCCTTTTTATGGTTTGCAACCAANCTGAATAAAACAATTGCAAACCGACAAGACTGAGCAAGAGAAAAGTTGTGATTATGGCAGTTGTTCTTTTTTTGCTTTTGAAAGNAGAAGATTGTTATGAGCAACAAATAACATAGAAACTCAAACTTGATGGTCCAGAGCGAGCCATTGAGTGCGGTTGACTTCATGTTTTCAAATACNCCTGGGATATCAAAATGGGAAATGAAGAGCAGGATATTGTCCAGAAAATAGGAATAGATTTCCNGGTTCAAAAAATAGGGGATGTCTTTTTTAGGGTAGACAAAATAGGTGGCCACCAGCGATAAAAATACCGCAACTACCAANCCTGGAAANATTCTCAGTAATCTTTTTGTAAGGTACTCCACCAGGGACCGGCTTCTGATCAGGCTCTGAAAAATCAGGTATCCGCTGATGACAAAGAATCCTTTTACGCCGATATAGGAAAAAATAAGGTAATTGTTGGTGGCCCACCCCAGTGGATCACTGATGCTGGCGCCATTCAGGAAAAAAGAATGAGAGACCACTACAAACCAGGCAAAAACAATGCGCAAGACATCAAAATTATTGACTTCCCTGGCATTGATTGTTTCTTTAGANATCACGTATTGAATCGATTATTACAGTACAAAGATATCCTGTTTGCCTTTATTGGGCGTTTGGATTTCCATGTACAGCGTTTATTTGTATCTTTCAATCATGTTGTTGTCAATCATCATTGTAAACTTCAATTCGGGCGATCTGATTGCTGATTGCCTCCATTCGGCCGAACCCATGTTGATGGATCCGGCTGTGGTGGAGTGGTTGATTGTTGACAACAGTGGTAATCAGCAGGATAGGGCACTGATCCAAAAGCAATTTCCAGCGGTACAATGGTTGGAGATGGGATACAACGCAGGCTTTGCCCGCGCCAACAATGCAGGAATGAGGGCTTCAAAAGGGGAGTTGGTACTTTTGTTGAATCCCGATACCTTGTTAAATCCAGGGGCCATCATGTCTGCCTGCAACCGTTTATTGGCATCCACCTATGTTGCCGCTGGTGTTCAGCTGGTGCATGCCAATGGACAGCCGCAGTTTTCAGGCAGTTATTTCATGAAAGGGGGGCTGAATCATTTGCTGCCATTGCCTTATTGGGGAGCATTCCTCAAGGGTGTTTTTTCTTTGTTTGTCAAAGAGAAGCCTGCATTTATTGAAGTCCCTGCCAACCAGGAAGTAGATTGGATCAGCGGGGCTTTTCTCATGGTAAAACGCGAGGTGTTTGAACTAACCCAAGGCATGGACGAATCTTTTTTTCTGTATGCAGAAGAGGTTGAATGGTGCAGCAGGCTGGGAAAGCTGGGTAAATTGGTCATGTTCGGTGATCTGCAAATTGTTCACCTGATAGGTCAATCCATTCAGGAAGCATCCGGCGCTGCCGACAACAGTTATACAACCCTGTCAGACAGAAAAGGATTTCAGCTGATGGTCTCCAATCACCTGAGAATCAGAAAGCAATACGGGCTTTTCTGGTTGTTTTTTCAGCTCATCAACCATGCATGGGTTGTTCCTTTTTCCATTGTCATAGGAACGGTGGACTATGTTCTAAAAGGAAAATCTTTTAAAAAGGGGTATTCAACATGGCATGGATTTTCCTCCAATGTTTTTCGGCTTTGGGGATTGATACCCAAGCTGCTGAAGCCCGAAAATCATTTTTTCAAATACCTGTGATAAACTTTTTTATCTGTTGAGCAGTCCAAGCATCGCATCTATCCTGAACTGAATTACTTTCCAGGACTGAGCAGCCTTGCCCATGATTGCATATTTTATGCCCAATACGACTGCTGCACCCAGTTTGAAACAGTATTCAATCAACTTCATTGTATAGCTAAAAGAAGAGATGGACAGGGTCCGTATCCTTTCGCCACGGCCAATGCCACTGGCAACCCGGTACAAATATTCCTTCGTGAGTTTACTGGTCTCTACCACATGGTAAACAATGATATTGGGGTCGTAATATATTTCCTCTCCGAGACCTATTACCTTGTAAAACAGTTCCTTCCCCTCGCCGCCAATCCTCAATGTGCCTAACACGCCGGGAAGGGTAGTATTGAATCCTCCAACCTGATCAAAAACCGATTTTTTGATGACCATATTGGACTCAAGAGGATATTTTCCTTTTTTGAATGCACAGGGAACCGGCGAATAATCAAAGTTGCCGACAAGTGAAGACACATAATAGCTCATCCAAACGGGTTTCTCCGGGAATGTACTTGGGGATGATTTTTCCCCCAAATCCAACAATGGTAGGCTTTTCATGGGTATGTTTGATGATGTTGGCAACAAAATCAGGAAAAGCAACTGCATCGTCGTCCATAAAACAAAGCCAGTCAGACTGGGCATGAGCAGCACCAGTATTTCTTGCAAAGGAGGCTCCTTGTTGGTGTTCGGTCAGGTATTGAAAATTACCCTCAGGATGAAGTTCTCTCCATGATTCGTAGACTTCAGCTGTTCCATCTGTAGAATTGTTGTCCACCAGCATTACTTCAAAGTCTGAAAGGCTGGTAGTTTGTTTGTACAAACTGTCCAGCGCGTCTCCAATGTATTGAGCACGGTTATAGCTGCAAATGACAATGGAGAGTTTCATCATTTGATTGGGTTAGGCATTCTTTTTTTGTTTCCTGAATTCCATGAAGCCAATGGCAAACAACAATGTCCAAAGTAAAATTGAAGCTGCATTGGAAATCAATTTGGCTGTAGCAATGGACGAAGGTTTGAGTTCAAATCGAATTGCATGTTTGCCGGGAGGAATGGCCAGCGCCCGCAACACATAATTGACTTTCATGATCGGAACTTCTTTGTTGTCGATGAAAGCTTTCCATCCAAAGGGATAGTAAACCTCACTGAAAACAGCCAGTTGCTTTGTATTGGTCGTTGCGCTATAGCTGATTTCATCATTGCGGTTGGCAACAAATTGGATGGATGAAGTGCTGTCAAATGCCATGCCATCAAGTTCACTGGTTTTGTCTTTTTCTTCCACGATGGCCGTATCTCTCGGATTGAAAAAGCTGAGGGCACTCATCACTTCAGCAGGTCCTTTTTTAACTTCAATGCCTTTTACAAACCAGGCATTGCCAAGGGCTTCCTGGTTGGGAACTGTGTCAGTGGCCATGTTGCCTGTAATGATGTATTTTGTATTCATCATATTGGCTGTTGGCCGGCAGTCTGGAAATTTATACCATTGGTTTTCAATAAGGTCTTGGTATATGCTCAGTTTGGCAGGGTTATAACCACCAACAGATTTATGGTGATAGGCTATCAGGGCGCCTTCGTTGAATGCCTTTTGAATACCACCCCTCAGGTCAAGCACGCGGTAGCTGGTGGTGTCTTTTTTGAGGGCCATGTCCAGTTCGGTAAGGCTGAAAACATTTTGATTTTCATCGGCTTCAATGAACTGGTCGTGCTTCAGGTATTTGGTGTTGACCTGGAACAAATCGATCAGGGTCAATAACCCGATGGCAGACAGGAATATTGTTTTGCTAATACTTTTTTTAGCTATCAGGAAGATCAAAAGAAGGGCAAGTCCCATGAAAATGAAGCCTCTTGTGAGGTCAGACATGATCATGCCTTTTCTGTCGGCCGCCAGCGCATCCGTAAATGACCTGACAGGCTCAATAAATGCGGCACGCTGGTTTTGGTCAGGAATTTGCATCACCTGGCTCATCAGTTGCTTGTCGCCTTCAGTTTTGAAATCTGAACTCATGTAGAGGAACAGCACAACACTCAAAACCAATCCTAATCCGATGAAACCGGTACGGTATTTCTTGAATATCTCTTTGA
>JGI25920J50251_10000853_pt1 | contig 10852 bp, 9 predicted proteins | sample LauGreBMM110DCMD_2_FD_50251 | JGI IMG/M metagenome (IMG submission 50251) | reverse complement strand
AATGCCACAAAAAACTTTTCATTAGCAGAACTTTATAACTTATTCGCTTCCTTACCTGCTGTTGGTAATCTACAACAAACTTTAAATGCAGGGAATACTGCAACTCAAAACATATTTCTTACAGGGGATATTACCTCAACTAATATTAAGCCAACTTATATTATTGATGGGCTTAATACTACAGGGGCTGTAGGAGAGGTATTAATACGTTCGTTTTCAGGAATATCTTGGGGACCAAGTGTTCCTGCAACTATTCAACAAGTTCTTAATGCAGGAAATACTGCAACTCAAAATATTATATTAACAGGCAATATTACCTCAACACAAGTTATTCCCGGTAATATAAAAGATGGATTAGGTAATTTAGGAACTACAGGTCAAATACTTTCTAAAACGTCAACAGGGATTCAATGGATAAATAATGTTGCCGGAGTACAAGACCTTCAATCAGTTCTTAATATAGGTAATACAGCAACTTCTAATATTGGATTGACAGGCAATATAACTGTAAGTAGTAAAATAATAATTGGCAGTCCTACAAGTATTGTTAATGCTTTAAACATTGGTTTAGATGTCTATGCAGATGGCAATATAAAAACAGGTCTTAGTAGAGGTTTTTTTAGTGGTGGTCCTACTGTTATAGACGCAGGCAATAGAATTAAACTCGTTGCAGCGTTAGGTTCAGCATATTTTGATTTTTATAATACATTATTTTTTCGTTCAGGAGCAAGTTCGTCATCTACAGTTATGACACTATTTAGCAATGGGAATTTAGCATTAAATACTACAATCGATACAGGCTTTAAATTAAATGTTAATGGTAGTATATTTGGTACATCATTAACAATAAATAGTACAACACAAGGACTTCTACCACCACGAATGACAACAGTACAAAAAAATGCTATTGTAACACCTGCTGCGGGGTTAATGGTGTACGATACAACTTTAAATAAACTATGCGTATTTACAACGGTATGGGAAACAATTACATCAATATAAAAAAATTAAAATGAAAACAATAACACCTGTATCAATTTGGTCAAACGGAAAAACTACTGAAGCCAAAATATTAAACGCCTATGCTGTTAATGTAACATTAAATGTATCTGCAACATTTTATTGGGCTTTATTTGCAGAAACTGAAACAGAAAATTGTGGCGAACTATTACAGCAAGGTAATTTATTTATGAGTGGCGAGGCGTATCAATCTTGGAACACAGATAATGTAGCTTGGGATTGGGTTGCATCGGAATTAAATTTAACAATTACAGGAGAATATGTGCCGCCTACACCTATTGAGCCAATAATGTAAACAAAATTAAAAAGCAAAATGGATGTTAGAAAAATATCAATAGGACCCGATTATAAGAACGGTGCAATGCACTACCTTGTAGGACAAAAAATCCTTGGGGATAGTAACGAAATACACTTAATAAAACACGATGAGTCGACAAATTGTATACTTATATATATAATTAATGATAAAAAAGAAGTAGTTTTGTGGAAACGGTTTAGTCCAACTATTCCAATTTCAATCGAATTTAATATAAATTTTTAATGAAGTCTCCGTTCTATTTTATAGTTAAGCCATTAAATGGCAAAAGGTACGATAATACAAGAGATATTTCAGGAGTTGAAGTTATTGTAAGCACATCTGAAGAAGACCATAAGTTTGCTAATAGATATGCTGAAGTTTTAGAATTGCCGGCAAGNTATGATGGTCCTATAGAGAAAGGAGACATCTTGCTTGTGCATCATAATGCATTTAAGTTTTATAATGATATGAAGGGCAATCAAAAAAGTGGTAGGTCGTTTTTTAGAGACGATGTATTTCTTATTGATGCTGAGCAGTTTTTCCTTTATAAGAAAGGTTGCACGTGGAACGCATATGATAAATACTGTTTTGTAAAACCGATGCCGGTAGTTGAGTCTTATATAAAAAAACCTTTTTCTGAAGAACCATTNATGGGAGTNATGAAATACCCAAATGACTATCTTATTAGTCGTGGTATAAAGGAAGGAGACCACGTNTGTTTTTCTCCTGACAGTGAATATGAGTTTGATGTTGATGGAGAGAAATTATACAGAATGTANGANCATCAAATTACTATTAAGCTATGACCAATGATACAAAAGCAATAAAATTAAGAATAATTCAGGCAGGTCATAGGGCTGTAGAAGAACTTATTAAAGTTGCTGAAGAGTTTATTTTGAAACCTGATATAGAAGGAGATGATTTGTCTGCTGATAAATTAAAAAATGCAGCAGCAACAAAAAAATTGGCAATATTTGATGCTTTTGAAATATTAAGTAGAATAGAAGCTGAAAAAGAAAATATTGAAGCAATAGACAAAGGAGTAAGTGTAACCGATTCAAAACAAGGATTTGCAGAAAGACGTTCAAAATAATGACTTATATAGGGTGCTATATGACTACGTGCCGGCTAATGTTCTTGCAAATAAAAACAAGGCTAATACGTGGGACTATGGGTATGATGACAAGTATAATATGGTTGTTATCTCTAAAACAGGACAGATTGGAGAAATTATAAGTATTTCAGGATTAGNTATAGCCCTTCCTCTTGCTCCTAAAGACTGTCTTCAAAGACACNCTAAAGNNTCTGAACAATATTGGGAAAGAGAAAGTTGTCCAAGGGAGTTNTCTAAAATNCAATCTATATTTCATTGGAACGAAATGCCATCTCAATTTAAAAATCAATGGGTTGACTATATTGAAAAGCAATTTGATTATAGAGAGCAAGGCTTTTGGTTTATGAACAATGGGACCACAACTTATATAACAGGGTCTCATTGGATGTACCTTCAGTGGTCAAGTATTGATATAGGGTATCCTGACTTTAGAGAAGCCAATAGAATCTATTGGATATTTTGGGAAGCGTGCAGGGCAGACTATAGGTCATTTGGAATGGTCTATTTAAAGATAAGACGTTCAGGGTTTTCTTTTATGTCATCATCTGAATGTATTAATGTAGGTACGCTTGCAAGAGATGCGAGGGTAGGAATACTTTCAAAGACAGGTGCTGATGCTAAAAAAATGTTTACAGACAAGGTTGTCCCTATAAATAGTAGGCTCCCTTTCTTCTTTAAACCGGTAATGGATGGTATGGATAAGCCAAAGACTGAATTAGCTTTCCGTTTGCCGGCATCTAAGATTACAAAGAAGAATATGTATGATACAACCAATAATGAAATAGATGGGTTGGATACAACCATAGATTGGAAGAATACAGAAGATAACTCTTATGATGGAGAAAAACTATTGTTTTTGGCTCACGATGAAAGTGGTAAATGGACTAAGCCTGTAAATATTAAGGAGAATTGGAGGGTTACTAAGACTTGTCTTCGATTAGGGTCTAAAATCATCGGAAAGTGTATGATGGGCTCTACCTCAAATGCATTATCTAAAGGAGGTCAGAATTTCAAAGATATATATGAAGACTCACGTGTTACAACTCGTAATGCAAATGGGCAAACAAAAAGCGGGCTATATGGTTTATTTATTCCTATGGAATGGAATATGGAAGGATTTATTGACCGTTTTGGGATGCCTGTATTTAGGAAGCCAAAAAATAAAGTATTAGGAGTTGATTCAGGATGGATAAGTAATGGTGCTATAGATTATTGGGAAGCTGAAGTAGATTCATTAAAAAGCGATTCAGATGCATTGAATGAATTTTACCGTCAGTTCCCAAGAACAGAGTCTCACGCCTTTCGTGATGAGAGCAAGCAGGCTTTGTTTAATCTTACTAAAATATACCATCAGATAGATTACAATGACTCAATGATTAAAGAACATTATATCACTCGTGGGTCTTTTAGTTGGAAGGATGGGATAAAAGATACCGAAGTAATATGGTACCCTGATAAAAACGGAAGGTTCTTTTGTAGTTGGTTTCCTCCTAAGCATCTTCAGAATAATATTCATACAAGATTAGGTATTAAATACGCAGGTAATGAGCATATGGGGTCATTTGGATGTGACTCTTATGATATATCTGCTGTAGTTGACGGTAGGGGGTCAAATGGCTCGTTACACGGACTAACTAAATTCCATATGGATGAAGGTCCTGTTAATGAATTTTTTTTAGAATATACGGCTCGTCCACAAACTGCTGAGATATTTTTTGAGGAAGTTCTTATGGCGTGTGTATTTTTTGGAATGCCTATACTAATAGAGAATAACAAACCAAGGCTATTATACCATTTTAAAAATAGAGGGTACAGAGGGTTCTGTTTAAATAGACCTGATAAGCAATATGCAAAGTTGTCAAAAACAGAAAGAGAACTTGGAGGCATACCAAATACTTCAGAAGATGTTAAACAGGCTCACGCAGCAGCTATTGAATCTTATATTGAAAAGTATATAGGATTAGATTTAGAAGCTAAATATAGAGACCCTGAAGAAATGGGAACAATGCCTTTTATACGAACATTAGAAGATTGGGCAAAGTTTGACATTAACGACAGAACAAAATATGATGCATCTATTAGTTCGGGGTTAGCTATTATGGCTAATCAAAAACATTTATATATGCCTGAAAAAAAAGAATCAAAAATTAGTATTAACTTCGCAAGATATAAACAGGATGGTAACTTAAGCCAATTAATCCGATGAAAAACATATTAATAGACATAACATCTTCGGTTTTCCCAACTCAAATGGCATCTGATGCTGAAAAGAAAAGCGATGCATATGGATTACAAGTTGGTCAAGCAATACAGTATGAGTGGTTTAAAAAAGATGGTAATACTTGTAGATTTTATGGTCAATGGAGAGAGTTCCATAGACTAAGATTATATGCGAGAGGCGAGCAGTCTATTGCAAAATATAAAAATGAATTAGCTATTGATGGAGATATTTCTTATCTAAATCTTGATTGGACTCCTGTACCTATTCTACCAAAGTTTGTAGATATAGTAGTAAATGGGATGTCTGAAAGACTATTCAAAGTAAAGGCATATGCACAAGATGCTATGTCTCAAGAACATCGTAATCAATATCAAGAGCAGTTAGAAGGTCAGGTCGCAGCAAAGGAAGTGTTGGATATTATTCAACAATCAACAGGAGCAAATCCATTTATGATGGACCCTGAAAAACTTCCTACAAATGATGATGAAATGAAACTTCATATGCAGCTTAATTATAAGCCTGCAATTGAAATAGCAGAAGAGGAAGCTATTAATACCATATTTGATAATAACAAATATGATGACATTAGAAAAAGACTTGATTATGATGCGACTGTAGTTGGTCTTGCTGTTGCAAAGCACGAATTTCTTCCCGGAGCAGGTATTAAGATTTCATATGTAGACCCTGCTAATGTAGTGTATAGTTATACTGAAGACCCTAAATTTAAAGATTGTTTTTATTGGGGAGAGATTAAGACAGTACCTTTAACTGAGTTGTATAAAATAGACCAATCTTTAACAAAAGAAGATTTGGGTCAAATATCTCAATTTAGCAATGCTTGGTACGATTATTTTAATGTAGCACAGTTCTATCAGAATGATATGTTCTTCCGTGATACTTGTACTTTACTGTATTTCAATTACAAAACTTCCAAGAATATTGTATATAAAAAGAAAACCCTTGACGGTGGCGGTATAAGAATTATCCAAAAGGACGATTCATTTAATCCTCCTAAAGAAATGATGGAGGAAGGGAGTTTTGAAAAAATAGAAAAGACCATTGACGTATGGTACGAAGGTATTATGGTTATGGGTACTAATATTTTACTTAAGTGGGAATTGGCTGAAAATATGGTTAGACCTAAGTCAGCTTCTCAGCACGCCATACCTAATTATGTAGCTTGTGCTCCTCGTATGTACAAGGGGGTTATTGAATCGTTAGTTCGTAGAATGATTCCTTTTGCAGACTTAATTCAAATTACTCACTTAAAAATGCAACAAGTAATTAATAGAGTTGTACCTGATGGTGTATTTATTGATGCTGATGGATTAAGTGAAATTGACTTAGGAACAGGAAATGCTTACAACCCTGAAGATGCTTTAAGACTTTACTTCCAAACAGGTTCTGTTATTGGAAGAAGTTTTACAGGAGATGGAGATTTTAATAATGCAAAAATACCTATTACTCAACTTACATCTAATTCGGGAGTAAGTAAAACTCAGATGCTTCTTGCTAATTACAATCACTACTTGGATATGATAAGGTCTGTTACCGGTCTAAACGAGGCAAGAGATGGCTCAACACCTGACCCTAATTCTTTAGTTGGATTACAGAAATTAGCTGCTTTAAATTCAAATACAGCTACTCGTCATATTCTTGAGTCAGGATTGTACATATATAAAACAATAGCAGAAGGTCTTACGTATAGAATTTCAGATATTTTAGAATATGCTGAGTTTAAAGATGAATTTATAAATCAAATTGGAAAATACAATGTCAATTTACTTTCTGAGATAAGCGACTTGTATATCTATGATTTTGGTATTTTCATTGAAGTAGCACCGGATGAAGAACAGAAAAGTCAACTTGAACAAAACATTCAAATGGCTTTATCTAAGGGAGATATTAATCTTGAAGATGCTATTGATATTAGGGAACTTAGAAATCTTAAACTTGCCAATCAATTGCTTAAACTTAAACGAGTTAAAAAGCAAGAAAGAGAAGAGAAGATGGGTATGCAGAAGCAAGCTATGATTGCACAGCAAAACCAACAATCACAACAAATGGCAGCACAGGTTGCTATGCAAAAAATTCAAGGAGAATTGCAGGGTAAAATGCAACTTAAACAAGCAGAGTCTCAATTTGATTTACAGGTAATGGAGAAAGAGGCAGAATTAAAATTAATGCTAATGGATAAAGAGTTCCAATTTAATATGCAATTAGCACAAATAAATGCAGGGTCTCTTACAGAACGTGATAAAATGAAGGAAGATTCAAAATCAAAAAGAATTAGCCAACAAAATACCGAACATTCTAAGATAGTTAATCAAAAGAAAAACAACTTACCTCCATTGGATTTTGAATCTAATGAAGATAGCTTAGACGGGTTCGATTTAGCAGAGTTTGAGCCTCGTTAAATTATATCAGAATTTTTGTTTAAATTTGTAACAAATTAAATTAAATAAAATAAAATGGAAAACATAAAAGTTAGACTCTTAGACGGAGCAGATGAAAAAGGAGTGGCACAAGTAGAACAAGAATTACTTGATAAGCACGATAAAGAATTAAATAATGAAGTTACTCCGGTAGAAAACNAAAGTGTTCCGGTAGAAAACGAAGAGAACGATTATTTAGATGANCAAAAAGTTCTTTCATATATTGAAAAGCGATATAATAAACAGATTAACTCTTTTGATGAGTTGGTGTCTGAGAGAAAAGAAGCTGAGGAACTTCCTGAAGATGTTTCTGCTTTTTTAAAGTATAAAAAAGAAACAGGTAGAGGGATTAATGACTTCCTTAAGTTAAGTAAGGATTTCGATTCAATGGAGCCTGAGCAACTTGTAAAAGATTATTTATCATCAACTCAAGAAGGACTTGATGCTGATGACATTGATTCTTTAATGGATGATTATCGTTACGATGAAGACATTGACGATGAGTCAAAGATTAAGAAGACAAAAATCGAAAGAAAAAAGATTATTAACGAAGCAAAGAAATTCTTCAATAATCAGAAAGAGAAGTATAAAATGCCCCTTGAGTCAAGTCCGGCATCACTTTCTCAAGAAGAAAAAGAAGAATATGATTTGTATCGTGAATATACAAAGCAATCTAAGACTGTAGAAGAAGAGAATAGTCGCAAGCGTCAGTGGTTCACTCAAAAAACTGATGAAGTTTTTGATAACGAGTTCAAAGGTTTTGAATTTGATGTCAACAATAAAAAAATTGCATATACTCCGGGCGATGCGAAAGAGTTAAAAAAACTACAATCTAATCCTGAAAACTTTATTAAGAAGTTTTTAGATGAAAGTGGTTTGATTAAAGATGCGGCAGGCTATCACAGGTCATTAGCAATTGCGATGAATCCCGAAAAGTTCGCAAAGTTCTTTTATGAACAAGGACAGGCGGATGCAACAGAAGGTACTTTAAAGGGCATAAAGAATATCAATATGTCTGAACGTAGAGCACCTGAAGTTTCAAAAACCAATGATGGGATGCAGGTAAAGGCTATGAACCCTGACTCAGGAAGGAGTCTTAAAATTCGTAGCATAAAACGTATTTAAAACAATTTAAAACTAAAAAAAAATGGCAGGTTCATTATTAGCAACGCCCACCTTCGCTCTGCAACCGTCAGCAGAACAGGTAGCGTTACAAACAAACTACATTACTAACTTCAACTTCTTGAATCAGTATCTTCCTGATACTTATGAGAAAGAATTTGAGCGTTATGGTAATCGTACAATTGCATCTTTCTTACGTATGGTAGGAGCAGAGATGCCTTCTAACTCTGACCAAATTAAATGGGCAGAGCAAGGTCGTTTACACATCAAGTACACTCAGGTTACTTCAGCAGCAGCAGCAACAGCAGCAACTGCAACTTTTACAGTAGCTGATGCAGGTGTTACTTACATTGCAATCCGTGTAGGACAAACTGTAATGATTCAGACAAACGCTTCAGGTGTTTTCAACAAAGGAATCGTTACTGCTGTTCCTTCTGCAACTACTTTCACTGTAGCTTTCTATGAAAGTACAGGTCAAGCATTTGCTGCGGCTGTTCAGTGTACAGTATTTATCTATGGGTCTGAGTTTAAGAAAGGTACAGGCGGAATGGTTGGTTCTTTAGAATCTGAAGATGACATATACACTAATAACCCTATTATCATAAAAGATAAATATGCGGTTAATGGTTCAGATATGGCTCAAATCGGATGGGTTGAAGTAACTACTGAGAATGGTGCTACAGGATACCTTTGGTATTTGAAATCAGAGCACGAGACTCGTCTTCGTTTTGAAGATTATCTTGAGACTGCAATGATTGAAGCTGTTCCTGCTGTAGCAGGTTCAGGTGCTAATGCAGCAGGATTCATCGGTTCACAAGGTATCTTCTATGTTGTAAACGATAGAGGTAATGTATGGGGTGCAGGTACACCAACATCACTTACTGATTGGGATACAATCGTTTCTCGTTTGGACAAACAAGGTGCTATCGAAGAAAACGTAGTGTTTGTTAACCGTGGATTGTCTTTTGACATCGACAATATGTTAGCAACATTAAACGGTTACACTTCAGGTGGTATTGCTCAGTCAGCTTCATTTGGTTTATTTGACAATGACGTAAATATGGCGTTAAATTTAGGTTTCACAGGATTCCGTAGAGGTTATGATTTCTACAAATCTGATTGGAAATACTTAAATGACCCAACTATGCGTGGTGGTCTTAGCCAAACACTTGCTACTGCAACAGGTACAATCACAGGTCTTATGGTTCCTGCAGGTTCTACTTCAGTGTATGACCAAATTATGGGAAAGAACGCTAAGCGTCCATTCTTACACGTTCGTTANCGTGCTTCTGAAGCAGAAGACAGACGTTACAAGACTTGGATTACAGGTTCTGCCGGTGGGGCACAAANNAGCGACTTAGATGCAATGGAGGTTAACTTCCTTTCTGAGCGTTGTGTATGTACTTTAGGTGCAAACAACTTCGTATTATTCCGTTTTGGTTAATAGGTGGTAAATATAGGGGAGGGTGTCTTCAAAGACACTCTCCTTTTTTTAAATTAAATTAAATCTTAAATAAAATGGCAAAAAATAATAACACTCCTGTAGACAAGGTTTACCGATTAATGATTGGGACCCCATTATCATACACTTTAGCTTCAAGAAACCATCCTCGGTTTCCGCTTATGTGGTACGATGAAAAAAACAATGTAAATCGTGCTCTTAGATATGCAAAAAATCAGAAGTCTCCTTTTGAAGACGACCAAGATGGTAATGCAATTGTTGAGCCTGTAATTTTTGAAGATGGACTTCTTAGAGTCCCAAGACAGAACCCTGTTCTCCAATCCTTCTTACACTATCATCCTTTGAATGGAACTATTTTCACAGAGGTAGATAAAGAAAAAGATGCGGCTGCTGAAGTAGAGGATTTAAACATAGAAGTAGAAGCATTAGTAGAGGCTCGTCAGCTTAGTATTGAGCAAATTGAGATGCTAACTCGTGTTATGTTTGGGAAAGACCCATCAACAATTTCAACTNCGGAATTAAAAAGAGATATTTTGGTATTTGCTAAAACAGAGCCAAAAGAGTTTCTTAANATATTAAATGACCCTGAACTTAAATTTCAAGCTAAAATTAGTTTATTTTTTGAAAGTAAACTATTAGCTTTACGAAACAATGACAAAGAGGTTTGGTATAACACTGCAACAAACAAGAAAAAAATGTTATCTGTTCCNTTTGGAGAAAACCCTAATGATACAGTAGCATTCTTTCTGAAAAGTGACGAAGGTCTTGATGCATTGCAAATGTTAGAAACAACATTAAAATAGTCGATTCTCTGATTGTGTTCTGATTAATGATGAAATGAGGGTACAAAATTGTGCCCTCTTTTTTTTGTATATTTGTAAAAAAATATTGGATAAATGATAAATGAGGTAAGAAATACAGTTTTGTCCATTCTTAATAAAAATAATTATGGATATATTTCTCCATCTGATTTCAATTTGTATGCAAAAAACGCACAAATGGAGATGTACGAGGAATATTATAGTAATTTTAATAAAACAATGAATGCAGAAAATGGACGTGCATCAGGTTCTGATTATGCTGACATTAGCAAGCCATTGTCGGAGGTATTAGAGAGTTTTTTACTTAATGATTTCCTTGTACCAAAACTAACGGCTTCCGGAAATGTTTTAAATAATTA
>JGI25920J50251_10000851_pt1 | contig 10876 bp, 10 predicted proteins | sample LauGreBMM110DCMD_2_FD_50251 | JGI IMG/M metagenome (IMG submission 50251) | reverse complement strand
GTAATCCTCTCGCTATTTTTCACCGCATTTCTGGGATCAGATAATCTAAATTGGCAGATCACCCTGGCGGTAATCGCATTAATAATCGGTATTCCCCATGGGGCNCTNGATCATTTAGTAACTCTGCCNAAAGGGCAACNGGTGAAGATGGCACTCTTTGTAATTATTTATGTATTAATCGCAGTAGTCACCGTTTGGGCAATTCTTAAATGGAATGTATTAGGTTTTCAATTGGTAGTAATAATGAGCGCTGCCCACTTTGGAGTAGGAGATGCCGCCTTTATCGCAGAGAGTGAGCGATTAAATAATGGCGTAAGTAAGTCATTAATGGGCCGCCTGATCTATGCAATCCCAGCTGGGTTATTGCCAGTATTTGTGCCACTAAGTAGTGATCTCACAAACTCAGCTCTGGCCCAGGTTAATCCAAAGTTAATTAATTGGGCAGGTAGTAATACAAATCTAATTCATCTCTCTGTTCTACTAGTAGCAGCCTCTGGCGTATTTGTTTTAGTTTTGAAACGTGATGATAAAGCTGCGATTGATTTAACCTTACTTGCCGCCCTTTCAATCTTAACTCCACCGCTAGTGGCATTTGCAATTTACTTTGGGCTCTGGCACGCACTTCGCCATACTGCGCGCCTAACCTTAAATCTGCCAAAATCACTAGCTGCTTATCAAAACAATAATCCGGGGCGGGCGTTTTTGCAGGCGGTAATTCCCGGCATTCCAGCATTAATTGGCACATTTATTGTGGCGGGGATATTAGCGGCAATAAANCCTGAAAACTCAAGATTGCTTTGGTCGATCTTGGTAGTAATTTGGGCGCTAACTGTGCCACATATGATAGTTACCGCTAAATTAGATAAAGTGGCATTAACTTAAGTAATTNAAAAGNTAATTACTTAGTATCGCNGAGAAGATTGTAAATANTCCAAGTCCAATCATTACAGCCCCNCCAAAGCGGCGCATAAAGATTAACCGGCCAACATCTGATGCTANCCAGAGGCGGACTGTGCCAGCTAAAATTCCGTAACTACCATCTGAGATAAATGCCATAATTGCAAAGATTGCGCCAAGTAGTAGTAATTGAGATCTGACATTACTTTTTTCTTGATCAACAAAGGCAGGCAATATTGCGGCAAAGAAAACAATTGATTTCGGATTTAACACTCCTACCCAAAATCCATTTTTGACCGAGGTAAGTAGGGATGGTTTAGCACCATCTGTTTTTTGCATTCCTTGGGCATCAACTTTGCTGGCAGCGAAGGCGGTGTAACCTAAATAAATTAGATAGCTACCACCTGCCCATTGCACACCGGTATAGAACAGGTGAGAGCTTTGCAGTAGCGGACCAAGACCAACGGCTACGGCAACAGATACTAAAAACATGCCACTGGCATTACCAAAGACAGTAGCTATTGCAGCAGCTCTGCCCCAGGCGATTGCCCGAGCAATTGTGAATAGAACTGATGGGCCTGGAGCCAGGATGATCAAAAATGAGGCTATTAGGTACTCCCAGAGCCGAGAAGGGATCACATCTTGAGAGAACACGCGGCAATCTTACGGCTTGCCACAGGTGGGTATGTAGGTTTTACATAAGATTTGGCCATGTCCCACCTATTAGCTGAGCAATCTGGCGCAGTTCTTTGTTTGACCCTAAATCGGCCAGAAAAGAAAAATGCAATAACTCAGGATATGTATCAAGGGTTGGCAGATAAGTTAAATGAGGCAGCTGGTGATTTTTCAATCCGCGCCGTTGTTATTACCTCAAATGGTGACTCTTTTACCGCTGGTAATGACATTAATGATTTTGCTAATGATCCACAAATGGATGAGGGCTCTCCAGTATTTAATTTTCTATTTGCTATTCACAACTTTCCCAAGCCATTAATTGCATCGGTTAAAGGTAGCGCGGTTGGAATTGGCACAACCATGCTGATGCACTGTGATTTAGTAACGGCAAATCCAGATACCCAATTTTCAATGCCCTTTGTCTCCTTAGGCTTAGTTGCTGAGGGTGGCTCAAGTTATTTATTCCCAAGATTAGTAGGCCATGCCAAAGCATCAGAGATCTTGTTAACTGGTAGAACATTCTCAGCTGATGAAGCACTTAAGATGGGTTTGATAAATACAGTTGCAAAAGATGAATTATCAGCTGCAATGGCATTTGCTAATGAGATTGCCGAACAACCGCCCTCTGCGGTAATTAATACTAAGGCGCTGCTTAAGAGTGGCTCCCATGAGGCACTTAATCAGGTGATGAAGGCTGAAGGCATTTTATTTAAATTAGCTGCGCAGTCTGATGAGGCTCAAATTGCCTTTATGAACTTTTTATCCAAGAAGAGTAAGGCTAAGTAATGTCACTTGCAGGTAAGCGAATATTTATTACTGGCGGCTCTCGTGGCATTGGATTAGCAATTGCGCTAAGAGCTGCTAAAGATGGTGCATCAATTGCAATTGCTGCAAAAACTACTGAGCCGCATCCAAAGCTACCTGGCACAATTCATACTGCAGCAAAAGAGATTGAGGCAGCAGGTGGGAAAGCGGTTGCTATTCAATGTGACATAAGAGATGAAAATCAGATTACTTCAGCTATTGAACAAGCAGCGGCTGCATTAGGCGGCATTGATATTCTCATCAATAATGCTTCGGCAATTAACTTAACAAATACTGAAAATACCCCTGCAAAGCGATTTGATTTAATGATGGGTGTTAATACTCGAGGTACTTTTCTAACCTCACAGGCTGCTCTTCCTTATTTAAAGAAGAGTGCACAAGAGGGAAGAAACCCACATATCTTGATGCTCTCGCCCCCACTTTCCATGAAAGGAAAATGGTTTAAGCCACACCTTGCCTACACAATGGCAAAGTATGGAATGAGTATGTGTGTGTTGGGTTTAGCAGATGAATTAAAGCGAGATGGAATTGGGGTTAATGCACTTTGGCCAAGAACTGCAATTGATACCGCAGCTCTAGCCATGATTCCTGGAATGGATGTGGCATTTTGCAGAACTACCGACATAATCTCAGATACTGCATACATTATTTTAAATAGAGCAGGCAAAGAGTGCAGCGGAAATTTCTTTATTGATGAGCAGGTTCTAGCAAGTGAGGGAGTTACTGATTTAGATAAGTATGCAGTTGTTCCTGGTACGAAAGAGTTTATTAACGATCTATATGTTGATTAAATCTTAAACTCGGTATGAGTATGCTCAGTTTCAGTAATTCCTGAGGAGTACCTCTCTTCATAATTTCCAGCCCGCCAAATCACAAGTGAGAGTAACCAAGCGCCAACAAAAGATGCCACAATAAAATAGCCCACCCGGTTCAAATCGATCTGTGATAACGCGGTAAATGGCTGGTAGTTATCAATATCAGTTTTCTTGGATAAAACACTTATAAATTGAATTGTGCCAATTACAAAGGCTACAAATATTGATAATCCAGTTGTAGTGATGTTGTAGTAAATCTTGCGAAGGGGTGAGGTAAAAGCCCAGGAGTAAGCCTTAGTCATAAATATTCCATCTAGTGAATCCATTAGTGACATGCCAGCTGCAAAAATTAGTGGCAGTGCAATTATGGCAAGAGGTGGCAAGGTGCCGCCAACAGTTCCAACCGCTGCAGTTGCAGATAAGGCAAGGAGTGCAACCTCAGTTGCAGTATCAAAACCTAAGCCAAATAAAACTCCAACTGGATATAACTGCCAAGAGTGGTCAAAGCCATTTTTAAATGCACCTCNNAANATCCGCTTCATCAGGCCGCGTTCATTTAGTAGTTGAGTTAAGTGCTCATGGGAAAACTTACCCGTCTTTGCCTGTCGCCANACCTTAATAATTCCAATCAAAATTACTAGGTTTAAAATTCCAACTAGATATAAAAATATGGTAGATACTGAGGCGCCAATAATTCCACCGGTTTCAGCAAAATCTTTTTGAAACTTTGATGCTTGTTTTGCCGCAAATGCGATAGCAACTGATAGAGCTAAAACAATTGTGGAGTGGCCGAGAGAGAAAAATAATCCAATAGCGAGTGGCTTTTTACCTTTTGCTAACATCAGGCGAGTTGTGTCATCAATTGCTGCGATATGGTCAGCATCAAATGCATGGCGTAATCCAAATGAGTAGGCGAGAGCGCCAGCGCCGGCATAAATAAGAGCACCTGAACCATCGGTAAGTGAGCTATAGGCCGGGTTTGAGTTGTAGTGAATGAATAAACCCCAACCAGCAACGTGCAAAAATACGACAACGCTGATAACCCCAATGAGTGCAGGTAACTCTTCTTTCGAGAAGCGTAAATGCTCTCTAAGGGTGGATTTATTGCTCATTGTGAGATCTTATTGCAAACGATTTGCAACTGCAATTATTTGAAATAAGAGTTGCTACTGTTTATCTATGAGATCTAAAGCACTAATTGCAGCAGCCTTATTAGTTAGCTTATTTCCNGTAATAACAAATATGCCAGNNGCAGGTGCCCACACAAAACTTATCTCCTCAAATCCNGTAGCAGGAAGTGTTGTAGATGTATGGCCAGAGCAGATCACTCTNGAGTTTAATGAGGAATTACAAAACATCGGTAGTGAAAAGGCAAATTTTGTTGTGGTTAATAATGCGGTGGGAGATCAGGTAAGTGAAGATGATGAAATATTAAGTGGTAACACCGCCACCTTGACTCTTTCACCTAACACAGTAAAAGGAGCTGTTTTAGTTTTCTATCACGTGGTATCTGCTGATGGTCATGCGGTGGAGGGGGAGTATAAATTCACCTTTGGCCAGGGCGAAGTTACCGCTGAAGGGGTAACAAATACTGAGGAGCAAAAGTATCCAATAACTATTTATATTGCCTCTGCACTTTTTATTACAACTGGTCTATTTTTTGCAATCTACTCATACCGTCGCAGAAATAAAAGTTAAATAAAAAACGCCCCAGCTTTTAACTGAGGCGTTTTAAATTAGATCTTATAGATCGTAATAAAGCTCAAACTCAGCTGGATGTGGACGAAGGCGAACATAATCAACCTCTTGCTTGCGCTTGAAGTCAATCCAAGTATCGATTAGATCCTTAGTAAATACACCACCACGAGTTAAGAACTCATTATCTTTTTCAAGATTATTTAGAACTGCATCAAGTGAGCCTGGAACCTGCGGAATTGCGGCAGCCTCTGCTCCTGTTAATTCATACAGATCCTTATCAACTGGCTTTGGTGGCTCAATCTTGTTTTGAATTCCATCAAGACCTGCCATCAACATCGCAGCAAATGCTAGNTATGGATTAGATGATGGATCTGGGCAACGGAACTCAATTCGTTTTGCCTTTGGATTAGATCCAGTAATTGGAATACGAATACAGGCAGAGCGGTTTCTAGCTGAGTAAACCAAGTTAACTGGTGCTTCATATCCTGGTACTAAGCGCTTGTATGAGTTAACAGTTGGATTGGTAAAGGCTAGAAGCGATGGTGCATGCTTTAGCAAACCACCGATATACCAACGAGCCATATCAGATAGGTCGCCATAACCCTCACCCCAGAACAATGGCTTGCCATCTTTCCAAAGTGATTGGTGAACATGCATTCCAGAACCGTTATCACCAAATAATGGTTTTGGCATAAAGGTTGCTGTCTTACCAGCTTCCCATGCTGTGTTCTTAATGATGTATTTAAATTTCATTAGTTCATCACCGGCGGTTAAAATATCGCTGAAGCGATAATTAATCTCCATCTGTCCTGCAGTTCCTACCTCATGGTGAGCACGTTCAACTAGCAACCCTGCTTTACCAAGATTCATAACCATCTCATCGCGAAGATCTGCGAATTGATCAGTGGGGGAGACTGGGAAGTAGCCACCCTTAATACGAGTGCGGTAACCACGATTTGGTGTGCCATCAGCATCAGCTTCAATTCCAGTATTCCAAGCACCTTCATAGGAATCAATATGGTGGAAAGCTTGATTCATTCCAGTTTCAAATCGCACACTATCAAAAACATAGAACTCCGCCTCTGGTGCAAAAAATGCTGTATCAGCAATTCCAGTACCGCGCATGAACTCAACCGCCTTTGCAACTACACCACGTGGATCACGTGAGTATGCAGAGTCATCACTTGGGTTATGAACTGAGAAGAGAATAATTAAAGTTTTTTCTTTACGGAATGGATCAAGGTATGCCGAAGATGGAACTGGCAGTAACTTCATATCTGATTCATGAATTGATTGGAAACCTCTGATTGAGGATCCATCAAACATTAAACCATCTTTAAATACACTTTCATCAAATGATTCAACTGGCACATTAAAGTGATGTTGAATACCTGGCAGATCGATAAACCTTACATCGATAAGTTTTACATCATTTTTCTTGATGTAATCGAAGATCTCTGCTGAATTCTTAAACATCTATTCTCCTAAGAATTAATAGTGCTGAAAGTCAGGGCCACAATGCACCGATTCAGATAGGTAAAATCTAGTAGAGAATAATGAAAAAGCAGTAACCCTTGTGTTACAACTATGTTTCTAGAGTTGGGTAGGGCTAGGGTTAGCGCATGAGTTTTGCAGAATTGCCGCAAATATCACCTGAGGCCTCCCTTGGTAGGCGGCTTTTGGCCTTGGTGATTGATTGGACGATGTGCCGGTTAATTGTTGCCTTACTAGGCCCGGCTTTTTTACCAGAGAGCAGCTTTAACACCTTAATTATTTTCTTCCTTGAGGTAGCCCTGTTTACAACTTTATTTCAAGCCTCAGCAGGACAACGGCTTATGGCGGTCAAAGTTGTCAGTTTTCCAGATCAATTAAGAGTGTCACCACAAAGAGTACTCCTGCGCACTCTGCTGATCTGCTTGGTTCTACCAGCAATCTTTACTAAAGATGGCCGAGCATTTCATGATCACTTTACGCAAAGTCAAACTATTAGAGAGATTTACTAACGCTTAGGCATCCGATTACTTGTTGGCATTGGTCCCTTTGGCATTGGAATATTTAAGCCACCAACAGAGCGCAATCGAGCCCGAACCTCACGAAGTTGGACGGTGCTTAATTTTTTAGGTAATTTCTTTAAATGTTTTTGTAATTTGCGAATTGAAACCTGACCTTGGCCATCTCCTACTAAAACTTCAGTCACTGGCACACCGGATAAGAAGCGCTCCATCTTGCGTCTTTCATCCTGCATTAATGTGCGAACAGCAAAGCCACCTTCACCAACTAAAATAATTCCAGCTTTACCAGATACCCGATGGACCATATCCTGGTCACGATTAACAGCAACTGCAGGTGTTGTTATAAATCCTCTTTTTATTGACATTAACACACTAGCTCCTGCACCAAGCTGTCCTTGAATTGATGAGAAGGCTGCCGTGTTTGCAAATCTGGTAAATAAGAAAAAACCTGCTAAAAATGCAAGAGGTAATGAAAGGAAGCCGGCATAGATTGGGTGACCTAAATTATTTCCAATAATTACGCCAAATCCTAAAATCAGTACAAATACAAGTAAGCACCAAAGAATTGCTATTGGTGAGTCATTCTTAACTAACTTATATGCATCCTTTAAAACAGAGAGTTGAGATTGCTTCTGGGGTGCACCATCTTTTAGCAACTCTTTTTCTTTCTTCTTACGACCAAACATTTTTCTCCTTTACTTAACTGCTCGGGCAGCCATCGCCTGGTTGTAGAGACGACCTGCTCTATAGCTAGAACGTACCAATGGACCACTCATAACACCAAGAAATCCTATTTCCTGCGCCTCTTTACTCAACTCCACAAACTCATTTGGCTTAACCCAACGAACCACCGGGTGGTGTTTGCTACTTGGCCGCAGGTATTGGGTGATTGTAATCAGATCACAGCCGGCATCTCGTAAATCAGCTAGAGCTTGTGAAACCTCATCTCTACTTTCACCCATTCCTAAAATTAAGTTTGANTTAGTTATTAATCCAAAATCTCTTGCTTGGGTAATTACATTAAGGGATCTTTCATATCTAAATGCAGGCCGGATCTCTTTAAATATTCTTGGCACAGTCTCAAGGTTATGAGCAAATACCTCTGGGCGGGTTTCAAATACCTGATTAAGTAGGTGTGCATGGCCACTGAAATCAGGGGCTAACATCTCAACACCNACACCAGGATTTAAAGCATGTACTTGAGAGATTGTTTCAGCATAAAGCCAAGCACCCTCATCATCTAGATCATCTCGGGCAACTCCAGTAATAGTTGCATACTTTAAATTCATTGTTTTAACCGACTCGGCAACTCTTCTTGGCTCATCACGATCTAATGGATCAGGTTTGCCGGTGTCAATGTTGCAAAAGTCGCACCTTCTNGTGCAGGCACTTCCACCAATTAAAAATGTTGCTTCTCTATCTTCCCAGCACTCAAAAATATTTGGGCATGCTGCTTCTTGGCATACGGTATGAAGACCTTCCTTAACAACTAATGAACGAAGTTTTGTGTACTCAGGTCCCATCTTTGCTTTGGTCTTAATCCACTCAGGTTTTCTTTCAATTGGTGTTTGGGCATTTCGAGCTTCAATTCGCAGCAGTTTGCGACCATTTGGATCGATACTCATTGTGATACTCGCTCTAACATGGGCAAAATATATCTTTTCAATATTGGCATTACCTCTTCGACCGTAATATTTCTGCCAAGCTCAGCCGAGAGTGAAGTCACCTTCGCATCTGCAATACCGCATGGAATAATCTTTGAGTATGCAGTTAAATCTGGATTTACATTAAGTGCAAAACCATGCATAGTCACACCCTTTGCCACCCGTAATCCAATTGCGGCAATCTTACGATCACCCTTTTCATCTCTTAGCCAAACACCACTTCGCTCACAGTAACGCTCTGCTTTAATCCCAAACTCACCACATATTGAAATAAGAGCAGTTTCTAACTCTCTAACAAAACCAACTACATCGGTTGAATTTCTTAATTTGATAATTGGATAACCAACAATTTGTCCAAGACCGTGCCAGGTTATTTTTCCGCCCCGATCAACATCAATTACCGGCGTGTTATCTAAGGGGCGATCAGTGATTTCAGTGCGACGACCAGCGGTATAAACCGATGGGTGTTGAAGAATTAATAAAGTATTAGGTTCGATATTATTAATTACCTTTTCTTGTATTTCTTTTTGCATCTGCCAGGCAGATAGGTAATCAAGAACTCCGAGCTCTTCAACTCTGAGAAGATTCTGTGAAACTATGGTTGAACTCACACCGATAGCCTAATTGGCAGGTGAATATTTGGCTAAAGATTGCCATTTTTGGCAGCCATGTGTGTGAGCAAAATTGCATCGCTGATAGATTTACCCCCTAATCCTTATCACCGAAAGGCTTTTATACCCGTGGCTGGAAAAAGTAAGAGTTCTGTAACTGTCAAAAATCGTAAACCTTTTGCTATTGCGATGTTGGTTGTAATCACCTGGTTCATCATAACTGGCGTATTTGGCCCACTTTTTGGCAAGTTAACATCTGTTCAAGAGAACAACAACTCTTCTTTTTTACCAAAAGGGGCGGAAGCAACCAAGGCATCTGATGTGATTCAAACGTTTTCTGGTAAGGATTCATTTAATTTTCCAGCACTAGTTCTTTTTGAAGGTGAGATCAACCCACAATTAATTTCAAAGGTAAATGAACACCTAACTAAGGTTGGCGATTTAACACTGGATGGAACTAGCGCAAAAATCTCTGATTACCTAGCCCCAGGTCAACAAATTACCGCCTTCCCATCCGCAGATGGAAAAGCAATTCTAGGAAATATACCCTTAGATGGAAATGCAATTGCAAAGGTCTTACCAAACGATAAGCCAGTCCTACCAGCAATAGTTGAAGAGTTGCGGGCAGATGTTGCACCATTTGCCAAAGCAAACTCACTTGATTCATATGTAACCGGACCTGGCGGATTACTTGGTGATTTGTTTGAAGCATTTGGTGAAATTGATTCTAAATTACTTCTCTCAACTCTTGTTGTAGTAGCCCTGATCCTGATTGTTGTATACCGCTCACCTATCTTATGGATCATTCCGCTGCTTTCATCGTTATTTGCTCTATCAACTGCCGGTGGAATTGTTTATTTATTAGCGAAGAACAACATTATTGATGTTGATGGTCAATCCCAAGGAATTTTGTCGGTACTAGTTATAGGTGCTGCCACCGATTATGCGCTGCTACTAATCGCACGCTACCGTGAAGAGCTACATCTTTTTGAATCTCGTTTTGATGCGATGCGCGCTGCTTATAAAGGTGTATGGGAACCAATTCTTGCCTCTGGGTCAACAGTTTCTATTTCATTATTAACTCTTTTATTTAGTCAGTTAACAAATACTGCAAGCCTTGGGCCAATCGGTGCAATTGGAATTGTTTGTTCAATGATTACGATTCTTACTTTGTTACCGGCGCTTCTACTGCTATTTGGCCGTTGGATTTTTTGGCCTCGCAGGCCAGAGTTTGATGGTGATGATCATGTTATGTCTGGAACTTGGAGCAAAGTTGGTAACGTCATTGAAAAAAATCCAAGGCGGGCATGGATTATTTCTGGAATATTCTTATTACTTCTTGCCTCAGCCGCTCCAACATTAAAAGCTGATGGTATTGGCACTATTGATTCATTCACGGGAAATCCTGAGTCAGTTGTTGGTCAAAAGCTACTTGAGACGCACTTTCCAGGCGGTGAAGGGGATCCAACTCAAATTGTTGTTGCCGCAGATAAAATCGAAGCAGTAACTGCAGCGGTTAGAAATGCGCCAGGAGTTACAGATGTCTCACCACTTCTTGATGGTTTTGTGGTTCCAGGTCAGCCACTACCAAAGGTAAAAATTATTGATAATAAAGCAATAATTAATGTCACCTTAAATAAAGCACCAGATAGTGTTGAAGCTGGAGATGATATTCCAAA
>JGI25920J50251_10000837_pt1 | contig 10954 bp, 8 predicted proteins | sample LauGreBMM110DCMD_2_FD_50251 | JGI IMG/M metagenome (IMG submission 50251) | reverse complement strand
ACATGCTGGTAGTGATTACAGAAGATGATCCACAAGGTGGAGTAGACCATATTGATGCGCACAGGAGTATTCTTATGCTGGCTGGTCCATATGTGAAACCCAATCATGTTTCGCACACGCATGCCAATTTCGGATCCATCCTGAAAATGATTTACAATACACTGGCAGTACCTTATGTCAACCAATATGATGTAACTTCCTCCTTGCTTTCAGATTTTTTCACAGACAAACCTAATTTTGCACCATATACCTTGGTGATGCCAGACAAAAGGGTTTTTGATCCCAGCAAGGCCATGAAAAAATACAAGCGCGATTTGGACTGGAGAAAAATCTTACAAGGCCCAGCCATGGATGATGAAGACGATCAACGGAAAACCCATTATCAAAAACAAAACTAATCGATAATTTTGATTGAAATGTTGAGGGTAAGGGTTTACATATTATTGGTTTTCACTTTTATATTTTTTTCTGCGTCTTCCCAAACAGCGGTTGACTCGGTGAAAAGAATGGATGATGTTGTTGTTACTGCAACCCGCAAGCCAACAGCTGTTGCCAGCCTTCCATATTCCGTCAATAGCTTGTCAAAAAACGGCATCCAAAGGCAATTGTCAAGAACAGTACCGGAATCCCTCAATGGAATTCCTGGTCTCTTCATTCAGAAAACCAACCATGGAGGAGGCTCCCCTTTTTTGCGTGGTCTTACGGGTAATCAATCATTGATTTTGGTGGATGGTATCAGGCTCAACAATTCCATCTTTAGGTACGGCCCTAACCAGTACCTGACCCTGGTTGATCCTTATCTTGTAGAGAAAATCGAAGTGATCAAAGGAACGGGTTCTGTGCAACATGGCAGTGATGCCATGACAGGTGTCATCAACATACAAACAACTGCATTGCAGTTGGGCTCAAAGCCCAATTGGCAAGAAAAGGCCTTGATAAGGCTGTCTGAATCTGGAATGGAATTGACCCTGCGACCAGAATTGAAGTATGAAGGGAAAAAAATTGCATTTGTCGTAGGAGCAAGCGCAAAGAAATTTGGCGACCTCAAGGGAGGTGATACCACAGGGTTTCAGCACCCAACCGGGTACAATGAAATGTCTTACGACATGAAACTGAAAATTGATCTTGGTGCCAACTGGATCATGACTGCTGCCTACCATTGGCTCAATCAGAACAATGTGCCTGTATTTCACAAGTACACATTGGAAAATTTTGCAGTCAATACCTCAGATCCTTTGAAAAGAGGATTTGGTTATATCCAGGCCCAAAAAATATTCAAGTCAACTTTTTTTAAACAGCTTGACATTTTTGTGGCGGAGCAAATGATTGGAGAACAAAGGTATTCGAGGAAGAATGGATCAGCAGTGATTAGGTACGAGAAAGACGTCGTCAAGACGGTTTCTTGTGGTGCAGATTTGCTTGTTCAATTCAACAAGGTTTGGGATGCCAATACGGGCATTGAAGTATACAACGATTTCATCAGTAGCAAGCGTTCTGATAAAGATGGCTTGTCCGGAACTGTAAAGCAGCTCAGGGGGCTCTATCCGGATAATGCAACCTATGCTAATTTTTCAATCTACAACCTGCATCATTTGCATTGGGGTCGTTTAAAAGCGGAGGCTGGAGTGCGGTTTAATTTTTATACTGCAAAGATCACTGATATAACCTTGGGTAATGTAAAGATTTCTCCCAGTGCAGCCGTTTTTCAGGGAGGGTTGAATTACCAGCTCCTCAAACCCTTGTTCCTGTATGCCAACATCAGTGATGGTTTCCGGGCACCGAATATTGATGATCTTGGGACCCTGGGTATTGTTGATTTCAGGTATGAAATTCCAGCTTATGACCTGAAGCCTGAGCGTTCCGTCAACACTGAAATTGGATTGAAAATTGTCACAAAAAAAATATCTTTTTCAACTGCCTTGTTCAAAACAAACCTGTATGGCCTCATCACCCGTGTTGCTACAGGGGCCGCAATGAATGGCTACCAGGTATACAAAAAAATAAATATTGACAGGGGGTATATAAAGGGCTGGGAAACACAATTTGGGTATAAGCTTTTCAAGGGCCTTAATATTTATGGAAATGCAACCAGCTTGTTCGGGCAAAGCATCACAAGAAATCAGCCATTGAGAAGAATTCCACCCTTTAATGCACGCCTTGGTGCGGATTTTGCAACATCCCAATGGACAGCTGGTTTGACCTTTGATCATGCTTCCCCGCAACGCAGGCTTGATGCAGGCGATAAGGCGGACAATAGAATTCCCGCAGGCGGAACGCCGGGCTTTAACCTGCTCAACCTTTATTCTGGATACCAGCAAAAAAGTTTAACATTCAGGTTGTATTGGAATAATATCTTCAATACCGATTTCAGAACCCATGGTTCAGGAATCAATGGCATGGGAAGCGCAGTTTCAGGAATGTTAATCCTCTCATTAAACCAATCCAATGAAAAAAGAAGAAGCTGAATTAATCGTGGATGAGATTTTCTCTTTATATGAGAACCACGGCAATGCTGATTATATTGGTGAACCCGTCTCGCAATTGGAGCACATGTGTCAGGCTGCACAGCTGGCAGAGGAAGAGGGCTATGATGATGAGGTGGTATTGGCCGCTTTTTTTCATGATATTGGACACCTCTGTGAATTTATCATGCCTGTCGAGTTGATGGAAGGCGTTGGTGTATTGGACCATGAATCCATTGGTCAGGAATATTTGGTCAACAGCGGTTTTTCTGAAAGAATTGCTAAGCTGGTTAAAAGCCATGTGGAGGCAAAAAGGTTTCTTACTTTCAAGTTCCCAGAATATTTTGAAAAACTGTCTGATGCCAGCAAATTAACACTCCAGCATCAAGGTGGTAGGATGAATGCAGAAGAAGCAGAAGCCTTTGAGGCTGATCCTATGTTTGACATTTACATCAAAATGCGTACCTGGGATGATTTGGCAAAAATCACCAACAAGGCCCTTCCTGATTTGAACAGGTACAAACAAATGGCCATTTCACACCTTATGCAAAACAATTGATTTTATATGAGCAAAAATTACAAACTGGCAGTATTGGATATCGCTGGTACAACCGTTGTTGATAAGGATTTTGTTGCCATTGCATTCGTTGAGGCATTCATGCAATATGGTATAGACCTGCAGATTGAAGAAATAAACCCACTGATGGGATTTAAAAAAACCGAGGCTATTTCAACCGTATTGCAAAGAAAAAAAATTGAGGTAACTCCTGAAAAAGTTGATTTCATCAACAATATCTTTACCAATCAAATGATTTACTTCTATTCCACTTCTTCACAAGTGGAGGCTTTGCCGCATGCGGAAGCGTTTTTTCAGTATTTAAAATCAAAGGGTATTGCAGTAGCACTTGATTCAGGTTTCCCTAGGGTAATTGTTGATGCCATTGTTGATCGATTGGGATGGCTTGAAAGGGGATTGATAGACTTTGTTATTGCCAGTGATGAAGTAGAAAAAGGAAGACCATTCCCTTTCATGATCAACCGATTGATGGAAATGGCAGGAGTTGAGGATAGTGCACTGGTGATCAAGGTAGGAGACACCATGGTTGATATCCAAGAAGGCAGAATGTCTGCTTGTGGTCTGGTGGCTGCAGTTACAACCGGCGCATACAGCAGGGCCGAATTGATGGCCTATTCTCCTGACCATATTGTTGATTCATTGGCAGAACTAGAGCAATACATCTGAGATGAGTGACCAATCAAATTTTGCGCAATTTGAAGACAGTGCAAATGGATTTTCCATAAGGAGTACNAGCATTCCCGAATTAAAGCCCGGTGAGGTTTTGGTAAGAAATACCTACACCACCATTTGCAGGAGTGATATTTATACATTTCAGGGAAAGCGAAAAGAAAAAAGCCCCACAATTCTGGGCCATGAGATTGTTGGTAAAATCGTTTTACTTTCACCAGATGCACCTTCCAAAGATTTACGGGGTCATGCATTGCAGATCGGAGACAGGATAACATGGGGCATTTATGCCAGCGATCCAGCATCTGCTTTCGCAAAAAAAGGTATTCCACAAAAAGGGGAAGATCTTTTCAAATATGGACATGAGCAAATCACTGAGCAAAGTACCTTGCACGGAGGATTGTCAGAATACATTATCCTCAGAAAAAATACCCCCATCATTGCCATTCAGGATGATGCCTTGAGCAACAAAGCGGCATCGCTCATCAACTGTGCGGTCGCCACTGCCGCTGGGGCGATACGCCTGGCTGGCAGTCTTGAAAACCAGACCGTCCTTGTCAATGGTACAGGAATGCTGGGCATCATTGCTTGTGCAATGGCCCATAAAGCGGGTGCACGAAAAGTCATAGCGGTAGATTTCAACATTGATCGTGCAAATCTTGCATTGAAATTTGGTGCTGATCTTGCTTTGGGTGCTGATGCACCTGTGCTTTCATCTTCACCTGTTGATGATACTGTTGAAAAATTAAAGGTAGATGTAGTATTGGAGTTCAGTGGTATTCCTGAAGCCATGAAGTCAACACTTGAATTGCTTGACATTGGCGGAACGGCTGTTTGGATTGGAGCAACTTTTCCCCAGCCAGACATCGCCATCAATGGTGAGAAAATGATCAGAAGGGTATTGACCATCAAGGGGCTTCATAATTATAACCAATCTGATTTGGTAGCTGCAGTTGAGTTCATGGAGTCTTCCTTTAATGAATTTGATTTTGATTCTCTTGTTCATGGCGGCTTTTCACTTGAACAAACATCTGCGGCCTATCAATATGCTATTGACCATAATCCTTTTAGGGTAGGCATTGATCTTTTTTAATTAAATTTTCTCCCTATGCAAAAAATAAGTTTGGTAGTATTTGACTTGTCTGGTACCACTGTAAGTGATGACAATGCTGTGGCAAAATGTTTGTACGAAGGTGCCAAGCATTTTGGACTTGATGCAACGATTGAAGATTTTGAAAAGACAATCGGTACCAACAAGATCAAGCTCTATGAGTTCATGATTGCCAGAGACAACGGAGTGGATGTCTTGATTGAAAACCTGGAGCGGTATCATTTTCCAGAATACCATGAAAAGGCATTGACTGTATTTGATCATTATTCGAAACTGATGGTGGACTACTATCGAAGTGAGGTCAAGGCAATGCCTGGTGCAGAGGAAACCTTTGAATGGTGCCACCAGAACGGCATCAAGGTGGCAACAGATACCGGTTTTCATAGGGATGTTAATACCGCCATCATGGAAGGGTTGCAATGGCGGGAGAGGGGTTTGATTGATCTTTCCTTGGATGTTGAAAGCACTGTGGGGATTGGAAGGCCTGCTCCTTATTTGATTCATCAAGCCATGTTTTCATTGGGTATTCAAAGTGTTCATGAAGTGATCAAAATTGGCGACACTCCAGCAGATTTGCTGTCAGGATTCAACGCGGGTTGCAAAGGGAATATCGGCGTGTTATCTGGTGCTAACAACCGGGAAACACTTTCCCGTTATCCCCATACACATATCATTCAGGATGTTGCACAGCTTCCCGCAACAATCACAGCAGATTTTTCAAACGCGTAGCCATGGCTGAATCCAGCAAACTCAACATATCCATTAAAAAAATTGATGTTAGATTTTTGATGAATGCCGCGGCGGCTGCCTTCATTACGTATCTGAGTATGTATGCTTTCAGAAAACCTTTTACCGCAGCAACCTATGATGGTTTATCGCTGTGTGGATTGGATTATAAGATACTGCTGATTATTACCCAATTGATCGGATACACCATTTCCAAGTATGTTGGCATAAAGTTGATTTCTGAATTGCATGCCGGNAACAGGATCAGGATGTTGATCATGCTNATGGGCTTTGCATGGGTTTCTTTGTTCNTCTTTGCCATAACCCCCTTTCCGTATAACCTTCCTTTCATNTTTCTCAATGGCTTGCCACTTGGGATGATTTGGGGTGTAGTGTTTGGTTTTTTGGAAGGACGAAAATCAACTGAATTGTTGGGCGCTGTCATGGCTTCCAGCTTTATTGTTTCTTCTGGATTGGTCAAGGGGGTGGGTAAATTATTGTTAGACCGATTTCATGTTCCTGAATTGTGGATGCCCTTTGTGGCTGGTTTGGTATTTTTACCNCTTCTTGTTCTTGGCATTTGGATGTTGAACAAGATCCCTGCCCCTGACGAAGAAGATAAAAGTCTCCGCACNGAAAGGGTTCCGATGAAAAGNGCAGAACGCATGGTGTTTGTNAAAAGATTTGCGCCCGGNATCTTATTTTCAATCCTCATCTATGTAGGACTCACCATATTCCGAGACATGCGCGATAATTTTGNAGTAGAATTTTGGAGTGCATTGGGTTATTCCACAATGCCAGAATTGCTTGTTTTTTCAGAAATTCCTATCGCCGTAGCCGTTTTAATTATTATTTCTTGCATGATCCTGATCAGGAACAANAAGATNGCCTTTTACTCCAACCATATCATCACATTTTTTTGTGGTTTGTTGTTGGTCGTTTCAACNTTCCTCTTCATCTCAAAATTGATGGATCCTGTGCTTTGGATGATTGTTGCAGGTTTTTCCATGTACCTGCCTTACATCGCCATACATACCATGTATTTTGAAAGATGGATTGCTCATTTTCGGTACAAGAGCAACATTGGTTTCATGATGTCCATGGCAGATGCAGCGGGATATCTGGGTAGTACCATCATTCTGCTGGTCAAAAACTTTGCAACACCAAATGTAAGTTGGGTGGATTTTTTTATGGTTAGTGCGATTGTGATTGGACTGGCGATGGCAGTTTTTGCTATTGCAGCCTTTTTCTTTTTCAAGCGGTTGGAGATGAATGCCCAACCTCAATTGGCTTAATGGTGCTATATTTATTTTTTGGAAATTAGTTTAAAAAACAATGTTTTATGATGAATAAGAGTATAATTGGATTAATGGCTTTGATTCTTGTGTCTACATTATTGAACGCACAACAATTGCCAAAGCAGGTTATTTTGCCCAATGGCTGGAAACTCAGCCCAGCTGGAAAGTCTTTTGGTTTGGGAGATCTGCCACTCAATATTGCCGTCAGCAGCTCAGGACGACTGATGGCTGTTACCAACAATGGCCAAAGCACGCAGACAATTCAGCTGATTGATGTCAAAGCTGAAAAGGTTATTGACTCTATTGTGATTGGGAAATCATGGTATGGCCTGACTTTTTCAAATGATGANAAATACCTCTATGCTTCTGGAGGTCATGACAACCGGATTGTAAAATATGGTCTCATCAACAATAAGCTCAAGCAAATTGATGAATTTATCATGGATAAGCCATGGCCAACTAGAGTTGGGCCTGCTGGAATCACCCTTGATGAACAACGCAATCGGCTCTATGTTGTAACAAGGGAGGACAAGCAACTCTATGCGTTTGACCTCAGTTCCAAAAAAATCATTTCTAAACTGGGGCTTGATGCAGAGGCCTATGACTGTAAGATAGGCAAGGGTGGCAAAGAACTATATGTCTCCTGTTGGGGTTGCGACAAAGTGCTGGTGTATGATCTTGAAAAAAANCTTTGGAAATCACCCATCATTGTTGGAGACAATCCCAATGAAATGCTGGTTACCAAGGACGGGAAATATCTCTATGTGTGCAATTCCAATGATAATTCAGTTTCTGTTGTAGACCTCTCTACNCGCCGCGTGATTGAAACCNTGGATGCAGCCTTGTTTCCGAATTCACCAAGCGGCTCTACCACCAATAGCCTTACCCTTGATCCCATTGCGAAAAGACTCTATATAGCCAATGCCAACAACAACTGCCTGGCAGTTTTTGATGTTGCAGTTCCTGGCAAAAGCCTTGCAAAGGGATTTGTACCCGTTGGTTGGTATCCCACCGCTGTAAAAATTGTAAACAATAAGCTCTGGGTAGCCAACGGCAAGGGAATGACTTCATTGGCCAATCCTTTTGGGCCTTCTCCCATCCGGAGAAAGGAAGAGATCATTCATCATGGTTTCAGCACAAAGGATCCCTCCCAGGTTGAATACATTGGTGGATTGTTCAAAGGAACCATGAGCATCATTGAATTGCCCAACCAGTCTTCATTGGACACCTATACGAAGGCCGTATATGCCAATGCTGCATACTCCCAGGCCAAGGCTGAGAATGCTGATGTGAATGCTCCCACATTTCCCATTCCCATGAAAGTGGGTTCTCCATCACCCATCAAACATGTATTTTATATCATCAAGGAGAACCGAACATATGATCAGGTTTTGGCTGATGTGAAAGGTGGTAATGGCGATACGAGTTTGCTGCTTTTTGGAAAAAATATCACTCCGAACCAACACAAGCTGGCAGAGTCATTTGTTCTTTTGGATAATTTTTATGTAGACGCAGAAGTGAGTGCAGATGGCCACAACTGGAGCATGGGTGCTTATGCCAATGATTATCTTGAGAAGACCTGGCCAACAAGTTATGGTTCTCGTGGAGGAACCTATGGCGGTGAAGGGGAAAGGGAGATTGCGAACAACAAGGGTGGGTTTATTTGGAACAACTGTTTTAGGTATGGTGTTTCCTTCAGGACCTATGGTGAATTTATTTCTGGTGATAAGCCTACACTTAAGATACTGGACAACAACTATTGCAGTTATTTTCCGACCTATGGGTTGAATATTGCGGATACCACAAGGTTCCGTTTATGGAAGCAAGATTTTGATTCCTTGCTCAAGCTGAACAAAGTGCCACAATTCAATACGGTGCGTTTTGGCAATGACCATACGGAAGGCATCAGGTTGGGAAGACCCACTCCTTATGCGCATGTTGCAGACAATGATCTTGCCGTTGGCATGTTTATAGAGGCCCTTTCAAAGAGCCCAATCTGGAATGAAACTGCAGTTTTTATCCTTGAGGATGATGCACAAAACGGGGCAGACCACGTAGATGCACACCGAAGCACTGCCTATGTTGCAGGAGGTTTTGTCAAGAGGGGTTTTGTTGATCATACGCCCTATTCAACCTCTTCGATGCTCAGAACCATGGAGCTTATTCTTGGGATGGGTCCTATGACGCAGTATGATGCTGCTGCAACACCCATGTGGCGTTGTTTTGATAGCTTGGCCAGGCCTTTTGACTTTAAGGCCATCATCCCATCTGTTGGTTTGAAAGAAGTCAACCTTGTAAAGAATGAATGGCAAAGAAAATCCGAGCAATTCAATTTTGCAAAGGAAGACAGCAACAACGACATTGAATTCAACAAAGTACTTTGGCATGCGTTAAAAGGGGATATACCTTTTCCCGGTCCAAGAAGGGCTGCCTTTCTCTCTGTTAAAACCGATGAGAAGGATTAACATATTTCTTAAAATATCGAAATGAAGTCGAATGCAATTGTCATAGGTGCCGGTATTGTTGGGCTTGCCACTGCCAGGGCTTTGGCTATCAGGGGAAAGCAAGTAAGGGTATTGGAAAGGAATTCCTTTGCTGTTGGGGCCTCCATCAGAAATTTTGGCATGATCTGGCCCATTGGCCAACCCGATGGTAAAATGTATGAAAGGGCAATGTTGTCCCAATCCATCTGGAAAGAAATTGCTGCAGCATCTGGGATATGGCATGATCCATCAGGCTCGCTTCATCTTGCTTATTCTGATTTGGAGATGGAGGTATTGGAGTCGTTTCGGGACACGGTAAAAAATACAAGGGCTTATACCTTGATGTCTCCATCTGAAGCCTCCGTGCATTCAACGGCAATTGTTCACCATGGACTCAAAGGGTGGTTTGTACAGTCCTGATGAAATGATTGTCGATTCACCAACAGCCATCAAGGCTTTACCAGCTTTCTTGCACCAACAATATGGCGTAGAATTCATTTGGGATACCCATGTTCAACAAGTGGAAACCGGCAAGGTGTACAGTGGGAACAAGGTTTTTGAAGCCGATGAAATTTATGTATGCAATGGTCCTGATTTTGAAAATCTTTTTCCGGAAACATTTGCTGCTTTGCCCATAACCAAATGCAAATTGCAAATGATGCGCATGGGTGTACAACCCAATGGATGGAGAATGGGCCCTTCCCTTTGTGGCGGCTTATCGCTTACCCATTATGCCAGTTTTTCAGCCGCTGGAGAACCATTGCAGCGATTAAAGCAGCACATTGAGGAAACAATGCCAGATTATGTCAAGTGGGGGATTCATGTGATGGTTTCTCAGAATGCATCAGGAGAGTTGATCATTGGAGATTCTCACGAATACGGATCAACCCATGATCCTTTTGAGAAGTCTTTTATCAATGATTTGATCTTGAATTACCTGTCTGGTTTCGCAAGGTTCCAAGAGGAAAAGATTACGGTGAACTGGAATGGGGTTTATGCAAAACTGAAAGATGGCAGAACAGAAATAGTAACATCTCCGATGGCGGGAGTAACCATTATCAATGGATTGGGCGGCGCCGGAATGACCCTTTCATTTGGACTGGCGGAACAGTTGATCGCTGGGAATTATGTTCCTTAATTTTAAGGTCATAATTTATTAAACAATTACTTTCATTCAGTCTACGTTAGGAAAATATTGTCTATTTAGTTTTACAAGGTGAAGAAATTCTTTTTTACCTTTTTATTGGTGTTGTTTGTTGCCATCGCATGGATTCTTGTAGATCAATATTTACTTTGTCCGCATTATAGCTTTACTGATCCACGTCCTTTTCACGGTGAAAAAATTGTCAATCCCTATGCGGATGCAAATTTTAATGATGTATCAACTGCAAATTTTCATGCGCATACAAAATCATGGGGTGGGTTGACAAATGGGAAGGGAAGTTCTTCCGATGTTTGGCAACGGTATGATAGCCTTGGACATACTTTCCATGCAGTCTCACAGTACCATAAAATCGACAGTTTCAACAAGGAAAAGCAGAATTATGTTCCAGTATATGAGCATGGGTACAACTTAAAGAAAACACATCAATTGGTCATAGGCGCTAAACGGGTTGTTTGGAAAGATT
>JGI25920J50251_10000836_pt1 | contig 10956 bp, 8 predicted proteins | sample LauGreBMM110DCMD_2_FD_50251 | JGI IMG/M metagenome (IMG submission 50251) | reverse complement strand
GTTTCAGAATACGATACTTGCACATTGCTCTGCATAAACTGCATTGAATCACGTCCATAAGTTCGCAGTTGAAGTCCCTCAGAAACGATAGAAAAATGCCCCAACCCCATTAAATATTTAGCAGTACCACCGATGGAAATTTTCAACTTCTTTGAATCTATGATGGCGGCGGCCAATGAAGCACCGAATTCTTGATAGGCATTCGCTTGAAATGAAAATGGCAACGATGAACGTTGGTCCAAATTTCCGTTTTTGCCGCGCATAGAAGTATCAAACAACACCCTTCCGTAATCCAGTAACCCGGTAGAGACATTTCTTACAGAAACCTGAGTTCGAGTTCTACTGTGCGTTGACCATACAAATCGCTTTCCAATGCGATTGGCGTACGATGGACCTCTGTATTCTGCCGAAACGCTACCCCATCCAGAAGTGCCAATGGGCTGTTGTTTTAGAAAGTCTTTTTGCCAATGAACTTTGCCGTTGGCGTTTTGAAATTGCGCTGGGACATTTCCAGTTATTGCTTGCCAAAGTGTAAAGGGCGCGGTGATAACGAACATGTTATTATTGACTTCAAACCCCAAGGTTGAAATATTCGCATGTCGCTTATAAGCCATAGATGTCAGCAAGGCGGGATTTGAATACACTGAATGAACGCCCGCGAAGTTGCTATTTTGAATTCCTTCAAATGTTTGAGCGTTTAGGACCGCTGTTGACCCAGACCAAAAGTTAAAAGTCCCAAATACGATCCAAAAGACAACGCCATTCAAACATCGATTAACTTTTTGGTTTAACATACAGAACAAAAATCGATGTTTACAAACAAAAAAGAGCCGGGCAAGCCCGGCTCTTTTCAACAGATATAATAAGTGATTAGTTTACTGTCAATTTACTGCTCATGCGACCCGCAGCACTTTCCAATGTCACCATGTAAATACCGCTTGACAAACCGTTGGTGTTAACAACAACAGCGTTTTGACCAGTTACATATTGCTTGGCTTCGTTGCTCAANACAACACGACCGTTCATATCAGTAACTACAGTTTTAACCATTGCATTTGNGCTCAAGTTGAAAACAACATCAACTTGTGCATTGCTAGCAGCTGGGTTAGGATANACTTGGATACCAGTGATACCAGAGTTGATTTTATTGGTTGATAAGTTCGGGGTTGTGATGTGAACGAAGNTAGGGAAGAACAAAGAATTTGTCCAAATAGTACCTGGCAAGTAAGACTTCAAGAAACCAAATAAGGTTTGACCATAACGCACTTGGAAGTTACAAACGAACATGTTGTTAATTTTGTTGGTAGACAAAATTTCTTGAGAGTGGCCAGTCAAAGAAGCCAAGCTCAATCCGTACAAGTTGTATTTCATCCANGCAGAACCATCATAAGCAATACCTACATCACCCAATTTGGCTTTTTGCATTGGCTTGTAAACAATACTGAAAGCAAACAGGTTAGCAGAGTTATTTGCACCGTTGGTAGATTGTGATTTTACATTTATAGGGATTTGAATTCCGCGACCGATAAAAGATTTGGGTTTATCATTTTCTAAAATCAAACTATCAGCATATGCTTTTGTCAATAATAGCGTATCTGTTTTGAGTGCAGTACTATTCAACAAAGATTTGGTAGAAAAATTGTCAACCGCCGGAGTCGCATAACGATAAGTTACGCCAGGGTTGGCCTGGTAAGAATATCCACCTACTTTGATTCCACCAATATTGAAATACTGAATGTAAACTGTATCAACGATATCTACCAAATTGCCATTCACTGTCATTTTGTCTGCCTGACGGATGTAAAATTGAGTAAACGCCAATGAATCAACTGTGTAAGGATTAAAACGAGTTAATACGCTTTTACCTGAAGCCAAGTAGTTACTATCTTTTGGATCAAAAGTAGAACCAATTACGTGAAAACCTGTTTTTGATTTTGTACCATCTGTGTAAACAGTGTATAGGTTAGTATCCGGTTGGATAAAGTTTACAAAACGATCCAACTTCTGACCCAACAAAGTACCTTCTTCGTAAGATCCAGTANAATTGTACCAGTCGCTGTAAACATCAGCACGACGGCTTGGCACTAGTTTTTTATCCTTAAGGACGTAAGAAGTCTTGTTAATTGAAATGTTTTTCTGAGCGTCAGAAATTTTAAGCTCTGCAGTTTGAGCAATCGCCCCGGTGGTTAATCCGATNAACGCGGCGAATGAAAGTAATAATTTTTTCATCTGTTTTTAGTGTTTAACGCAAATATAATAAAAAACTATCAATCCTTAATCCAACATCGCGGGATGACATAAAAATTGCACGACTAAAGAAAATAATTGGCCTTAATGTTCAACAATAAAACTTAAATATCGCCAAGAATGGGCCTTAAAATAACCTCTTCCATAACGGTATTTTCATTTATCAAGAATGCTGAATACAAAGCGTTTGCAACATCCTCGGGCTTGATAAACCTCATGGTGGGCAAATCAACGCCAGCCCAGCTGTCCGTGAGAGTAGCGCCAGGCAAAATAGCGGTTACGCGGATATCATGAGGGATCCCTTCCAATCGGAGCGACTTACTAAACCCTAGCATTGCGAACTTGGAAACAGAATAACTCCCCCCAGCNGCATAGGCTGTAATACTTGCGATACTGCACATGTTAAAAACGTGTGACCTATGGGATAATTTCAATAANGGCCACAAACCTTTGGTNATGTNATAAGCTGAATTCATGTTGNTTGTCATCAAGGTTTCGAATTGACCTTCCTCTTCCTCCATCATCGTACCNGGCAAGAAAACACCCGCATTGTTCACCAACACCGTAAGCGCCGACCAGGTTTCACAAATCTTAGCGGTGCATCGTTTAGCAACATCAGACTGAGAAAGGTCGCCAGCGAAAGTATGCACTTCAGGCGCACCGGCTAATAGCAACTGTGATTTCGCATCTAACAATCTATCATTGTTTCTACCGACAATAAATAATGAAAATCCGGCTTCCGCCAATCTCTTGGCCACGGAAAATCCTATTCCCTTACTAGCCCCTGTTACTACGGCATTGAAATTCATAAATTAGTCTTCATCATCCGTGCTAGCCTTGCGCGGATCGTCTTCGGCTTCTTCCTCCTCTTCTTCTGCTTCCTCTTCTTCGTCGTCGCCTTTTGATTTGGTAGAAGAGCGTATCAATGCATCCAAATCCTCGTCTGAAAGGACTTCTTTGGCGCGTGTACTCAACTTCACCAAATAACTGGTTGACTCCGTTTCTAATCTCACGGCCGTTACAATCTCCCCTTTTGAATTGGGATATCGAACCGTTTTTCCCGTTACGCCGGTTGGGAACGTCTCGTCGAATAAATCAAGCAATTCGGGCGACAACTTGGCGTACTCAATAACAACTTTAGGCTTTTCCATCTCTTCAAATATATTTTTCAAAAAAACAACAGAATTNACCTCCTATCACACGGGTTTTGCACATTTTTTTCGCACTGTAGGATTATCTATTCATGCTAATGAGGAACTCGTTGTTATCCTTTGTATTCTGCATGTATTTGAGAAAGGTATTCATGGCTTCTTCGCTGTTCATATCGGCCAAATGATTCCTTAATACCCACATTCTTTGGTTGGTTACTTTATCAACAAGGAGGTCATCACGTCGAGTACTAGAAGAAAGTATATCAATCGCAGGGAAAATTCGCTTGTTAGAAAGCTTGCGATCCAGCTGCAATTCCATGTTACCGGTACCCTTGAATTCTTCAAAAATCACTTCGTCCATTTTCGATCCAGTATCCGTTAATGCTGTTGCGATAATGGTTAATGATCCACCGCCTTCGATATTTCTGGCAGCACCAAAGAAACGTTTTGGCTTGTGAAGCGCATTTGCATCAACTCCACCCGAAAGAATCTTGCCTGATGCAGGTTGAACGGTATTATAAGCACGAGCCAATCGAGTGATGGAATCCAACAAAATGACAACATCATGTCCGCATTCTACCAATCTTTTGGCTTTTTCAAGTACGATGTTGGTCAGTTTTACGTGCTTATCGGCAGGTTCATCAAACGTTGATGCTACTACTTCCGCACGAACGCTGCGAGCCATNTCGGTTACTTCCTCCGGACGTTCATCGATCAACAAAATGATCATATACACTTCTGGGTGATTTTTGGCGATGGCGTTTGCGATGCCTTTCAGCAACCACGTTTTACCGGTTTTGGGCTGGGCGACAATTAATCCGCGCTGTCCTTTTCCGATTGGCGATATCAAATCGATGATTCGATTGGGGTAATTGCTTGCGCTATCGCACAAATTCAATTTCTCATCCGGAAATAAGGGCGTAAGGTGTTCAAAAGCAACGCGATCTCTCACTTCTTCTGGGGTACGTCCGTTTACGCTTTCGATTTTCACCAAGCAGAAATATTTTTCATTTTCTTTTGGCGGACGAATGCTACCGCGAACGGTATCGCCTGTTTTGAGACCATTTTGTTTGATCATAAAACCAGGGATATATACATCATCGGGTGATGCAACGTAATTGTAATCTGGGGATCTTAAAAAGCCGTAACCATCGGGCACAGTTTCCAGCACACCTTGGGTAGAGACCACACCATCCATATCAGTAAACAGGGCCAATGCCTCTCTCCTACGCTTTTCATCGGGAGTAAGTTGGGGCTCCGGTCTTGGTGTAGGCGTTGAAACGGTATTTTCCGAATTCTCAGTACGCGGTTCACGATTTTCTACTCTTGACTCACGATTTTCATTGCGTGGCGGTGTATTCTCACGATTTTCATTGCGAGGGGTATTTTCGCGGGGTTCCCTTTGCTCACGAGGCGTATTTTCGTTTCTAACCGGACGATCTTCACGGGGGCCACGAGGCTCACGATTTTGCCTAGGCTCTCTAACTTCTCTATTTTCTGTATTATTCACAACTGGCGCTAAACCAGTTTCACGAACTTCTGAGTTTTCAGTTTCGATGGCCGTTCTATCTGCTTCCGCACCTACTTCCCTATGTCGTTGAAACGGCTTGGGCTGTTGGTTACGCTTGAATGGATTTGCATCGGCATTGGTTTGGTTTGCTGGCCTTGGATTGACAGGATGTCTGAGGACCGCTTCACCATCGGGGGTTACTGAAGCCAATTTCTCGGCTTGCAGTTCTTCGGCTGTTTTGCGCGGCCTGCGGCCGCGCCGACCTCCATCAACCTCATCGGAATTTTCAGCGGTTTCATTCGCATCGTTTCCAACGTTTTCAATGGGGGTTTCACTCACCACGGGCTTTTCGGAAGTCGCAGAAGTATCCTTAACGCCAGCAACCATCGTTGCCTTCATTTCAATACTCGCAATCAACTCGCCCTTTTTCATTTTAGCAGTGTTTTCAACACTTAGGGATTCGGCAAGGGTACGCAAATCACCCACACTCATTTTAGAGAAATCTGGTCTATCGGCCATAAATAATAATAGTATACAAGAATTTTAAGGAATAAATAATACTTAGATTTTGTTGGATTGCAGACGCGCAATTCAGAACTACAATGCAATTATAGGTGAAAAATCGTTCCAATAAAAACAAAACCGCATTTTCTTCAATTATCTTTGGCTTTTTAACGGCATGTCGAGGCTCAAACTTACACTCCTATTACTATTTGCCTTCAGCAGCGCGGCCCAAGCCATGCAAATTCTTATTCCCATGGATGAATCACAAAAAAATCATCTAAAGTCGTATGGAATTGCATTTTGGCTACTCAAACAAAAACAAGAAGTTCAATGGCTCCTCAATTACAATGGCTCATTCATGTTTCAGTATTCTCAAGAGGCCGAACGCGAATGCAAAGTTAGAGGCGTATCCTATGAGACCATTTCCGATGCCGCTGCCAACGCCATCATCACCCAAATCCAAGACCCCGCCGCCAACCTAAACGCGGTAAAATTGCTAAATGCCCCTAAAATCGCCGTCTACTCTCCCAAAACCAAACAACCTTGGGACGATGCAGTGACCCTAGTCCTCTCCTACGCCGAAATTCCTTACGATGTGATATTCGATGATGAAGTCCTTAGCGGCAAAATCCTTGAATACGATTGGCTACACCTTCACCACGAAGACTTCACAGGCCAATATGGTAAATTTTACTCAAGCTACGCCTCGGCCCCATGGTACCAAGCCGAAGTCGCCGAATCCGAATCCATGGCCGCCAAACACGGATTTGGATCAAACAGAGAACTCAAATTAGCGGTTGTCAAAAAAATCCGAGATTTCATGCTTGGTGGTGGTTTTCTCTTTGCAATGTGCAGTGCAACCGACTCCTACGACATAGCGATGGCTGCCGAATCCACCGATATCTGTGAAAGTATGTTCGATGGAACGCCAGCGGATCAAAATGCGCAAAGCAAGTTAAACTTCGACAACTGCATCGCCTTTAAGGACTTCGCGTTAAACATGGACCCCTATTTTTATGAGTTTTCTAACATCGATGTCGACCCACGAACTAGAGCTGTTTCAGAAGAAAATGACTTATTCACCCTATTCGACTATTCCGCAAAATGGGATTTGATCCCCAGCATACTTTGTCAGAACCACACCAAAACCATCAAAGGATTTATGGGCCAAACCACTGCTTACCGAAGTCATTTGGTTAGAAGCGATGTCTTGGTGATGGGCGAAAACGCTTTGCTAAACGAAGCTCGATATCTGCACGGAGAATTCGGCAAGGGCACTTGGACGTTTTTTGGCGGGCATGATCCTGAAGATTATCAGCATTTTGTGGGTGAGGCTCCCACCGACTTAAACTTACACCCAAATAGTCCAGGGTATCGATTGATATTGAACAACATCCTATTTCCTTCGGCACAAAAATCGAAGCAAAAAACCTAAGCCATGTTCTTTCAGCAAATCAAAGAATCCTTTGGGAAAACGCCTCGTTATTTTCAGTTGGGATGGATTTTGGTGATTATTGGCAGCCTCGCACTCCGATTTGTGGGGATCGATGGTCGGGCCTGGGGATACGATGAGTTGAGTGCTGTTTTCCGGGCGATATCAACCTCTAACAATTGGCAAGCCCATTTAGAGCAAGGGGTAGCGGTGGACGGACATCCTGCTGGACTGCAGACAATTTTATGGTGGTGGATTTCTTTAGCGGGCAGTGATGTTTTGTGGCCGCGAATTTTCACAGCCCTATTTTCTATTGGTGTATTGTGGCAATTTCATCGCATGGCCAAAACATTGTTTGGATTTGAAGCGGCGTTTTGGGCGGTTGCAATGATGGGATTGATTTGGTGGCAGGTGAATATTGGCATTTGGATCCGACCTTACATTTTTGCATTGCCATTTGTATTGGGGTCGTGGAATTTGGTATTGGGCTTATTAAAAAACAGGGATTCGAATGGCGATGTTTTGCTACCCAATCAGATGGGCTGGTTCGCGGTGAAGCTAGGCGGCGCCCTGGCGGGCGCCGCCTACTTCCATTATTTCGCCGGCCTAACGGCCGGCGCATCCTTCATCGCATTGCTACTCATCCAACCCAAAATTCAAACCAACCCTTCCAATCACACGCAAGGACTTCACCCATCGTACATTTTATTCCTGCCAGTCACATTTGCCATCCTATTCTATCTGCCCCACCTGCCCCTCACCATCGCCCAATTTCAACTCGGTGGACTTGGCTGGCTTAATCAACCTAAACCGCAATTTCTTTGGCAATTCTTAAAATTCGCCACCGGTCATTCCCTGCCCGTACTAATAATCTTCGTGGGTAGCATCATTTATGTGCTACAATACCAGATTCGCATCGCCTATTTGCCAAAACCCGCATCGATAAAACGCATCTTTCGTCAGCCCTCAACATTACTCACCCTGGGCTTCTTCTTAGTATTCGGCTTCGGCTATTTCTATTCCGTTGTTCGCGCCCCAATCCTGCAAAACAACGCGCTGTACTTTGCCTTCCCCTTGCTCATCCTGGTTGCGTCATCCGGCATCGCAACACTCAGAAATCAATTGGGGCAAACAACAAACGGCAACAACCGGTTTGAAAAGCTCACCCAACCTTTGGCGCTGCTCATTCCAGCCCTGTTTCTGTTCAATACCCTCTACCAAAAACAGTTCCTCACCCTAGAACGAAAAGGCACCCATCACCGAATCGTAGAGCAATCTATCGACTTTGCCCAGGAAAAATCGAAACTTCTGAGGGCGATCCCATTAAAAAGTGATCTACACATTTGGCTTGATGGCCCGGCCGACAACTACCAATTTCACAGAAGCCAAATCTTACATAAACACAATTTCTCAAACATACCCCCTGCGGAATATTTCGAATCCCACGGACCAACCCTTCCCTTCATCGCAGAAAAACTCAAGTCGCTAAAGCCCAATTCACAGGTATTCTTAGGCGTACAATCGGGCAGTCAGCCATGGCTACTCCCCCTCATAGAATCACATTTCAATTACTCGTCGCGCTATAGAATTCAAAATCCCAATACCTCTAATCCAAAGGAAAATCACTCGGTCCCACTGACCCAACTGCAACCACTAAAAATCCAAGAGCCCATTGGGGCAAATTCAATTCCCCACGAATCCCTCATCGGTGGCGAATGGTCAACCCTAGCCGAGCCCCGCGAGCCTCAGTTTACCGCGAAAGATTTCCACCTGCTTAACGCAAAGTTCATTCATAACACGGCTGACACCACCCTTCTATCAACCACGATAGTACTCTACGAATTTGAGCCATCACCCAATGATGTGATCCTGATTGTGGTGAAAGTCGCAGACGCACAAGGCGAAATCCAAACATCGCTTTGGAATCCAAGTAAACCCGAAAAAGACAACTATCCAGATAAAATCCTCCAAAACAACCATCAGATCGATTGGCGCAGCACCAAAATTGCAGATTACCAAAAAGCGGGCTTCAAATACGCCTTGCACGCCATCAAACTCGCCGATATCCCCGGCTGGGAAACCTATACAGAATTGCGAATCCAAATCACCCGTGCAAGCCAATGCATGATCGGACTTTACAAAGGAAACCCTAATTTATATGGCGTTCAGCCATAAAAAATCCCCGAGAAATTCCCAGGCCTTTAAAATTCTCCTTGCGCCATTGGCGAAGGCAAAAATTAACCTATTGAAAGTGTGACGGATCTACCACCGTAAATACCCGGTGTAGATTGAATCCCAATCTCACCCCTGCAGCACCCCATCGTTCTGTATTTCTGGAGATAAACATAGATTCGTTCATTCCCAAACTNTTTGTAAAATCNACCTGAAACACGTGTCCGCCAGTTTCTATGTCGAATCCCACAGAAAANCTGTTATAGAAATCGCCATTGCCATTCAAAATGGGTATGTATTCCATNTTGAGCGAGGTACGAGCACTCAATTTATTCCTAAAGCCCATGCCTAAAGCAAATTGCGTTTGCGAGGTTCCAGTTGACACAAATGATTCATTGGCGGCACTGTACACTTGATTCATGCCGGATNTAACCACTGTGGGCGACAACACCCACGAAAAATCATCATTCACTTTTTTTCCGATGATTACNTGTCCTACATACGACAAGCGATTTTTACCTGCAACNCCCAAAGGNATNGTCNCAGGGCCAGCAATACCGATAACTGTNTGATTATACTGGGTATTCTTGTAATCCACCGCGCCCAATAGCAGGATCGANAGCGGTTTTTTATTATCCGATGTCTGATGCATCAGGCGATACTTAACATAGGCATCTACGCCTTTCTCTGATTTCACGTTGTAGCGTCCCAACCCCACCATGAGGTTTTCATTCACTCCATATTCACCACCCAATCGAATCGTGGCCACATCCAGCCCAAAGGCATTCACTGCATCCTCAGAGTTGAATTTCGCTGCGCCACTATTTAAAGCACCAAAGCGATGACTCATTTTGAAATCAAAAACACCCGCATCAACCAGTTCCAAGCTTTGAAGATTAACCACTTTCGTGGTCTTAAAAGCAAATTGAACCTTCTCAGCGATTGGGGCCTTGGGTTCATCGAATAGAGAAAAACTACTATCTTCTTGTGCGAAAATGGACGACGACATTAGTCCGGCGATGCACATCAAACCCATTTTTTTGATCATTTCAGTCATTATTTTGTATTTCATGATCACCATCTCCTCACTATATTAAAACCGAAACGCAGATTTTTCAATTCAAAAGAACCATTACTTTGGGTGGTAAAAAATGCCTCATTCATGGACTGAGCGTTACTCACACTCAACTGAAACATGTGTTTGGCTGTAAAAATCTCAAATCCTAACCCCAAATAGGGATCTTGGGGCACAGAAACATCTTTCAACGCACCAGAGGGCGATGGCATTCTTTGCAAAAACGGCTTTTGAATTTCCGCGGTTACGGCATATCGATTAGACAATTTCATTCTGCCATAGGCACCCATCACAGCGATATCGTTCGACTCATTGGCGGCTTCAACTAAGTTCACGTGTACCAAACTCGGCGTAACTGCCAACAACAATCGATCATTCACATTTTTACTAATGATCAAAGTATTAATAAACCTCAATCGGTTTGAAAAATAGAATGGTTCCGATGAAATGCTGGCCTTTGCCTGGGTATTCACACTGATATTGGAATACCAACTTGCCATCACATTTTCAGTATTGGTGGTATCTGTGGCCTTGCCTTTAAATTGATATTTAAAATATGCATCGGCGATTTTATTCATGCTACTGCGCGAAACACCGGTGGTTAGTCGATTACTCAAACCAAAATCAAAACCCAAACGCATATAGCTTTGATCCAGACCATACAGTTGTAGGCACCTGATCCAAAATTTCCAAAGCGATGCTGAATGAACATTTCTGATTGTCCTTTGGGCAACCCTGCAGCGCCATGCATATTGATGATTCTTAAACTCTTTCTTCCCAAACTCACATCTGGAGGAAAGTATTGGGCTTTGAGTGGACTGGCAACCAATGCCAATAACACACCAATTATCCACGCATTGATTTT
>JGI25920J50251_10000830_pt1 | contig 10979 bp, 10 predicted proteins | sample LauGreBMM110DCMD_2_FD_50251 | JGI IMG/M metagenome (IMG submission 50251) | reverse complement strand
AACACTACAGCATTTTCGATATCATCATCTACAACGTAGAATTGTGTATCTGCTGGATAGTCACCTCTTTCCCATGCTTGATAAGAACTTGCAACGGTTGGATGAACTCTCAACCATGAGAAAGCAAGTTCTTGAAAAGTGATTGACAAATCGAAGTAGTTATCACCATCAAGAAGTTTTACAGTTTGTACGTGACTAGTGTCATCTGTAGACTTTGATAAGCCATAGTTCCAAAAAATAGCTCTTGGTCCAAGATCTACTCCTCCTAAAGCATCTTCAAGTTTTTCTCTTAACGCTGTTACACGTTCAACCTCTAGCTCACGCTCAGTAGGATCATTAATTCTTTTGATGTAAGCAGCTTCAGCATCTAAGCCTGTTCTGTATCTTCCATCAAGTTCCTTATAAGGATATTTAAAAACCCCAGTGCCTGGAATTCTTGATAACCCTCTTTGTGATAATCCTCCTTGCATGGTTTGCATGCCAGCACTGTTGTACTCCTTCTTAATCGTGGAGATTTTCCCTAATTTACCCATTACGTAGTTATTTGATTATTATTGGTTTGCTTGCAGAGTGCACCAATCAAATGGCTAGGCTCACTGACCCACACTCTGTTTTAAAGAGGAATAAAACTCCCCTCATGATTGACACGAGGGGAGATTTTATATTAGAACTGTGGAATCTCTTCGATGAGAACAGTTCGTGACAAATCTTCGATGAATACATCGCAACGATCTTGCATCCAGATCTCATATCCTGGGAATTTGTTGGCAGAAGACATACCCTGAGACTTAGCAAAGCCTAAGTGGTGTCTACGTCCATCAATATAACCCCAAGTCATAGAAGGAGCACCTTGCATTCTCACCTCACGAATGTTGTTCACTANTGAACCATCAGACATTGGAGATACGTCAAATACCATGAACACAGGAGTGGACTTCTTGTTCTGTCCAAATTCCAAGTTGGATTGAGGAAGATCAAGTTCTTTCAAGTGGATAAGTTCAACACGACCAGTCTCACGAGTTACCATTGCATCGAATGCAAAGTTGTAAGTGATGTGTTGTCCTTCTCCTTGCAAATATCTGTTTCCAGAATCTGCCATGAAAGTAAGGCCAGAATTCAAAGCATCTGTCTTAAGAGCTTGTTGGAACACATCGAAGCCAGCTTCGTTAGTGTACATTTTAACTCGTCTGTCCTTAACATCCACACGTCTGTAGAACAAGTCTCCAAATACGGAACGGATAAGGTTTGCAGAGAATTCTCCACGATTGTATTGTACCAAGTTACCATTGTTACGCATTCTGTGGTAAACACCAGCAGATACACGCTTCAATTCTTGCTTAGAACCATTAGTTTTTACAGTGCCTGGCTTAGACCAGATCATTCGCTTCACCTTAAGTTCAAGCATTGCTTTTCTCAACATGAATTCTACGAATGGCTCCCACTTAACATCATTACGAGTTAAAGGAAGTTGGTTTCTACGCTGAGGAGCGTATACCAAGATATCAAGAGGTTTGCCAGAAGCATCACGCATAGTCTTATCATCAGCCCATGCAGTTACTTGGTGCTCAAAACCATATCCAGAACCAAGAGATTCGAACATAGTGATTTTCTCACCAAGTCTTGGTAATCCAAGAAGATCCTGATCAAATTCACCAATTGCAGCATCAACCAACTCAAGTTCGATACCAATTTGCAAGAAGGTGCGACTTACGAAATCCATAACTGGATTGTCAGACACCAATGTGAAAGTGTAAAGGAAACCTGCATTCCAAGGAACTGGATCTTTTACAGCGTAAAATCTTGGACCATACTGACGAGAACCTACAGAAACGATAGCGTTCTTAGAGAATTCGTTAGTGTCCAATACCACCTGAAATTCCTGACCATCGATACCTGGCTTACTCAACTCAACAGTGGAGGTGGGTATGTCGATGATTTTAGGGAATTTGTAAGGAACTTGAACATCCCACTTCCAAGAATCGCTGTTGTTGTCGATGTAATAAGGAGTGGACTTGTTGATCATATCAAGGAAGTCATTGCTATACAATGAGCTCTGAGTGTACAAGGAGATAATCTTCTTGTCGTAGTCAGCTGGCTCAGTAGAGTGAAACGACTCCAAGTGATTTGAATCTGTTAGCTTTCCTACGGCACGTTTGTCCATTGACGCAACGCGAGCGTAGGTAAAGCCAGTTAAACCTGGGATTGTTTGAATTGCCATTGTTTTTTACTTTGTTTTATTTAATTTATAAGAACCATGAGTTTGCTTTTCCAGCATTGCCACCAGAACTAGGTTTTTTACTAGTCTGTCTCGCAACTTCCTCAAACAACTGGGTTGACTTCTTAGTCACTCCTGTTCTTTGTATGGTAGATAGCGTAGGATCTTTTTCTAAAATCTTAAGAAGAAGTCCCAGCTTAACTTTCGCAGCATGGTTTTCAGGTCTCTTAAGTTCCAGGATAGTCTTGTCAAAATCTGTCAGGGTTTCACCTGAAGGAGTTTTGTACTTGTCTACCAAAAGGAAGTCTTGTAGTTCTGATGCCAATTTGGGGTTTAATGGAATTCCATCAAACTCCTTTGTTTTCAATTTGTCTTGAAGGACAGACTGAACGTTTTGAATATACTGATTTCGAATCATTGCTTTCTGCTGAAGTTGTTGTTCAGCTTGTTGCTCTATTTGTTGCAACTTTGCTGCTTCCTTCTTAACAAGCACTTTATGATGCTTGCTAGCAACTGTTTCTAAATCACCGTAGTTTCTAAGTCTATCAATTTCTGTAGTGACATCTTCTGTATCAAAGCCTTGATCAGTTAAAGCTTGTTTGATAACTCTCACTTGGTTGTCTTCAATAGACAAATCCAATTCAGCAAAGCTCACTACATTGTTATATACGCCAAAATAATCTTTAGGATCTACACCCTTTACAAATATGGCATCAAACGCTTTTTGATAATCTTCTCCAAACTGACCAATGAAGTTATCAACGATCTCGATTGCACCTTTCTTCTTTTCTGCATTGAATTTTTCCAGGAATTGTTCTGGTGTTTCAATAACTGCATTCTCTTCATCATCATCTTGTGTAAATACACCAAGTTTGAAAAGATCCTTTGATAGAGAAACAAATGGGGATTCTGCAACATCATCACCATCTTCCTCTTCTTCAGCTTCTGCTTTAGCTTTGGTTGGTGCTGCTACAACATCTTCTTCTGTTTCTTCTTCTTCTTCATCATCTCCAAGAAAGTTTTTTAAAACATCTTGTTGAGTGGGTTCCTCACCATCTAGCTTTTGGACAACTTCTTTACCTTTTGATACTTCTGGTTTTTTAGGAGCTTTTGGTTCATCCGCTGTCTTTATGATTTTTTCTAGTTTGTCAGGATCTTCTGTAGAAGTTTCTGGAGAAAANAAATCATCCAACAGCTGTGCGTTACCCATTCCCAAATCCATAGTATCTTCAATACCGAAGTTACCAAATGACGGAGTGTCTAGGTTGTCTGCCATATATGTAGTTAATTATTTGATTGGTTTGTATGATATAAATGTACTTTCGTTTGTAAAATAATCAAATAGGAATAATCAAAATTGTTGTTTTTTTGGTACGTATAGCATTAATGTTAATTTTTCCATATTTTATTATTTCTTATTGCTTTTAGATGCTCTGTTTGTAGCATTTATCTTAGCCACTTCTACATCATTCTTCATATTCTCTCTAGCAACATTTATCTTTTCTTTTTCAAGCTGTAGCTTCTGCATAGCTTGAGTGTTTTTAGATTGAATGTCTTGCATCTTCAATTGATAATCTTGAGCTGCTTTAGACTGTTGCATAGATAAGTTTGATATCTCTAGTATATCAGCGGTGCCTGAATCATCAACATCTTGTGTTGCTGCCTCACCTCTTGCAGCTGCATTAATAAGGGCTATTTCTTTCTTATTGATTCTATCAAGTTCTTGCTGATAGTTTTGATTAGCCAACATTTCTTGTTGTTGTTGTTGCTGAGCCTGCATCTGGGCAGTTGCAATTTGTTGTTGTTGCTCAAGCTGCTGTTGCTGTTGTTGCATCTGTTGGTCTTGTAGCATCTGTTGACGATCCTTGAGATTCTTGAATGTCTTCTTCATCTCTCTCATAGACTTAGTAGAATACAATTCTATTATATCATATAGTGTACCACCATTCTGTATAACTGCTTGAGATAGCTGACGAAGCTCATTAAACATTTGTGTATCCTCTGGTCTGTTTGTAATAAACACTTTCAGATCACGAAGCTTCAAATCATTACCATTCACTTGTATAAATGCAGATTCTCCTTCAGATGTAATGTATGACAATGTAGACATAGGCTTAGCACTTTCTATATATTGTGCTGCATCTACAATAGCTTGATATAGTTGACCTAATACATACTCGTGTGCGATGAATAAGGGCTCTGTCTGGGCATATGACTGACTGACAGCTGTGTTGACACCTGTGGCAGATTCGCTTGCTTGTACGCTTCCTAAACGTTGTCTAGAGATGCCTATAAGTTCCCAACATTCGTTCTTCAATTGGAGAGCAAGGTTATATCTAGACTGGATTTCGTTAGTTCTTGTCAAATCTATGTTTCTTGCAATGCTAGTATTGGATACAGCAGCCTTTGTGTTCTCTGGGCTGTCATCATCGAATATAATACCACGCTCTCTTGCTTCCATTTCCCATACATCAAGAGAATCTTGATCATCTCCATCTTTTAGTCTTGGAACACGCCTAATGTTTACAGAAGCTACATTACCAATTTCCTTTTCTAGGAGTTTGTAAAGCTGATTCATACAAATGTTGTATAACACCTGGAATGGTTTCATCAAATCCACTAATGATTTGGCTTCTGTGTTCTTCACCTCGTACGTAGTGCCTATGATTGGACAATAGTTAACTATTTTTAGAGGTTTGATGTGATAGATGTCTGGACCAATCTTTGTTCCTTGATACCATTGGTTAATCCAGCCCCATTCAAGAGAGATTTGTGTAGGAATGGTTCCTGATTTGTAGTTTTCATCTACAAGAACAGTTTGATCATTACCCATTTCATCTACATAGGCAAGTTTACCAATCTTTCTTTTGCTAATCCAATAACATCTAACAACAACATACTTGTATCCAAATGAAGACACGTTAGATGTCAATCCCAAGAAGTCTTTTAGTCCATCATTGTTTTCTTTCATCTCACTTTCAATCATCATTCTTGTCTGAAGGACAAGAGGATCAAATGTATCATATTGAATAGAGTCAATACCATCAGCAGCATTAGGATTACCAAGGTTAGATTCACGAACGTTGATAAGTCCGTAATCTTGCAAGGAGCTTCTTAGGTGATCTATTTCTTCTTTAGTGAGATCAGGAACGCTTTCGATAATTTCAGAAAGTTCCATAACTTGCACAGTGCCAGCAGCATACGCTCCTTGGTTTCTTCCTGTTGGATCAGAAATCCACTTTCTATCTGGTGTTGTTAAGAACCATGTGTTCTTTGGGTTGGCCACTTCTATGTTAAATCCAAGCTTGGAGTTATCTTCATAGATGTGATAGAACTCTCTAGCGGAAATAAGAAGATCTCTGAATGCATCTTCACTCTTTTCTTTCAAATTGAATTCTGCTTTCTGGCATGTAAGAACGTGGTTAGCCCACTTCTCTGCTACAGACGTGTAAGAATCTAATTGATCCTTCACTTGCTCCATTGTCATTTGTTCTAGCTGTTCTTCGTCAATCTCTTGACCCTGCATAGCTAGCTTCTGCATTATGCCTTCTTTGGCTTTAGAAATAATAAACTCTTGTAGCACATCTGTCTTGAATTGTAATTCTTCAGACTGGCTATCATCATCAAATGCCTTTACACGAAATGTATCTGGACGCTTAGATATTTCACCTACAAGATTGTTAATAGGAGTGGTTACAATAGAATAATGCTTCACATAAGCGGGCAATCCTAAATCACCCTGTAATATCTCTGTAAAAGATTTTACTTCTGGCTCTTGATAAAAGTCTTCCATTCTCAGGATTCCTTTTACAAGATCATAGTTTTTAACAAACGTATCACGACTCCTCATGTATTCCGCATACGATTTGTTTGCGAAATAATCCATCGTGTTCTTTACCCAACTCTCATCCTGCTTTTCTTTCTCTGTCTTGAACTGATCAGGAAAAATATTAAGATAGGCATATCGTATGGTTGCGTCTTTTGTGTATCTAATGATTGCCATTATGTGAATAATTTATTTTGTCTCGTATTGAACATATTTTTAGAGCTGCTGAACAGCTTGTTACTCTTTAATTTTTTAGAATACAGCGACTTCACTCTGTCATCATTACTACCTCCAATCTTCCCTAATATTGGGTCCATCTTAAGTGCTTGAGCTATGGCTAATTCTGCTGCAATGATTCTATCAAAGTTACCATCTTCATTATATTGAATAATTTCTTCCAATAACATTGGATCAAATATCTTACTGACACCTGACACTTCTTTAATCACATTACCATCCTCATCCTTCTCTGAATAAATAACATCTTCCATGTATCTCTTCAGACATGTATGTAGGTAGTCAATCACTTTTCTTGCTGATCTGTGAATACCAAATTCTCTTTTCACTGTAGTGTTTGGAATCACTTCTAACAACCATTGTGGTTGCTTCTCTAGATAATGGGAATCTCCCTTGCTCTTCATGTATTCAATGAACGAAATATCGTCATTTTCACAAAGAGCTCTAGCGTTGTAATATTTAATTAGTAATCTGGCCTGTTCTTCCCACGTTTCCTTCTTATCAGGTCTTGCACAGTACGAAGCTACGAACATATCCTGATATTTCTCACCAGTGAGGTCGTGCATCCTTTTGTAAATATACACAGATCCTAATGAAGTTGAATACTTTGCCTGTCCTTGTCTATATGGGTCAATGCCTGCAACGTATAATCCGTAGGGAGGATTTTCTATAGGAAACTCATATATCACTATAGGAGCATCTTTTGCATCTGTACTTTTGAGAGGAAAGTTTGTAATAGGCATCTTGTCTGTAAACTCATGTCCTATCTTTCCCTCATCACTAAATAATATAACGGGTGTCCCTGTTCTTTCGTTCTGTAGAAGTCTAGTCTTCTGTCTCTTAGCAGATTCTATGTCAAATATGTTAGTGTCTTCATTGAGGAATATATCATCCACCTTTTGTGGGTAGTACATTTTCTCCTTTAAATATGCTATTCTATCACCAGCTTTCTTCAATCTTTCTAAGTTGCCAGTGGTAATTATGTCAGCCTTCTCTTCATTAGACACTAACATTTTTACACTGTAAAGATCACTATCTTTTGAAGCTTTTACATAATCTCCTAATGTAGAATCTTCTTTGGCTTCCATTCTATATTTATTAGAAATGAATAGCCCATGTATACGTCTTGTATCTTCTTCATTATTGTATGTAAGGAAGTTGTAATTCTCAACATCAAACATCAATGACTTAGCATCCATAAATCGCTTCATGTCACCCCCTGTACCTGTAAGAATAGGAGAACATCCCCATCCAAATGGTGTTGTAAAGCCAGGAACAGCAGCCTGTAAGCCTCTTAAGAAAGACCCCTTACCTATCTCATCAATAATGAGCTTTCGTGGCTTTGTACCAGCAATAGCTTCTTCATTATTTCCCTCATCTAGGTTACGAATAAGAATTTGAGAGAATGGTATTCTCTCTCCACTCTTTGTCTTTATTCCTAATGTCACCTGATTCTTCCAATTATCTTCTACACGTTGCCATCTAAAGTATTCAGGAAGGAAGTTAAGGCCCTTGTCAAGCTTGTCTGTAATTAGTTTAATATCTGGAGCATTCAAGCCAGCAATTACATTCTGTGAGTTCTCATCAAACGTAGCACCCCAAGCAATATAACTTGCTTCAAGCACAGACTTAGCAAAACGTCTAATGCCTAAAATGACCAACCCACGCTTCTCAGCATGGGCTCTGTCTATTTCATTTGTTACTAACCATTCATTGTCTCTCAATGAAGGATTGGCATATTTCTGATAAATGCGTCCTCTGTCATCCATAACATCCACTTCTGTATGCCATAGATTTAAATGCCAATACAGAAAGGGATTGATGAACACACCATCCATCATAAATCCATCTAGACACAGCTTCTTATGAAAATCAAAGAAGGCTTTGTATTCCTGTGATGTTTTATCAGGAAGACGTGGCTGGTTAATCAACCACTCACTGTATTTAACATTTTCTAAATTCATCGTCTACCTTTAAGGAAATCTTCAGCCATTGAGCCAAGTTCACCATTACCACGTATTTCCACTTTAGATTCTTCTTTCTCTCTAAGTTTATCCACCACCTCAAGCAAAGCTAGATAGTTCTTCATTGTCTCCTGAATAAACTTACCCTGACTCTCAATGCTAGCAATCACCATAGGCAACATTCCACCCCTAGCTGTAGGTTTCCATTCTATCCTATCTGTAAGCTTATGCAGAGGATTGGCATCAACATATTCCTTCCATGAAGCAAGCTGTTGTTCAGCCCAATCGAGCTCTGTATTAATGTACGTAGTTTTCTTTGGTGCAGCCATTATGAGAGCGTTACAATACCAGCAGCAGCTGTCTTCAGCTCTAGCACAGAAATCTGAACGGGACCGTTCAACAATTCCTGAATCTGCTTATTAGCAATTTCTTTTGTCTTATCATCAATACCAGGCGTGGCACACAATGCTGCCAGTCTTTCAATTACGGAAATGGACTCTTGTCCAATCATAGCTCTATTCATATCAAATTGTTTATATCTTCATCAGATAGTGGTGGTAGAGAGGGGTTTTCATCATTATCCCCTTCTTCATATTCCTCTATGTCATCTGACATGTAATCTTCTTGCACCACAATATTAATGACATCTTGTTCATCATTCTGAATTCCAATGATGTCAACATAATCAGCTCCAGAATCCCATATATGCGTTAGCGTATCTATTAAGACCTGTAAGCTGATTTTTCTAAATCGCATTTCCTTATTATTCCTCCCCATCGATTTCTTGTTCTTGTTCTTTTGTCATCACTGATTGCCATTTCTCTGTAGGGCACGCACAAGACAAACATTTTGTCTTAGCAGACAACGTACATCCACAATGTGTACAATGTGCATCAAAACGTATTGTCTTGTGATGCTTAGAATGAAACTTGCATTCATTACAAATGCTCATTCTCTCTGCTGACACTTGATCAATCTGTTCCTTTAGTTTTTCTTCTGGGAGCAGATTGTTTTTCCAACCTTCGTAAATCTGTGTTAAGCTCATTTATCTTATTCATTAGTATTTTACGCTTCAACAACATCTGATCAATATCATCATTCCACTTCTCTGTTCTAACATCACTATCAGAGCTAGAAATCCTATCTCTAAAACTCCTAATCTTCTCATCTAGAACATCAAGCTTCTTCTGTGCAGATCTATCATTCCATTTAAACGTACCCCATCCAGAAATCTCCACTGTCTTATTCTTTTGTAGAGCAATGAGCGCACTATCAAACTGATGCTTTATCACTTGATCAACAATCTTCACATCCATCTTTAAAGAATTGGCAAGCTGTTTAACAAACCAATCCCTATGGGACATTGAATTAGGCTTTTCCTTCATGCAAAATCTTTATCTCTAATGTAATGCTATTTGAGAAATCCAATGATATTAACGGATTGACAAAAATCTTTCCATCCTTCTTAAGCAGAAGATTTCTCTTTTTGAGCTTGCTCACCATATTATTCACTGTAGCTCCTGTTGTTTGATATGTTGAACAGAATTTCTCCCTATTACTAAAAACAGAAATACTTCCAGAAACAGCAATGAAAGACATCAATTGAATCTCCCTCTCTGTAAGCTCCAAATCATTCAATGCAGAAAGAACAGAATAATACCTGTAAGACACTTCTGTGTCATTGCTTAACTCTTTCTTCAATCGTTGTACAATCATTAGTCTATTCGTTTCTAACAAATATAAAGCATCCTCCGTGAAAATAACAAATTTTATTATTTCTTGTTTTTGGGAACACGCCCCACACTATCAATTGATTGGAAAGAAGCCCCCCCACTAAAATTTTTAAAATTTTAAAAACTTTTATGGGCATGGGGGAGTGGGCTACATCAGATAGAAACCCCTTGCGGGAAATGGCAAGTTGGGTAGTACCCCGCTTGCTGTAAACCAAAAAACACATAATACAATGTCAAACGTTATCGAAATCAAAGGAACACAACTAGGTCGTCTTAGAGTATTCGAGTCAGGAGTCCCTTACGATGAAAATTCCAAGAAGAAAGGAAAGACCTACTCTAGAATCTCATTCAACCAGAAAGTCTTTACTCTTGATGATAAAGACCCATTCTTGGCAGACCTTGATAAGGGTAAAGTTCACACTGCATTCTTAATCGAAGTTGAGTCAACTAGACTGAAGGCTGATGGTACCACAGGAATTGTCACAGACCTAGCATTCGATGGTTACGTAAACAACGCTCAAATGATTGGCTTGACCAACACTGAGGCTGTTCTACAATCCATCTTGAAGGGCTCATTCAAAGCAGAAGCAGAGCTTACTGAAGCAGACCTAAAGGCATTGGAGCAATAAGCTCCTTTGCCAATAGGCATTAATTAGCGTGGCGAGAAATCGCTGCGCTTATTAACGTATATAGAAGAACATTCTAATGCATCATCTAGCAAATAGATGACATATATAATACATGTTGCGTTGTGTTATATGTGGTGTGAGGATATGTTCTTTTTAAAATACAACGTTTATATGGTAATGTACAATTTAATAAAGTTTTACACGGGGAATTGTAAACTTCATGTTGTACTTTGTTTAGATTTAGTTGTATGTAAAGGAGTGGGAGTGTGAGTAATGAGGCATATATGCATGTTATTTCACATGTGTGATTTGTCTCTTCATCAAATTATATAGCATTAACTAACATAATTATGACACCAAGAACAAGAATTAACG
>JGI25920J50251_10000828_pt1 | contig 10995 bp, 11 predicted proteins | sample LauGreBMM110DCMD_2_FD_50251 | JGI IMG/M metagenome (IMG submission 50251) | reverse complement strand
GCGGTCATGATGAATTTGAATTTCAATGTTTATAGTCGAAAAGGGGCCTGCACTTATTTTATTGAAGCTCCAGGCTTAGGAAAGTATGGAGTCTTTGACTTGAAGAAGGCTCCGGAATTCTTTCAAGCGGGGTACAACCAAGCCATGAAAGTGATTGAAGCCAACCCTAGTTTACTCGAAATTTCCAACCAGTTACAACCCCTACCTAGCGAGTTATGATGAAGTTACTTTCCCGATTTATATTTTGGTTGGCCGGATGGCGCTTGAACCCAAATTGGCCTAAAGGTGTGAAAAAGGCAGTTTTAATTGCGATTCCACACACCTCCAACTGGGATATTATGTATGCCAGAGCTGCCTTTTTTTTGATGGATATCCCCGTTCGATTTACGATAAAGAAGGAAGTGATGGTTGGCCCCTTGGGCTGGCTATTGTCCAGCTTGGGTGCGATACCAATCGACCGCCAGCGGATTCCTGGAGGAAAGAAACAAACCTATACAGAAGCCATGATCCAAATGCTAAACGAGCGAGATGAGCTGGTGGTGATGGTGACTCCCGAAGGAACTAGAAGTGCAGTAAACAAATGGAAATCAGGTTTTTACCATACCGCACTTGGAGCAAATGTACCGATTGTGATTGGCTACTTGGATTACAAAAAGAAGGAAGCAGGTATTGGACCTTGTCTGTACCCCAATGGTGATATGGAAGGTCAGGTTGAGGAACTTAAATCCTTTGGTAGGACCGTAGTACCCAAATATCCAGAAAAAGGGATTCGTTAAAAAGCACTCATAAATTATTAGTTGTAGGAATTTTTTTCGGGTAGGAACGGAAAATTAGATCCCATCTGCAACCAAGCGAAAACCTACATTAGAAGTTCCAGAGTCAATTGCCTGCCCTTGTCTAGCTGCGGGTCGGTAATTCACACAGTAATTGGATGCACATAAAAATGAGCCACCCTTAATTACCCGTTCTACAGCATAGGGGTTACTGGGATTGTAGCATGGATTCATTCCTACATCCAGTTTGGCTACTTTTCCAGCCACCCGGGCGTGCTTGAGTGCATCGAACCAATCAGAGGTGATTTCCCATACATTCCCGATCATGTCGTGTGCCCCATAGCCATTCGCAGGAAATGATTTAACGGGGGCTGTGGAGATAAACCCATCCATCCCCTCATTTTGAATTGGAAACTTTCCTTGATAGGTATTCGCGAGATAGTTGCCTTCAGGGGTAAATTCATCTCCCCATGAAAATTTCTGCTCACTAAGGCCCCCTCGAGCGGCAAATTCCCATTCGGCTTCGGTAGGCAATCGCTTGCCAATCCAGTTGGCATAAGCTAGCGCATCTTCATAAGCCACATGAACTACTGGATGATTTTCTAGGCCTTTTAGATTACTTTCTGGTCCTTCGGGATGTTTCCAACTTGCACCTGGTACCCATATCCACCATGCGGCTATATTTTGTAGTGAAACGGGCTTGCTGGGCTGAATATAAACCATGGATCCAGGAGCCAGGTCTTCTTCAGGAAGCTTTGGGGTGTTGGGGGGAAGTTGCTTCTTTAATTCTTCCCAGTCTATGGGTCTCTCTGCTACAGTAAGGTATCCCGTCGCCTCTACAAATAGTTGGAACTGCGCATTGGTTACTTCAGTGGGATCCATCCAAAATCCCTTCACTGCTAGTTTAACGGAAGGCTTTTCCGCTGCATATGCCTCCGGGTCATCACTTCCCATTGAAAATTCGCCACCAGGTATCCAAACCATATCTGCCTGCTCTGAAAGGGCTTTTTTGGTGAGAAAACTTGAAATTTTCTCTTTTTGGTTGATGTTGTTATTGGCTTTTGTGCTGCAGGCATAGGCTCCTAGAAGAAAGAGGGCCCAGACTAGTTGTCGCAATGAATTCATGGGGTTAAGATACAAGATTTGTGCTATTCACACGAATAGACCATCCTGATTTTTACTTTAGGTACCTAAGGCAAATATTTTGGCTTGTACTTTTTTTCTAAGTTTATTAAATACCTGGGTTCGCTCTTTTTCNCCTGAGCCGCTGAGTAAACTCGATTTTTTAATGAGGTTTTGCATATTTCGATACACCCCTTCATTGAATGCATTGTCCTTGCAGCCTAGAAAATAGAGGATGCTATGGTTGAGATAGGTGATTTTGCTTCCCCCAAAATCTGCGAGTAGCGTATTGTCACCCGATACGATATCGTTGAGATATAGCCGGTATTCAGCATGCTCTAAACTTGGTGCATGTCCTAAAAGCGATTTTTGACCTTGCCTTGCCATTTTTTCCAGATGATCAATGACCTCCAAAATACTGAAATAGATTTGCCGGGTAGTTTCCAGGTCTACTATTACTCCCATGTCGTGGTAGGCTTCAATTTGCCTAAGCGTGGTGTTTAAGGTGTCTTCGTTCCATATCTCCGTGCTAGGTATCTTTGCATAGGCCCGTACTATTTTTTTGACTAGGTCCTCGTAGGGCAGTAGGTAGTTGGTGTCTAAACTGAATTTTTCAGCAAGAAATGTGCCCTGTGGTAAGATGGATTTTGTCCAAAAATAGAACTTGAAGTTTGTCAATACCGGGTGGTAGAAGTGATGAAATGGCGGAAGGTCCTTAATTAGGAAATACAAGTGCCGCTCGGAGTGCCCATTGATGTACTGTAGCTGTGCATCCAATTCTTCCATCCATTGCCTCATGGTGTCCTCCAGAACAGGCATCGCGCTTCCTTGAAATAGGATAGAGCTTGTGTTCAAACATAAAAACTCATCTAAAGAGGTATTAAAACTCCTGCAGAGCATACTGATTTCATTGAAATCAAGAAGCTTTTCTCCACGAATTCTCCGGTAGGCACTGTCCAAACTGACCTGCAGTGTAGCGGCTACTTCTGCTGCCAAAGAAGAAAAGCCGGGAATACTTGGTTTTAACTTTTGAAAAAATTGGGCCTGCGTATTCATTAAAAATGGGGGTTAGGGGAATCAATAAACTTGATTGAAAAAAATAATTGTTTTAAATAAATATAAAAAATTGAATAAATAAAATAAATATAAAAAAATATAAATAAAATATGTTTTTTTTTGAATAAATAAATACTGACTCAAATATAGTAATAGGCTACACAAGCTCAGATTTCGCTGTAGGGAGTGGAACTCAGGTCGGCTAGTTTAACCTCTTTGCATCGGCAAAAAAGATGAACTGTAGGAGTCTAGCGTGTTAAAGGAGAAGGAATTACGGGCAAACTTTCAGTTCCATGCGCTGAAACAGACTGTACAGCAAAGAAGTAGTTATCCTTGCTGTAAGGGAGCTTGAGTTGGGTGTCTTCAGTGTAAAACTTTTTCTCCCACATGGACGAAGAGGTCTCACGCATGAGTACGTAGTATCCTTTTGCTTTGCCATGGATAGGGGCTTTCCAACTCAAGGTCGATGAGTTACTCAACCCGCGCACATCAATTTTTACTTCCTGAGGCATTCCTGCGGACTGACCGAGAGAAGCAGCAGCAGCAAGATTGACAGCGGCCACTTTTCGTAGGTATTCAAAATCCATGAACTCGGGTAAATCTCCGTATTGAATTCCATTTTCTACCCGTACGTTTTCGTGTTGGTACAGGAAGTTCTCATTCATTTCGGACATTCGAACTGCTGTAAACCCATTTTTCATAAATGGGGTTTGGTCTCCGCCTCGAAGAAATCGATCGTTTCTATAAATTAACTTTACTTCCATCTGATCTACATAGCGCTCTCCAAGTTCCTTAATGTAGCGAGCCAGTTGTCGGGAAGGACTGTCGTTGTCCGAATTGATAGAGCGGCGGATACTTGCTCCTCGCTCATCTTCTGCCAAGGGAATGGTTTCTGAGAATACCCGCATGACGGTATTGTTACTAATGTTGGTTTCGGAGGAGTTGCTGTTCCCCACAATATCATTATTTAGCACTGCCTCAATTTTCCAAGAATCCGCTTTTGCCTTGTCTGCCAAGTAGGTAGCTCCCTTTAGGCCTTGTTCCTCTCCAGTAAAGGCTACAAATAGGAGGGTTGCTGGAAACTCAGTGCCTGCGAGTATTCGGGCGAGTTCTAGGACCAGGGCTACGCCGCTGCCATCATCATTGGCTCCAGGAGCAGCAGCGGAAGCATCCATTACATCCTTGTTTCTAGAGTCCAAATGTCCTGAGACCACAATAATTCGGGGATCATTTGGATTTGTACCAGGCAGTTTGGCGATGACATTCCCAACAGTGGCGTCGGCCACAATTCTTCTCCCATCACCCGGCACTACAAATTCCTCGATGTTTGCAGTCATCCTTCCTTTTGATTTGGTAGCGAACTCTAAAAATTTTGTTTTCACATAATTTTGAGCGGCAAGCATCCCGTTTTTAGCATCCCGGTTTAGGGTATGTCTGCTATGGAAGGAAGCCAGTTTCTCGGTATATTTCTTCAAACTATCCGCATTCACCTGCTGTACGAGCTGTTGAATTTCCGGATTGCGGATGACGACCTGCTGACCAAAAGCTTGGCCGGCGAAAAGGATAATAGCGAAAGCGAATAAAATGTGACGCATGGTGGGGTTCCTATCTTAAGTTCATCCTAAATTTAGTTCAGAATTTTAAAACCTTTCATTCTATTTTACATGAACACATTTTCCCTGCCTAGCAAAGGCGAATTTCCGACCTATTACGAAACCTATATTTCAAAACTTGGGAGTCCAAATTTCTCAGAGCTAGTTTTGTCTCAAATCCAGGAATTGAAGGCTTTTTATGGTTCCAAACCTGATGGCTGGGATACTATTCCCTATGCTCCAGGTAAATGGACTCCAAAGGAAGTTCTGGGCCACCTGATTGATACGGAGCGCATCATGACTTTCCGGGCGCTTTGCATTGCTCGAGGAGAAAAAAAAATGCTGCCAGGATTTGACCAAGATCCCTATGTCAGTCAGGGGCAGTTTAATGCTGCTTCGTTGGATGATTTGCTTGCAGATTTTGAAATGCAGCGGCAGGCAATCTTGAGCATGGTCCGAACCTTACCTGCAGCATCCTTTCTTGAAATTGGCAATGCAAATGGAAATCAGATGACCACTAGAGCCTTGCTCTGGATTATTCCCGGTCATTTTATGCATCACTTTCAGGTACTTCAACAACACTATTTATGAGAAACTTAGCGATTGCAGTTGTAGATTCCTTTGCAGATAAGCCATTTTCAGGTAATCCCGCGGCGGTTTGTCTTTTGGATAGCCCCTTATCCAAACAAGAGATGCAAGCCATCGCCATGGAGATGAACTTGAGTGAAACGGCCTTTGTAGAGAAAACTAAGGAGGAGGGCAGTTTTTCCCTTCGCTGGTTTACGCCAACGCTTGAAATTGATTTGTGTGGACATGCGACTCTAGCATCCGCTTTTTGGATGTATGCTGCAGGCTGGGTAGAAGAAGGTGCTGGTATACGCTTTCAAACCTTAAGTGGAGAACTTCGTGTGACCAAGCAAGAGAACTTGATCTGTATGGATTTTCCTTTAATTCCAACTCAGGTAGCTCAGCATCCAGCTTATGATGGGGAACTTTTTGGGAGTAAACTCATTCAGGCAGCTCAACTTCGGCGGAATTGGATTTTTGAGTTGGCCGATGAGGAAGCCGTGCGTTCTTTTCAGCCCAACTTTGCACGAATTGCGGAGACAAGCGAAGAAGGATTTATCGTTACCGCCGCAGGAGAGAATGGCTACGACATGGTAAGTAGGTATTTTGGTCCTAATGTTGGTGTACCTGAGGACCCAGTAACGGGCTTTGCCCATTGTGCTTTGGTGGATTATTGGAACCAGAAAACAGGTAAAANAAANTTCAAGGCCTATCAAGCTAGTACTCGGGGAGGGGAACTCTTATTAGAGATTAAGGGCGATCGTGTGCTAATTCGAGGGAAGGCAGTACAGGTTTTAGTAGGTACCTTGAGTTGCTGATCTACCATTAATGGCATTTGAATTTACTGGATTCTTCCAAAAAAGTGTTGGACTACCGCTTCTGTAATTTTCACTTCGAGATATTTAAATAAAAACGTACTTACTTTANCTAATAAAACAAGTTAAACCCATGAGAAAACTATCCTTAAGCCTTGTGCTACTCTGTATGGTTACCCTAGTGGTAGCGCAGACAACGCGTAAAATTGAAGTGGAATCCAAGGTGGAATCTACTGCTGAAGTCATGATNAAAGGCAAGCGAGTACCTTATAAAGCCACTGCAGGTACACAACCTGTTTGGGACGAAAAGGGCGAGCCGATGGCCTCTCTTTTTTACACCTACTATGAGCGTACAGATGTGGTAGATCGGACAAAAAGACCCTTGGTGGTTAGCTTCAATGGAGGACCTGGATCCGCTTCCATCTGGATGCATTTGGCCTACACAGGACCGGTGGTATTAAATATTGATGATGAGGGTTACCCTGTTCAGCCTTATGGTACCAAATCAAACCCACATTCCATTTTGGATGTTGCTGACATCGTCTACATAGATCCTGTAAATACAGGCTATTCCCGAATTGTAAAGGAAGATACGCCTCGCAGCACCTTTTTCGGGATCAACTCAGACATCAAGTATTTGGCTGATTGGGTCAACACTTTTGTGACTCGTCAAAATCGTTGGGCTTCCCCCAAGTATTTGATTGGCGAAAGTTACGGTACCACCCGCGTAGCTGGTTTGGTTGCACAATTGCAAAACTCCCACTGGATGTATTTCAATGGGGTGATCTTGGTATCTCCTACGGACATGGGAATTTTGCGCGATGGACCTGTTAAAATGGCCAATTACTGGCCGTATTATGCAGCCACTGCCTGGTACCACAAAGCATTACCTGCTGAGTTGCAGGCTAAGGATTTGGATGAGATTTTAGCTATCGTGGAGCCTATGGCTGTTAATGAAATTCTTCCCGCTATGGCCAAAGGAGGATTGCTAACTGCCGCGGAGCGTGAGGCGATTGCAACCAAAATGGCCTACTACTCTGGCCTGAGTAAAGAATCTATCTTGCAATACAACTTGATGGTGCCTACCGGCTTTTTCTGGAAAGAGTTGCTTCGAGAGCGAGACGGCATGACCATTGGTCGATTGGATAGCCGTTACAAGGGATTTGATCGGATGGAAGCTGGCGATCGTTACGATTTTGATCCTGCTCTGACGAGTTGGAATCATGCTTTTGCACCAGCCTTTAACCTGTATGCGAAAAACGTCCTGAAGTACAACACCGACCTTACTTACAATCTTTTTGGCCCTGTCAATCCTTGGGATCGTAGCAACGAAAACACGGCCAACGATTTGGGTACCGCGATGCGGCAAAATCCGTACCTACACTTGATGGTTCAGTCAGGCTATTTTGATGGCGGCACAGACTACTTCAATGCGAAGTACAGCACCTGGCACATCGACCCTAATGGCAAGCTGAAAAACAGAATTGATTTTAAGGGATATCGTTCCGGTCACATGATGTACCTGAGAGCCGAGGACCTGGCAACCTCAAATGAGGATATCCGTCAGTTTATCCAAAAATCAGCTGTAGCGCCAGGACAGCCAGCTAAATACAAGTAAAATTTAAATCGTCGACAGCTGACTGTCCACAGTCCACGGCACATTTTCTTATTCTTCAAACCTTATTCTCTTTGGGTCCTAGTAATGAAGTGGATACGAATTAAATTTTAAATTTACGTTCAACAAAAAATGGGTTCTGATTTTCAGAACCCATTATAGTGCTAGGCTTAGGTTAAAATCCTCAAAGGATCTCAGCTCTTCTTTCAGTCCAAGACTTTTGCCAAGCAGTAAAAATAGGCCTGCCAAAGTTTTGCCTTCCTCCCGTAGGGTTTTAATGGAATTGGAACCCGCAGATTTGGAAAGTTTCCTCTGATCCAGACTTTTCAGTAAGGGGTGGTGGAAAAAGGTGTTTTGGGCAAAGGTATCCTTGCCCAGCAAGCGAGCTAGGTCAAGCTGTGCCAAGGTTGAGGGATACAAATCTTGCCCCCTAACAATCAAATCTACCCCAAAATGAAGGTCATCGATCAAGGAACATAGTTGGTAGGCGGGAAGTCCATCTTTTTTTCTCACTACATAGCAGGTCGCTTCTTCGGGTAAAATTGAGGATTTAGCCTGTTTTGGATATTCCTGAAACTGTAAAAAGTCGGCATCAAGCGTATTGATTCTCCAGGCAACCTGCTCCCTTTCTAGTGAAAATCGTCTGTCTAAGCATTGCCCTAAATACACACCTGTAGGGTCAATTTGTAAGATCTGAGCGCGGGTGCAGGTGCAGGCGAAGGTTAGCCTCTTTTGTTTGAGTTGCTCCAAAGCTTCGGTATAGATGGGCAGTCGATGCACCTGAGACCAGGTGGATTCCATCTCCAGAAGATTTTTTGGGCCTTGGTCAATTTGAATTTCAAGGAAGTCCAAGGTATCAAAGATATCCTGGACATATTCTGATCTGTATCGATCACGGTCTAGGTCGTCGATGCGAAGTAAGATCTTGGCACCATGCTTTTGAGCTAATGCCTTGGTAAGTAAAAAAGAGTAGGCATTTCCTAGGTGTAAATAGCCACTGGGTGTCGGAGCAATTCGTGTGAGCTCAAAATTCATGACCCAAAGATACTTTTTTCTGAAAGCTTGTCTTACACAAAAAATAGGGGAATTTAACTTCTTTAACATGTCTAAGTTTTCTTGCTAACCTNCAGTGCCTACTTTTNGCAAGCGATGAAGCGAATTTCTCTTTCACTTTTCTTCTTTTTTTGTGTGGTTTCCCTTTCTGCTCAACGCCGGTATTCTGGCAATGTCATTGATGCTTGGGACAAAAAATACCTGGAAGGGGTGGTTGTCAGTAATTCCGATGGAGAGAAGATTAGTACCAATTCCCGTGGTTATTTTTCGATTCCAGCCTTTCAAGGAGATACCTTGATCTTTCAGTTTCCTGGCTTTTTAGAAAAGAAAATGTCCTTGACTGCCGATGCTTTTTTGTTTGTGGAGCTCCAAGACTTGGCGAGGCTATTGCCGACTTTTCAAGTGAAAGCTGAGCCGTATCGATTTCGATTTAAGGACGGGAAATTGTATTTATCCGAGGATGAACCCCTGCAAGAAAAAAGCCTGAGTCAACAGGTTAGTTTGGGTACTCNAGATCGAAATTCCCCTGCACCAGGTTTCGTAATATCTGGCCCTATCAGCTATTTTTCTAAGAGAAATAGGCAGCTCAGGGCCTATGAAGAGCGGATTAACTGGGAGCGGCAGCGTGTCGGCTACTTGGAAGTGATTGATGCTGATACGGTCCGTAACGAGTTAATGCAGCAGTACGGTCTAGATCGGGAAAAATGGGACGAGNTGATTTTGCGTTTCAACACCTTTCATGCCGCNCACGAGTTTTTAGGCTGGTCCAAGGAACGTGTATTAGCAGCTTTGAAAGAGTTTTTACGCTTGGAGTTTTTGCTGGAAGACTAGCTTTTTCGCTTGAAGGACCAGGTGATGAAAAATTGTGCCACATCTTCACCTGAGGNGTTTTTACCGTAGGACACCATCGTGATTTGCTTACTTTCACCTGGATTTAGTGAAGCCACTAAGTCAAAAACTTCGGCTCCTTGTTCGCAGGTAAAGGTAGTTTTTGTACTTGCCTTCTTGCTGAATTCTGCTCTAAAGTCCACCACCAGCATGCTGAATGCACCTTTACCGGCTAGGGCGAGCTGACACAAAGCACCTGTACTCAGTTCGGCCGCTCCTGCCAGGGCAGCAAAATAGATGGATTTGAAGGGATTTTGACTTCTCCAGAAATANGGAATGCTTACTAGGCATTTCTCTCTATCCAAGTGAACCATCTTCAACCTCCAAAATACCGCTGTTGGCAATTTGATCAGCATTGCAAACCAAAAAACAAGCGGATTGCACATTTTTTTCTGGTAAGAAAGGGCTTCAGGAGAAAGGACAGTATTCGTAGACATAGATGCGGTTACTTAAGTAAAAAACATTTTTATTAACGGGCATTAAAGCCTCTCAATTTGATTTGGGTGAGTTTCCGTTTGGTGTCCAAGGGGAAATCCCCCTTCATCATCCACTCGTAATAGCCAGGCTCCTCTTTCAATGCTTGATCGATTGTTTTGCCTTTGTGCTTCCCAAAATTGAAAACTTCTTGCCCTTGGGAATTGAATACAAACCTTCCCGCCAAGTCCACCATTCGCTCATTGACTAAAGCATGAATTTTTTTCATGTCATTTTCAAAAACCCCCAAGGTATTACCCTGAAGATCCTCCACTGATTCTCCAAGATATCTTTCTATTTGGGCCCGGAAAACATCCACGGTAGCAAGCGTATCTGCCTCGGCACTGTGTGCATTTTCGAGTTTCTTGCCGCAATAAAATTTATACGCCGCACTCAAGTTTCTTTTCTCCATCAGGTGAAAGATCTTTTGCGCATCCAAAAGGTTTCTTTTGTCCAGGTCAAAGTCGATTCCAGAACGTAGAAATTCTTCCACCAACAACGGGATATCGTACTTGAGGACATTGAATCCAGCCAAATCGCTCATCCCTAAAAATTGAAAAATTTCTTGGGCTAAATCTTTGAAGTAGGGCTCATTTTTGAGGTCTTTGTCGTACAAACCATGGATTAATGAAGCTTCCAAAGGAATAGGAACACCTGGGTTTACCCGACGGGTATAGATCTGCTGCCCTCCATCCGGGTTTAACTTGACGATCGATATTTCCACAATTCGATCGGTAGAGACATTGATGCCTGTAGCCTCCAAATCAAAAAATGAAATCGAATTTTTTAGGTTAAGATGCATGTGCTAGAAATTTTTGTTTGAGTGGTTCGAGGTCCATGTTGTCGTAATTGCCCGAGCTCATGAGTAGAAGATTGGTATCAGAATAATTTTGAGCGAGCAAGTAGTCGCTCAAGGCCTTACTTTCGGTAAATAGAATAAGATCTTGTCGTTTAAATCCTTCTCGAAGCATTTCTTCGGACATTAACTCCAATTTTTTAAGGGCTACCGCATGGGGGTTGAGGTAGATAATCGCAACATC
>JGI25920J50251_10000823_pt1 | contig 11017 bp, 12 predicted proteins | sample LauGreBMM110DCMD_2_FD_50251 | JGI IMG/M metagenome (IMG submission 50251) | reverse complement strand
AATGTAAAAGTGAATGGAATTCCTGTTGTTGAGATGGGATATATGGTAAAACCGGGAGATGTAGTGAATTTTGACGGGAATGTTTTGACTCCTGAAAAAAAAGAATATATCTTGTTGAACAAGCCAAAAAACTTTACAACGGCATTGGACGAAGGTCAAGAATACCGTAACGTTTTGGAATTAGTGAAAGGTTCTACGACTTCAAAAATTGGAGCTGTGGGAAGAATGGATAAAAATACAACCGGTTTATTATTGTTTACGAATGACACGGATATGATTCGTAAATTTACGTTACCAACAAACAAATCATCAAAAATTTATCAAGTTTCTTTAGATAAAAATTTGAAATATGAAGATTTAGAAAAAATCAATAAAGGCTTGGTTTTAGATGGTCATCGTGTATTTGTTGAAGATGTAAGTTACATAGAAGGAGAATCGAAAAGTGAAATCGGATTGAAATTGCGTTCCTCCAATGTTAAAGTAGTTCGTTCTATTTTTGAACATTTCAGTTATGATGTATTAAGAATTGACCGAGTTGCATTTGCAGGATTAACGAAGAAAAATTTACCAAGAGGCAACTGGAGAAAGTTAACCGATCAAGAAATAATAAATTTAAAAAACGCTTAGTTTTTAAAGCACTACCTAATTTAATAATTCCTGCTAATTTTTAGCGGGAATTTTAATATAATAGCATTTATGACACCTGAAAATATTCAATCATTAAAATTCAATTTATTGGATAACTGAAAAATAATAATCTTATCCTTTTTAGATTTTTATAAACAAACTTTTCAAGCTATCTTTGTACTCGTAAATTACAATTGATCTTGATCAAGAAAAAGAATATGAAATTAGATAAAAAAGACATTCTCAAAGCATTAGAAACTATCACAATTGCGGGAGAAGGTAAAAATATGGTGGAAAGTGGCGCAGTTAAAAATGTAGTCACATTTGGAGAGGAAGTAATTATCGATTTAGTGTTGAGTACTCCTGCGATGCATATAAAAAAAAAAGCGGAAGACGATATCAAAAAAACAATTCATAAGTTGGTTTCTGCTGATGCAAAAATCAAAATTAATAGTACTGTCGTCGTTCCTGAACCTAATGAAATTAAAGGGAAAGCAGTTCCGGGAATGAAAAATATCATTGCTATTGCATCGGGAAAAGGGGGTGTTGGAAAATCTACAGTTACCGCAAATTTGGCTGTTACCTTAGCAAAAATGGGTTTCAAAGTGGGTATTTTAGACGCCGATATTTATGGCCCTTCCATGCCAATCATGTTTGATGTAGAATCTGAAAAACCAATTTCAGTTACCGTTGACGGAAAGTCTAAAATGAAGCCTGTTGAAAGTTATGAAATAAAAATGTTGTCCATTGGATTTTTTACCTCTCCAAGTCAAGCGGTTATTTGGCGTGGACCAATGGCTTCAAAAGCGTTGAACCAAATGATATTTGATGCCGATTGGGGAGAATTGGATTTTATGTTGCTTGATTTACCTCCAGGAACAGGTGATATTCACCTTTCCATCGTACAATCGTTACCTATAACTGGTGTTGTCGTGGTAAGTACGCCACAAGCAGTAGCTCTTGCCGATGCGAAAAAAGGAGTTGCCATGTTTACTTCTGATAGCATTAATGTTCCTGTTTTAGGTATTATAGAAAATATGGCCTATTTCACACCGGAAGAATTGCCAGAAAATAAATATTATATCTTTGGAAAAGAAGGGGCGAAAAATCTTGCCGAAGATTTAAATGTTTCTTTCCTTGGAGAAGTTCCAATAGTGCAATCTATTCGTGAGGCGGGAGATATTGGAAGACCAGCCGCTTTACAAGAAGGTTCCGTAATTGAGAAAGTCTTCCAAGAAATTACTAGAAATATCGTTCAGGAAGTGGTAAAAAGAAATGAAAATCTACCAGCAACTGAAGCAGTTAAAATAACAACAATGGCTGGCTGTTCAGCGGTTAAAAAATAATTATTTCGTCTAATTGGAACAATAGAAATTATGACAATAGAAGAATTAACAACAAACGTCGAAAATGCACTTCAAGAAATTAGACCATTTCTAAATTCTGATGGCGGTGATATCGCTTTGATTTCAATTGAAGATGGCAAACATGTAAAAGTTCGTTTACAAGGCGCTTGCGTAGGGTGCAGCGTAAATCAAATGACTCTAAAAATGGGCGTAGAAACCACCATTAAAAAGTTTGCACCACAAATTGAAACGGTAACAAATGTTGATTAATACTATTGGTTTAAACCAATATTTGAAATTATAATAACGTTGAATTCAATACTATTATTAAATGATTGAAACAGATATTCTCATCATTGGCGCAGGGCCTACAGGATTATTTACTGTATTTGAAGCCGGGCTTTTAAAGTTGAAATGCCACATCATTGATGGTTTACCGCAACCTGGAGGCCAACTTTCAGAGTTATATCCCAAAAAACCCATATTCGATATCCCTGGATTTCCATCTGTTTTAGCCGGTGATTTAGTTTCCAAATTAACGGAACAAATAAAGCAATTTCAACCTGGGTTTACCCTTAACGAAGTTGCTGAAACCATTGACCAACTTGAAGATGGAACGTTCCTTGTTACTACAAATAAAGGAACGAAACACCATGCCAATTCAGTAGCAATTGCTGGAGGTTTAGGAAGTTTCGAACCGAGAAAACCGCAGCTAGAAGGTATTGAATTCTATGAGCAAAACGATCGCGGTGTTGACTATTTTGTAAAAGATCCAGAAAAATTTAGAAATAAAAAAGTAGTCATTTCAGGAGGTGGAGACTCCGCTTTGGATTGGAGTATTTTTCTTTCAAATATAGCCTCAAGCGTAACTTTAGTTCATCGTAGAAATGAATTTAGAGGCGCTTTAGACTCTGTTGACAAAGTACAAGAACTGAAAGAATTAGGGATAATAAAACTCATCACACCCGGAGAAATCGTCGGTTTTAATGGTAAAGATCAAATAGAATCAGTGATCATTGAGACTAATGGTGAAAAAATTACTACCGAAACGGATTACTTTATTCCTTTGTTTGGGTTAACTCCAAAATTAGGGCCAATAGCCAACTGGGGATTAGAAATTGAAAAAAATGCCATTAAAGTGAACAACTCATTGGATTATCAAACCAATATACCCGGGATTTATGCAATAGGCGATGTGAATACCTATCCCGGCAAATTAAAACTGATTTTGTGCGGATTTCATGAAGCGACTTTGATGGTTCAAAGCGTTTACCAAAGAATGAATCCTGGTAAAAAATACGTGCTGAAATACACCACTGTTTCCGGAGTTGATGGATTTGATGGAACTCGAAAAGAAGCCGAAAAACAAGTTGTGAAATCAATTAATTAATTATGTCGGCTGATATCAAAATTAAAATAACCGATCGTGATGGCGTTACTCACGAAGTCCTCGCTCCTACCGATATGAATTTAAACATAATGGAAGTAGTTCGAATGTACGAATTAGCTCCTGAAGGTACTATTGGAATTTGTGGCGGAATGGCCATGTGCGCTTCTTGCCAATGTTATGTTCTAAATTCAATTGAAATTCCCGAAAAAGGAGACGATGAAGAAGCCATGCTTTCCGAAGCTTTCAACGTTAAACCCAATAGCAGATTAGGATGTCAAATACATATTACCGAAGATATAGAAGGTCTTGAAATTGAACTGGCTCCTGAAGCATAAAAAAAGCGAGATGATTATCTCGCTTTTTTTATTTGAATTAAACCAATTCGGTTGCTGATTTTACTATTTTCTCTTCAATTGCATCCCAAAGTCCGATGCGTTTTTCAAGAGCTAATTTTGAAATTTCCTCCACTTCTTTCCACTTCGTTTCGTTATTTTCACAAAGTTCTATTATCATTTTCATTGCCATTGGACCGTGTTCATCTGCATCCAATTCGATGTGTCTTTCGAAATAATAAATCAATTTGCTTAAATCGGTTTCAGGGAAATTAGCTTCAAAATTTCTTAAAATCTCGGTGAACATCGCCGGAATCAAATCTTCTCTACCAAAGGTAAACGCGGCCGCAATTTCGTGAGGCTTTCCTTCTTCTATTACTCTAAAAGTAAAATCTAAAAAGGCTTTAATATTGGGATGTAAATCACTTTGCTTTATGGATACAAATATATTTTGAGTAGCTACAACATTCTCAATAAAGGTATTGATCATTTCGGTATTGGCACCACAAGAAGTCATCGCGTCAAGATACATTTCAAAATGACTTGATCTTTTTCCGTCTAATGTCAAATCCGATTCTTCCGCCAACACAATTTCGTTAATTAAATAACGAGTTTCAGGGTTTTTAGAAGCAACCCATGGCGTTGTGGTACAAGTCAGTTTTGATTGCAATGCTTTCAGCAAGGACATGAAATCCCAAACGGCATAAACATGACTTTCTAGAAAACAACTTAAGTCTTCTACCGTTTCTACTTTTTCATATAAAGAATGCTTTAATAAGGCACTTTTTTGAGTTTCAATACTCCTATTTATAGATTGAATATTCATATTTGTAAATTTTACACAAAAGTAAAAAAGCTTCTCGTTTCCAAGAAGCTTTTACTATCAATTTTATCAATACTTTAATAATTGTTAACTACTTATTTGAATGCTGGAATACCGGTAATATCAGCACCAGTAATTAGCAAGTGAATGTCGTGAGTTCCTTCATAAGTAATCACCGATTCTAAATTCATCATGTGACGCATTATTGAATACTCCCCTGTAATTCCCATACCTCCTAATATTTGTCTGGCTTCACGAGCTATATTAATTGCCATGTCTACATTGTTTCTTTTTGCCATAGAAATTTGAGCGGTAGTCGCTTTTCCTTCATTTCTTAAAACTCCCAAACGCCAAGTTAACAATTGCGCTTTGGTAATTTCGGTTATCATTTCGGCCAATTTCTTTTGTTGTAATTGTGTTCCAGCAATAGGTTTGTCAAACTGGATTCTTTCTTTTGCATAACGCAAAGCGGTATCGTAGCAATCCATTGCCGCGCCAATAGCTCCCCAAGCAATTCCATATCGAGCAGAATCTAAACATTGCATTGGTGCACCAAGACCCGTTTTACCTGATAATAAATTTTCTTTAGGAACTTTAACATTGTCAAAAATCAATTCTCCAGTTGCCGATGCACGTAACGACCATTTGTTATGCGTTTCAGGAGTGGTAAACCCTTCCATTCCACGTTCTACAATTAATCCGTGAATTCTTCCTTCTTCATTCTTAGCCCAAACCACTGCAATATCTGCAAATGGGGCATTCGAAATCCACATTTTAGCTCCATTTAATACATAATGGTCGCCCCTATCTTTATAGTTGGAAATCATGCTACTTGGATCGGAACCATAATTTGGCTCGGTCAAACCAAAGCAACCCATGAATTCTCCCGAAGCTAATTTTGGTAAATATTTCCTTCTTTGTTCCTCATTTCCAAATTTCCAAATCGGATACATCACCAATGAAGATTGAACAGAAGCCGTTGAACGAACGCCAGAATCTCCTCTTTCTATTTCTTGCATAATCAATCCGTAGGAGATTTGATCCAGTCCTGCACCTCCATATTCTTCAGGAATGTAAGGTCCAAACGCACCAATATCAGCCAATCCTTTTATAATTTGAGTAGGAAAATCAGCTCTTTGAGCATAATCTTCAATTATTGGCGACACTTCTCTTTTTACCCATTCTCTTGCCGCATCACGAACTAATTTGTGTTCGTCCGTCAATAATTCATCAAGGTTGTAATAATCTGGAGCTTGAAATAAGTCTGGTTTCATGTGTTCTCTTTTGGTTGAATCGCTAAAGCGAAGTTCACTTTTTTAATAGTCAAATGCAAATTTACACAAAGAAATGTAACAAACCGATTAACAATTGTTATATTTTTTTTGGAGCTATTTACTTCGTCAGTTCGCTACGCTCGTGTCCTGCTTTTCGTTGCAATGCTCACTAAAAAGCGTGGGATTTCCTCTTCAAACGTAGTTCTCTGAACTCCTATGTGAATAAAAGTTAGGTGAAGTACTCAGGGCTAGGGCTACATCTTTAAATAGAAATCTTTCGTAAGGGCAATGTATTCTGGGGTATATTCGTGTCGGCTAATTTCGATAACCAGTTCATCTGAAGTTAAAACTGCCAATTCAAATCGTTTAAAAGCCAATAAACTTCTAATTATTTTGGTGTTTTGAGCACCTTTAACACGAGTAATTTTAATCGGGAAAAGTTCAACTTCTGCGCACAATTCTATAAATCGATCTTCTTCATTAAATGGAATGATTACCGAAAAAATCCCATTTTCCGATAGCAATAAATCGGCTGCTTCCACTAAATCTTCAAATGGCATCGCCTCTTGAAAACGAGCTAAATCTCGTTGTTCATTTTCTGAACGGTAGTCTTCTGAAAAAAAAGGAGGGTTGGAAACGATTAAATCATACTCTTCCTCGGGTTCATCGACAAATTCGTCTAAACCCGCATGAAAACAAAACAATCGATCTCCCCAAGGTGAATTTTCGAAATTTTCAACCGCTTGTTCGTAGGCACTTTCATCAATTTCTAAAGCGTCAATTTGTTCAGCGTTGCTTCTTTGTGCCAATATTAAAGCGGTTATTCCGGTTCCCGTTCCAATATCTAAAATAGCTTTATGATTATTTTCTATTGGTGTCCAAGCGCCCAGCAAAACGCCGTCTGTTCCAATTTTCATGGCAGTCTGGTCTTGATTTACAGAAAATTGTTTGAATTGGAATACTGACATGGTGATTTCTGATCTCTGATTTAAGAATTTAGAATTTAGAATTTAGAATTTTCGAATAACCAAATAACCGAATAAACTTTCTAAAGGTACATTTCAATAAGTCCGTCTGGTAAGTCCATCATCACTTTTTTATTTTCTCTGTCGATTTTTAATAAAAAATGATCTACCATTGGGATTAACATTTCAATATCGCCATTCAAAACCTCAAAAAGGGGTTGTGCAGTGGTATCATTCACAGATACAATTTTGCCAATAATCCCGTGTTTTTTGTCCTCGATTACAAATCCGATAACTTCATGAAAGTAGAATTTTTTACCTGTAAGTTTAGGCAACCTATCTAAAGGTAGGTAAAGGGCATTTCCAAGAATGGCTTCTGCCTCTTCTTCGGTAGTCATATCTTCAAATCTAATTCTAAGAAAATCATTTTTATGAAGGGAACTACTTTCAATAAAAAAAGGAACCAAGTGATTGTTGCATTCAACAAACACTGATTCCAAATTTTCGTATAACTCGGGTTCGTCTGTATCTAAATAAGCTAAGACTTCCCCTTTGAAGCTAAATTTTTTTGCGATTTTACCTAAATAAAAACATTCGTCTTTACGCATTGAATCGCTAAATAAATTAAGCCTGTGCTTCTTCGTTATTCTCTTCAGTAGCAGGAGCTTCTTCAACCTCAGCAACAGCTTCTTCAGCAAAAGCTTCTTCAGCTTCAACTTCAGCAGCAGGAACTTCTTCAACTTCAGCAACAGCTTCTTCGGCTACAACCTCAGCAACAGCTTCTTCAGCTACAACTTCAGCAGTAGGAACTTCTTCAACCTCAGCAACAGTTTCTTCCACTTCTACTTCAGCAGAAGTTTCTTCCACTTCCACTTCTTCAACTGCAGACTCAGCAGCAATTGCATCCGCTTCAGCTTTAGCAGCATCTTCTAAACGTTTCGCATTTACAGCTTGTTCCGCTTTGAATGCTTTAGCTTTTGCAGCAACTTGTTCTTTAGATAAACCATCTTTTTTAGCATCCACTTTTCCAGTTTTTGCTTCTAACCAAGCAGCTAATTTTGCATCAGCTTGTTCTTGAGTTAATGCCCCTTTACGAATTCCTCCATCAAGGTGGTGTTTCAATAATGCTCCTTTGTAAGATAATATTGCTTTCGCAGTATCCGTTGGTTGAGCACCATTATGTAACCATCTTACAGCGCTATCCAAATTTAAATCGATAGTTGCAGGGTTAGTGTTTGGATTGTAAGTACCAATTTTTTCTAGGTATTTACCATCTCTTTTTGAGCGAGCATCAGCTGCTACAACCCAGTAAAAAGGTTTCCCTTTTTTACCGTGTCTTTGTAATCTAATTTTTACAGACATAATCTTATGATTAAATTTTGAGGTACTCGACCTCTGTTAATTGAGGGTGCAAAGATAATTATTTTTTTGAATGTAACTAATCTACCGCTGTTAATTTTATGATATTGGGTAAAATAATGTAAAAAACAACGCAATTAATTTTAAAAATTTTAGCTTTTTTATTTAATTAGTCTATTTTTGTAAAAATAAATTATGAAAATGAAAAAATTAATCATCCTATTCTTAGCAACAATCACTTTAAGCGGTTGTACACAAGAGGTCACTTTTAATAATCCTTCGGTACAAGGTACTAAGGACAATTATTTTTGGAGAGCCCAATCCTACAGCACAACTATTGACCCAGTGACCAATACCATTTTGCTTGAAGCGAACAGTCAGTTTGAAACATTAAAATTAAAAATGCCACTTCCAAGTGCTACCAATCCTTGCCCAATAACAATCGTTCTTGGAACAGGATCAGCGAGTGAAGCTACTTTTAGTTATATTGTGGGTGGACAGACTTTAATTTATACCACAGGAGCAAACGCTGAGGATGGACAAATTATTCTTACAGAATATGATTCAATAAATAAAACTGTCAGCGGAACTTTTAGATTTAACTCTTTTATTTCAACAACCAATACTTTAGTAAATCCTATAGTAAACTTTACTCAAGGGGTATTTTATAAGATTCCCGTTTTGAATTAATGAATTATATAAATACAAAAAAGGCTCAATAAATATTGAGCCTTTTTTTATGTTATGCAATTTGGAATTAATCTACTAAAACGATAACCTTGTTGTCTTTTAATTCTATGGTTCCTGAATTAATTGATAAGGTATAATTTTGATCGTTTACTTTATTAAATTGCTCTTCTGAACCTTTATTAAAATCAAAAGTCAAAGCGGCAATTTTAATTAATCCGTCTTTTAAAGTGGAAACAATCGGTGCGTGATTATTCAATAATTGGAAGCTACCATCAACTCCTGGAAGAGAAACCGAAGTTACTTCTCCTGAAAATAATTTTGCTTCTGGTGATACTATTTCTAAAATCATTTTTTTAATTGATAATTGATAATTGATAATTGATAATTTTTACATTGTCAATTGTTAATTATCCAATGTTAATTGAATTATGCTTCTGCCAACATTTTTTCTCCTGCTTCAATAGCGTCTTCAATGGTTCCTTTAAGGTTGAAAGCGGCTTCCGGCAAGTGGTCTAGTTCCCCATCAATAATCATGTTGAATCCTTTGATGGTATCTTTAATGTCAACTAATACTCCTTTTAATCCTGTAAATTGTTCCGCAACGTGGAAAGGTTGTGACAAGAAACGTTGAACACGTCTAGCTCTTGAAACCGATAATTTATCTTCTTCTGACAATTCTTCCATACCTAAAATCGCAATGATATCTTGCAATTGTTTGTATTTTTGAAGAATCTCTTTTACTCTTTGTGCGCAATCGTAGTGCTCGTCACCAAGAATTTGAGGCGTTAAAATTCGAGAAGTAGAATCCAATGGATCTACCGCAGGATAAATTCCTAATTCAGCAATTTTACGAGACAATACCGTTGTGGCATCTAAGTGAGCAAATGTAGTTGCAGGAGCCGGGTCAGTTAAATCGTCCGCAGGTACATAAACCGCTTGAACTGAAGTAATAGATCCTTTATTAGTTGATGTGATACGCTCTTGCATCGCACCCATTTCTGTAGCTAATGTTGGTTGGTAACCTACCGCAGATGGCATACGACCTAAAAGTGCCGACACCTCAGAACCTGCTTGTGTAAAACGGAAGATATTATCTACGAAGAAAAGTACGTCTTTTCCTTGATCTGAACCTGCACCATCACGGAAATATTCAGCAATAGACAATCCTGAAAGCGCCACACGAGCACGAGCTCCTGGAGGTTCGTTCATTTGACCGAAAACGAAAGTAGCTTTAGACTCTCTCATTCCTGGCATATCTACTTTTGATAAATCCCATCCGCCTTCTTCCATAGAATGCATGAATTCATCACCGTATTTTATAATTCCTGACTCTAACATCTCACGAAGTAAGTCATTTCCTTCACGTGTTCTTTCCCCTACTCCTGCGAATACTGAAAGACCTCCATGACCTTTTGCGATATTGTTGATCAATTCCTGAATCAATACAGTTTTACCTACACCAGCACCACCGAACAATCCAATTTTTCCTCCTTTTGAGTAAGGCTCAATTAAATCGATTACTTTGATTCCTGTAAATAAAACTTCAGAAGAAGTGGATAAATCTTCAAATCTTGGCGCNTGACGGTGAATTGACATTCCGTTGTCACCTGTTTTTGGCAAATCACCTAATCCGTCAATAGCATCTCCAATTACATTAAACAAACGTCCGTAAACATCAGGTCCAATTGGCATTTTAATAGGATTTCCAGTACCTACCACCTCATATCCTCTGCTCAAACCGTCCGTTGAATCCATCGAAATAGTTCTAACTGTATTTTCACCGATGTGAGATTGCACTTCTAGTACTAATAGTGTACCATCTTTTTTAGTGATTTCTAACGAATCATAAATTTTTGGAAGTTCTACCTCTTTACCGTTGAATACTACGTCAACTACTGGCCCAATAATTTGCGATACTTTTCCTATTACTTTTGACATTGCTTATGTATTTATTAAATAGCTAATTAGACTTATAAAAAACAAATTTTCTAAACGTAACATTTAGGTTTGTTTTTCAAGATGCAAAGATAATTTTTTAAAACATAAAAATCAATACTATTTTGAGAAAAAAAGTGTTTTTTAACTATTTTATTTTTTTGGATAAAAAGATGCTTTATTATGAAACAAAAAAATGAAAATGATACAATGTTCATTCCTTTTTTTGTTCATTTAATTTCAAAAAAAACTGCCCAAAGTATAATTTTGGACAGT
>JGI25920J50251_10000813_pt1 | contig 11059 bp, 14 predicted proteins | sample LauGreBMM110DCMD_2_FD_50251 | JGI IMG/M metagenome (IMG submission 50251) | reverse complement strand
CTCTCTCCACAATCTTAGTTGATGTTGCAACTGTGGTTAAAAGCCACGAATCCCCAGTATTAACAATCTCGACTTTGCAAGTGGTAGAAACCGCCGCTTAAGTTGTCTGCTCAGCCGGCGCTTGCAAATTACGCCCGCCAAAATGCCACAAGTAATAAATCTCGAGCTGCAATCTTTGCTGGTGCAAAAGCGGTAATTGCCCAGGTTGGAAATTACCAATCAAATATTGCAGATATCGCACTGCGCGCTCAGGTTTCAAAGGCAACTATTTATAATCAATTTGCCGATAAGGCAGAGATGATTGAGCAGTTAGTTGAGTCGGAGGTAGCTAGGTTAATTACTCTGGCACTCTCTGCTAATTCAAGGCAGGAAGGACTCTATCTTTTATCGACATCAATCTCTCAAGATGAGGCGCTGCGCAGATTAGTTGAAACTGATCCAAACGATATTGCAAAGTTAGTAACCATCTCAACCCANCCCACCTGGGTCTTAGCTCATCAGGGAGTAGCTAAGGTATTTGGNGCAGATACCGCTATTTGTGGTTTNATCTTGCGCTGGCTAATTGGCCAGATTGGCTCACCTATAACTAAAGAGGAGTCGCTAGCCCAATCAAAACGATTGGCTAATGCTCTCTTTATTTAATAAATTGAGAATCTCAGAGCTGCGTGCTCGCCTCGCTGATTACTTTCCAGATCCAGATACCTATGCCAGAGATATCATCCATAGCGAGCTAGGTGGGATTAGTGTTAATGGCGCAATTGAGATTGGGATGGAGCCGAATGAGATCTGGCAAGGGGTTATTCGCCATAACCCTGAGATGCCGCAGCGTTATCGGTGAGGGTGATTTGAATCAAAGGCCTATCTGGCTAGTCGGCTTGATTTATGGGCAATTGATCAAGGTAGGATAAGGGAACGCTAGCTTAATGAAAAGGGAGTAATTATGAATGAGAATGAATTAGTTAAACTTTGGAATGATAAGCGCTCGCAGATCACCAACGCGCAGATGGCCCCAGCACTTGTGCTAATAGCCACCTTTGTAGTTGCTGCATTTGGCAAGTTTGATGCTGCAACAGATGGCACTAAATATTTAGCACTTGGCGTGGTAGCAGCAACTGGCATCCTTGCCACAATTACCCAATATGCGGTAATCCGTGAGGCAGAGATGTTATGTGATGATCTTGCTAAGGTGGGCAAGAGTGGTGCGCTAGCAAATCGGATTGCGCAATCTAAATCCTTTTTAAAGTTGACCGCAGCAGCGATTGTGGCATTAGATCTAGGAATATTTGCCCTGACCTATTGGGCAATCTTTGGTATGTAAGAGTAGGTAGATGAAAAATCTTCTGCTTTTGTTGCTACCCCTAGCAATTTTGCTAGGGGCTTTGGTTTACCGTTATGACCACCCCAAGAAGCCAAAAGGAAAGCTCACTGGCCGGGGTGGGGATTTCTCCGAGTAAGTGAATAATTTTTTTTAGATTTACCCCTTTTTAACCGGCAGTATGGCGTGTCCTACGCCCAGTACCGGCTTTCGAACAGTTGTTCGATACACTTATCCTGCCCAACCAGAGCGGTTCCACAGTTCCGCTGGTACCTCGTGCCAGCCGTCAGTGATATTCCGTACCTTCTGGACCGAACAATATGACCTCGCTTATAGGAGTTGAAAAACCTAGAGCTGGTCAAGGAGAAGAAAGGAAAAATCTTAATGGCCTCTGCAAATAGAGAACCACAAGATGATAAGAAAGAAGATAAACGATCTAGTGATCGTTCTAAATCCCTAGATACCGCCCTTGCCCAAATCGAGCGTCAGTTCGGTAAAGGAGCGGTTATGAAGATGGGAGATCGCAAAGCTGTTGCTATGGAGGTAATTCCAACTGGCTCAGTTGCATTAGATATCGCACTCGGCGTTGGTGGCCTGCCACGAGGCCGTGTTGTTGAGATCTATGGCCCAGAATCATCAGGCAAAACCACTGTTGCATTACATGCAATTGCAAATGCTCAAAAAGCTGGTGGTATTGCTGCATTTATCGATGCTGAACATGCATTAGATCCAGAGTATGCAAAGAAGCTTGGCGTTGATATTGATGCGCTACTAGTTTCGCAACCAGATACTGGTGAGCAAGCACTTGAGATCATGGATATGTTAGTTAGATCAGGTGCAATTGATATTGTAGTTGTTGACTCAGTTGCCGCATTAGTGCCAAGAGCTGAAATTGAAGGCGAGATGGGTGACTCACATATGGGTCTACAAGCCCGCCTTATGTCACAAGCACTTCGCAAAATGACTGGCGCACTGCATCAATCAAATACCACTGCAATCTTTATCAATCAGTTGCGCGATAAGATTGGTGTTTTCTTTGGCTCACCTGAGACTACAACTGGTGGTAAAGCACTTAAGTTCTACGCCTCAGTTCGTTTAGATGTGCGCAGAATTGAAACCTTAAAAGATGGCCAAGATGCGGTTGGTAATAGAACTCGCGTGAAGATTGTTAAGAACAAGGTTGCGCCACCATTTAAGCAAGCAGAGTTTGACATCATCTACGGTGTTGGAATTAGCCGTGAGGGATCCTTAATTGATATGGGTGTGGAGGTCGGAATCGTTAAGAAATCTGGCGCCTGGTTCACCTATGAGGGTGATCAACTAGGACAGGGCAAAGAGAATGCCCGTGCCTTCTTAATTGATAATCCAGATCTAGCAAATGATATTGAAACCAAAATCCGTGCTTCATATGTGCCAGCTGAGGTAGATCCTGCCTTGGTAGCAGCTGTCGATGAGGCAACCGCGGATGTTGAGTTCTAATCTCTAACTCATTTAAAAATACCTTGAAGAAATCTCAAGAGGTAGTAGCTGATCCCTACTCAGAGGCGATGTCGATTGCGTTATACGCTCTCGCCCCTCGCGCTAAGAGTAGGGATGAGTTATATAAACAATTATTAAAGCGTGGGGTTGACTCAGATAATGCCAATGCAGTTTTAGATTCACTTGAGCTGCAAGGTTTATTAAATGATCTTGAGTTTGCCAAGCTGTGGTCAGAGTCAAGGCAGCGGGCGAAGAAATTAAGTAAGCGAGTTATAGCTGGTGAGCTTCGCACTAAAGGCGTCTCCCAGGACATAATTAATGAGGTTATTGAAGAGATTGATGATGAGGCTGAGTACGCTCAAGCATTTTTATTAGCAGAGCGAAAATACAACTCAATTTCTCACTTAGATCCAGAGGTTGTATATAGGCGAATCTCTGGGCTATTAGCCCGTAAAGGTTATGGCCATGGAGTTTGCGGACGAATTATGCGGGAGTTAACTAGCGTTAATTAGCAAGTAGAATTGGCTAATGCCTACCTTTGTAGTTGAAACCTATGGATGTCAGATGAATGTCCATGACTCTGAGCGAATAGCTGGGTTGCTACTTGATGCCGGCTACACCCAAGCATTAGCCAACTCTCAGCCAGATTTAGTGGTTTTTAATACCTGCGCAGTTAGAGAGAATGCCGATAATAAACTTTATGGAAATCTCTCGTTTTAGCACCTCGCAAAAAGAGTGATCCAAACTTTCAAATTGCAGTAGGTGGCTGCATGGCGCAAAAGGATCAAGATGCAATTATTAAGCGCGCACCATATGTTGATGTGGTCTTTGGTACTCACAACATTGGCTCACTACCAATTCTGCTTGAGCGAGCAAGGGTTGAAGAGGCCTCCCAGGTTGAGATAAAGGAATCATTAGAGCACTTTCCATCAACTCTGCCAGTTAAAAGAGATTCAGCATTTTCTGCCTGGGTCTCAGTCTCAGTTGGCTGCAACAACACCTGCACATTNTGCATAGTGCCNCANCTNCGNGGNATTGAAAAAGATCGACCAGCTAGTGAAATTATGAGTGAGGTTAGGGCCTTAGTTGATCAAGGAGTTATTGAAATAACCTTACTTGGCCAAAATGTTAACGCCTATGGTGTTGATTTTGGTGATCGCACTGCTTTTGCCAAATTACTTAAGGAGTGCGCAAAGGTTGATGGGCTTGAAAGAGTACGGTTCATGTCACCACACCCTAGAGATTTTACTGATGATGTAATTGAGGCGATGGCAGAGAGTAAAAATGTTATGCCTCATCTACATATGCCGTTGCAATCTGGAAGTGACAAGGTATTACAGGCAATGCGTCGTTCATACCGAGCCGATCGATACCTAGGAATTCTGGAAAAGGTAAGGCGGGCAATGCCGGATGCAGCTATTACTACCGACATTATTGTTGGTTTTCCAGGTGAGAGTGATGCTGATTTTGATGACACAATTAAATTAGTAAAGCAGGCAAGATTCTCAGCTGCCTATACCTTCCAATACTCAAAGCGGCCTGGAACACCAGCAGCTGCAATGGCTGATCAGATTGCAGATGATGTAATGGCAGGCCGTTATAACCAATTACATAAAATTCAGCAGGAAATTTCAAAGAGTGAGAATGAGAAATTAATTGGTAAAACTGTTGAGTTATTAGTTTCTGGCCATGAGGGCAGACATGATCTTGATCAAAATCGCATGAATGGGCGAAGTGCTGATTTTCGGCTTACCCACTTTGATAATACTGCAAAGAGTGCTCGCCCTGGTGATTTAGTTGAGGTTAAAGTAGTTGAAGCATTTGCAAATCATATTGTGGCAGGTGCGCCAATTAATGTTAAGAAAACCAAGGGCGGGGATGCACACGCCACCTGGGTTGAAGATAACCAAGATAGGAAGATTTTATTAGGCATTCCAACCTTGGCCTCACTTAAGTCGTTGTAATTTTAAATGAGTTTAATTGTTATATGTGGTGCTACTGCAACTGGTAAAAGTGATTTGGCGGTTGCTCTAGCTAAAGAGATAGATGCCCAAGTTATTAATGCTGACTCAATGCAGCTATATAAGGGCATGGATATCGGTACCGCAAAATTAACAACTGGGGAACGCCAAGGAGTAGCCCATCATTTAATTGATATTTTAAATATTAAAGATGATGCAAATGTTTCTTGGTATCAGGGCGTTGCTAGAGGCAAGATTGATCAGCTATTAGCCGAGGGTAAATCAGTAATTGTAGTTGGCGGTACTGGCCTTTATATTAAAGCAATTTTAGATGATTTAAATTTTCCAGATACAGATGCAGCACTTCGCCAAAGAATTACCGATGAGGCTGAGCGGCTTGGTAATGATTTAATGCATGAGAGATTAGCTAAGGCAGATCCGGCAGCAGCAATGGCAATTCCAAAGGAGAATATTCGGCGGGTAATTAGAGCACTTGAGGTTATTGAGTTAACTGGCAAACCATTTACTGCAAATCTGCCAAGGCAGGAAAGTAGTAAGTATCCAGATGCAAAGCAGTTTGGTTTGGTATTAGATAGGCAAAATCTTGATCAAAAAATTGATAAGCGAGTAGAGGATATGTGGGCTAAAGGTTTTGTTAATGAGGTTAAGCATTTAATGCGTGATGGGCTTGCTCAAGCAAGCACTGCGAAGATGGCACTTGGTTATAGCCAGATAATGAATTACTTAGCTGATCAATCAGATGAGGCATTTGCAAAGGAGGAGACTAAGCGGGTTTCCCGTGCTTATGCTAGAAGGCAGGAGACCTGGTTCTCTAAAGATATGCGAATTAAGTGGCTTGCACCAGAGCCAATGACTGCCCGTCTTGAAAAGCTCTTGGCTAGTATTAATTAATGGTTCAAGCTACCTACGGTCACGGTACACACAATGATTTTGTGCTGGTATTTGATGAAGATGACAAGATTAAATTTACACCTGAGCAAATAAAAAGAATCTGTGATCGTAAAAGTGGTGTTGGAAGTGATGGATTTATTAAGATAATTAAAAAAGACGGCACCTGGTTTATGGATTACTCCAATGCAGATGGCTCTGTTGGAGAGATGTGTGGCAATGGAATTAGAGTAATGGCTAGGTATTTAACCGATCGTGGATATCAACCAAGTGGTATTTATGCAATAAATACTAGAGCGGGTAAAAAGTTTTTAGCAGTTCCAGAGGTTGGGGATATTTCGGTAAATATGGGACAAGTATCTCAAGTACCAGGTGAGATTGCAGTGCAGGCGAATAGTAATTCCTATCGCGGCTTTAATATTGATGTTGGAAACCCACATGCAGTTGTCTTTACCGATGATTTAGTAAAAATTGGAGATTTAAAAACTGCGCCACAGGTTTCACCAGCGGATGAGTATCCAGATGGAGTTAATGTCGAGTTTGCACAGTTTTTAGAAAATGGTGAGATAAATATGCGAGTTTATGAGCGAGGAGTAGGGGAGACGCAATCTTGTGGAACTGGAATTTGTGCCATTGCACTTGCTGCCACAATTGAAAAGAAAAAAAGAGTTCCAATTAAGTGGATTATTAATCCACCTGGTGGAAAATTAGTAGTTGAGATTGATGGCCATAACAACGCAACTTTAACTGGAGCAGCTGAGTTAGTTAAAGAGGTTGAGTTGGATCAATATTTGTGAGTGATGCAAAATTTGGCAAAGATGATGGCCTTGAAATTGATATTGATACCTTAATTAGAGAGAACGCACAAGCAGTTGCAGATTATGAATTAACTGAAAATCCTGCAAGTGATAACCAAGATCTACAGGACCGACAAGCACTTCGCCGAGTTAGTGGCCTATCAACTGAGTTACAAGATGTCTCCGATGCTGAGTATCGGCAATTGCGTCTTGAAAAGGTTGTCTTAGTTGGAGTTTGGATTGAAGGAAGTGCTAAAGATGCTGATAACTCAATTAAGGAGTTAGCTGCTCTTGCCCAGACTGCTGGATCACAAGTAATGGAGGCGCTAATTCAGCGCCGTGACAAACCAGACTCCGCCACATTTATTGGTTCTGGAAAGGTTAAAGAGGTCAGGGAAGCGGTGGTGGCAACTGGGGCTGACACTGTGGTTTGTGATGGTGAGTTATCTCCTGCTCAACTTAGAACTTTAGAACAAAAGGTTAAGGTAAAAGTAATTGATCGAACCGCTTTGATATTAGATATTTTTGCCCAACATGCAAAGAGTAGAGAGGGTAAGGCGCAGGTTGAGTTAGCGCAGATGTCATATATGTTGCCGCGTCTTCGCGGTTGGGGTGAATCACTCTCTCGCCAAGCTGGTGGTATTGGTGGGCGTGGTCCTGGTGAAACAAAGATAGAGACAGATCGACGCAGAATTAATGACAAGATGTCAAAGCTACGCCGGGAGATTAAGGAGATGAAAATCTCTAGAGATACTAAGCGTAGTGAGAGAAGAAGAAACAACATCCCATCTGTTGCAATTACTGGCTACACAAATGCTGGGAAATCATCTTTATTAAATCGATTAACTGGAGCTGATGTTTTAGTTGAGAATGCATTATTTGCAACCTTAGATCCAACTGTTCGCAAGACTGAAAGTAGTGATGGTCGAATCTACACATTAGTTGACACTGTTGGCTTTGTTAGACACCTGCCACATCAATTAGTTGAAGCATTTAAATCAACCCTGGAAGAGGTTTCTGAGTCTGATTTGATTGTTCCATGTGGTTGATGGTGCCCATCCAGATCCATTTGAACAACTGCGCGCGGTTAGGCAAGTAATAAATGAGATTGGGGGCGGTGAGATTATGGAGATTATCGCAATCAATAAAGCGGATGTGGCTGCGCCAGAGGTTTTAATGGAGTTACTTAGAAAAGAAAGTAATGCATATGCAATCTCTGCTCGAACTGGGTATGGAGTAGAAACATTGGTTAAGGCGGTTGAAGCAGCATTGCCCAAGCCAAAGGTTGAGATTAGGGCGATAATTCCATTTAACCGAGGTGATTTAGTTAGCGCAGTTCATGAGCAGGGAGAGATTATCTCTGAAGAGTATTTACCTGAAGGAACTAAGTTGCATGCAATGGTTGGTGGGGCACTTGCTCGAAAGATTGAGATGCTCTAACTTCTCTACTTAGATTTGTAGTTGTGGAAAAAGAGTTATAAATGTTAAAAGTAAAATACTTAAATAACTAAGCAGTAAATCCATTTGGGAAAGGATCTGCTGGATCTAATACCCAAGTTGCCTCACCCATAATCCAAGCCCGGCCAGTAACAGTTGGAATAATTGCTGGTAGGTGTGCAACAGTTGTGTGCTCCTTAACTCGGCCTTCAAATTGTGAGCCAATCCAAGATTCATTAATTAATACATCGCTATCTTTAAACTCACCACGAGCAACCATTTGAGCAAGCCGAGCACTTGTTCCAGTTCCACAAGGGGAGCGATCAAACCATCCTGGGTAAATTGCCATCGCATTCTTCCAGTGAAGTGAGTTTTTGCCAGGAAAAATAAAATCAATATGGTGGCAGATCGCAATATCTGGATTCTCTGGATGAATAGGTTTGTTTTGCTGATTTATGGCATCACTGATTGCAAGACCAGCTGTTAAAAACTTCGGGCCATTCTCATGCTTGAACTCAATACCAACTCGATCGATTGGGATAATTGCATAAAAGTTTCCACCAAATGCCATGTCGTATTTAATTTTGCCATATCCAGGCACATCAACTATTTGATCTAATTGATATGAAAATGATGGAACATTGGTCAAAGTTACTTTCTCAGCTTTACCATTTTTAACCTGCACATCCACAACAACTAATCCAGCTGGTGTATCAAGGCTAACTGTTGTAATTGGTTCAACAACTGGTACTAAACCCTTCTCCACTAAAACTGTTGCTACACCAATCGTGCCATGACCACACATTGGTAGACAGCCAGATACTTCAATAAAGATAACACCCCAGTCAGCATCTGCTCTAGTTGGCTTTTGCAGTATTGCACCACTCATTGCCGGATGCCCACGGGGTTCAAACATTAACCACTGGCGAATGTGATCCATATGCTCCATAAAGTAGAGCCGCTTTTCAAACATAGTTTTTCCAGGAATCTCATCGACCCCACTAGTTACAACTCGAGTGGGCATTCCTTCAGTATGCGATTCAACCGTTGTAACGGTGCGCAAACTGTTTTTCATCTAACTTTATTTTCTGTTTTTATAGAAATTAAGTACTTGCTGAATATCTTTATTTAACTGAGCAAGATCTACTGCTGGAAGTGGCAGCCGTGGCAGTCTGGTTGGGCCGCCATAACGACCAACCGCATCCATCGCTACCTTTATTGCCACAATAAACTCCTTGCGGCTATCCCAATGAAATAGATTATGAACTGCTGCATAAATTGGCTTTGCCTCTTCATACTTCCCAGCAAGACAGAGGTTATATAACTCAACAGACTCTTTAGGTAGGGCATTTGGAAATCCTGCAATCCAACCAACTACTCCACCAGTTGATAACTCAAGTAGTACATCATCTGCGCCAACTAAGACTTCAATTCGAGGTGCGTAGTGGTGTAATTGCCAGACTCTGCGGACATCACCAGAGAACTCTTTGATTGCTACAACATTTTCAGCTGCATCTGCAATTCGAGCGACTAATTGTGGAGTTAGATCAATCTTGGTATCAAATGGATTGTTATAGGCAATTATTGGAAGGCCAACCTTGCTTACCTCTTTATAGTGGGCAACAACCTCATCATCATTGGCACGGTAGGCAGTAGGTGGTAACAACATTACGCACTTTGCATCTGAGCTGCTTGCTCTGTCCATCTACATGACTCAGCGGCGCCATATGCAGCAACACCTGGCACAACACTAAAACCAGCAGGGGCGGCATCAAGTGCTGTCTTTAATACTTTACTCCGCTCCTCTGGAGTTAAGACTTGGTACTCACCAAGTGAGCCATTTGGAATTGCNCCATGCACACCATTAGCAGCCTGCCATTTAATATGATCAGCATANTTATCATAATCAACAGATAAATCTGATTTAAATGGGAGTGCNGTTGCAGTTAATACTCCATGCCAAGGCTTATTAGTTGTCATGGGCAAACCTTATTCGCCCGCCGCTAAAACGCCTAGTGGGATTGGGGTAATTATGGGCCGGCTAACTGCAGCAATGCGATCTATATCAGTTGGTGAGATATTTAATTGATCTGCGACTAGATCGACAACAAAGCGGCCACAAATTCGCCCCTGACATAACCCCATGCCACACCTGGTTAATAACTTTGCAGTACGTGAATCGGTTGCCCCTAACTCAACAATTGAATCTTTCAGGTCAGCTAGATCAACCTCTTCGCATCGACAGAGAACTGTTTGCTCATCTAGCCAAGATCTCCAACCAGATTTAATTGGATATGCCTTTATCAATGCCGCGGCAAATCGTTGCTTCTTTGCTCGGATAATTAGATCTGAGCGTGAAATATCTACCGCACAACCAACAAATTTTGCAGCTGATTTACCAGCAATCTCACCTTCGATCATTGAAAGTTCAGAGCCACCAATACCAGTTATTTCACCCGCTGCAAACACACCAGTAATTGAGGTTTGCTGCTTACTATCTATCAAAACAACAACACTCTCATCCTTTGCCACAACCTGCTTACAACCTAGTGCGCCAGCGAGTGAGGTGTCGGCGGTGAAACCCCAACCAATTGCTGCCACATCACACTTAATATTTCTCACCTTTTTAATCTTAAAGTTACGATCAATCTTGGCAATATCAACTGATTCTAATTCACCATTTTCGCCGGCATATGCACCAACAACTGCTTGGCCAAAGCGGGCACGCACCTTACCTTTGCTAATTGCTTCTATGTAATAAAAACCCTCTTTGATCTTGCTTAAATTTTCTAGTAGTACAAGTATTGATGAGGCCCAGCGCCAGGATTTATTTGCCTCTAATAACTCAACTACATCTGCGCCAGATTTTACTAGACCAGCAGCAACTGGCAATAAAAATGGACCACTACCTGCAACAACAACTCTTTTACCAGCAACTACGCCATGACCTTTGATTAATGATTGCACCCCACCAGGAGTCATAACTCCAGGAATATCCCAACCTGGAAATGGCAAGCTTCGATCATACGCCCCTGTTGCTAAAATTAGATTACCGGTATTAATAATCTTCTCAGATCCTTGGTAAATAACTCTTAAGGTGCTTACGCCATCTTTATGAGATGCGCTCCAAATTTGGGCTCCTGATAAAACTTGGATATTTG
>JGI25920J50251_10000812_pt1 | contig 11063 bp, 9 predicted proteins | sample LauGreBMM110DCMD_2_FD_50251 | JGI IMG/M metagenome (IMG submission 50251) | reverse complement strand
TCGATATAGACGTCCATCTGCTGGCCGACGAAAAGCACGCGTCCGGTCGGGCGTTCAAACTGGTAGATCACTTGCAGCACGCGGGTATCGACGCGCTCAATGCTCGCGCCAGTGAGCGAGGTCTTCGGGATGACGAAGGGCTCGATGCGGACGAATTTCAGAGCGATAGAACGGTCCGTGCCACCGCCGAGGGCGGTCTCGCCTTTTAGGTAGCCCTTGGCCGGCAGGCCTTCGCGCATACGCGTGGCGAGCTGTTCGTCGACATCGCAACGGATCTGCAAGGTGGAGATATCCCCGAGGACGACCGGAGCCTTGGCGCCGGCGGCCACGAATTCGCCGACACGGACGCCGACCTGGAGCACCGTCGCGTCGATGGGCGAACGGAGTACGAGACGATCGAGTAATACCGCGGTCTGATCGAGCTGGGCTTTAGCGAGGGCGAGTTTGGCCTTCGCCTCCTTGGCGGCCATCTGGTAGGAAAACAGTTCGGAGGCAGAGACCGCGCCGCTATCCTTGATGCCAGTCCAGCGGCGAGCCGCGTCTTCGGTGCGTTCGGCGGTGGCTTCAGCGGCGGAGACCGCAGCCACCTGGACGGCTTGCTGAGCACGGAGATCACGATCATCGAGCGTGAGAATCGGGTCGCCAGCCTTCACCTTGGCCCAGACCTTCACGTGAACCTTAGCGACCGTACCGGACGTGGGCGAACCGAGGAGCGTATTCTCGGCGGCGGCCTCGATAAGCCCGGCGGCGGCGATGAGGCCGTCCTTATCGCGGGTGGCGGGCTCATAGGGCGGTGGCTTGATCGGCGCCTCATTGGCCGTGCCGCGGGTGAGCTGCCAAGCAGAGACGGCGCCGGCGAGGGCGAGGGCGAAGAGGAGGATGCGTTTCTTAAACATAAGGAGGGTCAGAGATAGGTCGCATCGAGGAGCTTCGGGTCGTCGACCACGCGGCTGATGCGGCCGTCTTCCATTTCGGCAATGCGGTCGGCGAAGCGGAAGATGCGATGATCGTGCGAAACGACGACCACGCAACGTTCCGGCGAGCGGGAAAGGTCACGGACAAGTTCCATGATGTGCCCACCGGTGTCTTTATCGAGGGCCGAGGTCGGTTCGTCGCAGATGAGGAGCGGCGGCTCATGGACGAGCGCCCGGGCGATGGCGACGCGCTGCTGCTGGCCACCGGAGAGCGCGTTGGGGCGACCGTCTTCGCGGCCCTTGAGGCCGACCTTCTCGATAATGGCGAGCGAGCGGGCGTGGGCCTCGTCATAAGGACGGCCCTGAATGAGGAGCGGCACCATCACGTTCTCGATCACGGTGAGCGTGGGGATGAGGTTGAACGACTGGAAGACGAAGCCGAGGTGCTTGCGGCGGAACGCCGTGAGGTCCTCCTGGCCGAGGCCGTCGAGGCACTGGCCGAAGACCTCGACCGTGCCGGCCTGCGGCGTGAGCGTGCCCGCGATGACCGAGAGGAGCGTCGTCTTCCCGCAGCCCGAGGGGCCGACGAGCATGATGAGTTCGCCGCGGCGGGCTTCGAAGTCGGCCTGCTGGAGCGCGACGACTTGGTTCTCCAGCGTGCCGAAGAACATATCCACGCCGGAGGCGCGGACGGCGACAGTGTGGGCGAGGGTGCTCATCCGCGGAAGACCGAGGCGGCGTCGACGCGCGACACCTTGATAATGCCGATGACGGCGGAGACGAAGCTGATTCCCAGCACCAGGACGAACGTCGCCCAGAGGATCTGCGGGTACATCACGAAGGGTGGCATGCCCTTCTCAATCATCGCGCGGCCGATGCCCTGAGCCATCCCGGCGCCGAGGCCGAAGCCGATGAGCCCGGCGGTAAAGGCCTGCACGAAGAGCATGCGGGCGATGACGCCCATGCCTGCGCCCATCGCCTTGATGGCCGCGAAGTATTTAAGGTTCTCGAGCACAAACGAGTAGAACGTTTGGCCCGAGATGGCGATGCCCACGAATAGGCCGAGCAGCACCGCCGTGCCGAAGGAGAACGGGATGCCGGTGTTGGTCCAGAACCACCAGAAGGTATTGCGCGCTAGGCTGCGCTCGCCCCAACTCCAGATCACCGTGTCAGACGTCCAGGCCTTGAGGCCCGTACCGCGTTCGATGCGATCGCAGAGTTCGGCCGGCGTCACGCCCTTCTGCGGCTCGACGAGCATGAAGCTGAGCGTGCGACGGGCGCCGAGGGTGTATCCTTTGGCCCGATCGTAGGTGGTGTAGACGAACGGCCCGCCGGTGAAGGCACGCTTCACTTTGCAGATACCGACGATGCGAGCCTGGATGTCATTGACCTCGAACGTGTCGCCGACCTTCAGGGGCGTAGAGCGCGGCTTGCCGTCAGGCCCGACGGTCATGCGACCCATCAGCGCGGCGCCCCATTCATCGACGATGACCGTATCGGGGAGGCGCAGGTCTTCGATACGCCCCTGCGTGAGGACGGCCGGGGCGCCGGCGAAGGTGTCGGCGTCGATGCCAACGAGTGTGATCAGCTTGAAGTTGCCGTCCTGCATGCGCGCCTGAACAAAGGAAGTGTGGAGCGGGGCGGCCCAAGCGACGCCATCGACGGAACGCACGCGGCCAAGGTCCGTATCGCGGAGCGGCTTGGCATCGTTGACCTGCTCGACCATCGGGTCGCTGACCCAGACCTGGGCGCGGATGTTGACCATCGGCGTGTAGGTCCAGCTCATGATCCCGAAAAAGACCGAACTCTGCTGGGCCATCAGTAACGCCGAGAACGCCAAGCCGCACAGGAGCATCGCGAGCTTGGCGCGGTCTCCGAAGAGCATATTGAGGGCGAGGCGATACATCAGACGTGTCCCTTAAGTGTCCTCCCAACAAGCCTCGGGTCAATGGGAAGTCAAACGGCCCGGGCACTGTCCGGGCCGCTGTAACCTAATTGTGTCGTAGAGGCTTACGCGCCGAGCTTGAACATCAGCGCGCTCTTGAAGTAAAGCGGGCCCCAGGAGGCATTGACCGACCAGGCGGCGATTAGCAGGAAAAGCGCCAGGGAGAAGCAAGCCACGACCTTATTCTTTTCCTCGCTCTTGGCGGAGGCGTGCAGAAGCCCGACGGCGCCGAGGGCAAAAATCGGGTGGTACAACGAAATCGGCTTAGCGGTGTAGAAAAGCGTGACGATTCCAATGACAAGGTTGATGTCGACGAGCACGGCGACGATGCGCTGGAGCTTAGTGTTCGGGCCCTTGACCAGGGCCACAATGATGACGATTAGGACGAGGAGCAGCAGCAGGGAGCCGTAATGCTTATGGATAGCGAAGAGCGGGTTCATGCTCTTACCTTGATAAGAGCCCGACCCGATTCAAGACATCCCGACGGATTTTACCGGTCTTCAGGGAAGAGTATCCTGAAGAACCAGGCCGCCAAGGCTGCCCCGACGAACTGGACCGCGACTTCCGCCAAGATGCGTGGGGCGACCTTGGCCAGATAGAGGGTTTCCGTGACGAAAGTCTTGGTGCCGAGTAGCCCGTCGAAGATCGCGGCGAAGGCGCCCACCAGCGAGGAAGCCAGCGAGACGGCCGGATTCATGGTCGGGTTGAAGTCCCCAAACGTTCCGGAAAGGCCCAGAACGGCCACCGCGATGGCCAGGCCGAAATAACTGTTCCCCGCCGTGAGGCGTGAGGTGCCCACCATCAAGATGATGAAGACCAGCGCGAAGGTACAGAGCAGCTCGACCATCGCGCTCACGCCGAAACCGACGAAAGCCGATTCACTCAAAGCGTCGATCGCGCCCTTGGCGTGTTCCGAATCATGGCCAAGCAAGGTGCCGGCCGCTATCGCCGCAAGGACGGCCGCCGCCAGCTGCACGGCGATATAGGCCCAAAAGGCGCGGGTGCTGGAACGGCCACGCAGGCGGAACGCGAGCGAGACGGCGGGGTTATAGTGGGCGAGCGAGACTGGTGCGCCCATATAGATTAAAGCGCAAAGCAANGCGGCGACGGGAAGCGGACTCGACGANACCAANGCTNCTAGGCAGAGGAAGAAAGTCCCGACGGCCTCGATGAGCAGCTTGTTGCGCATGGGTCGAATGTCGTCAGGCGGCGGGCGGTCTCAAGCGTGGAGTCGCTCAGCGGGGGGCGCGNGCGTTGAGCCAGTTCTCGCTGAAAGCCGCAATCTCTTCATAGCCAGGCAGGCGACGGGTCCGNCCGCGCATTTCCCGGGCCGCTTCTTCCTGGGCGGCGAAAAGTTCGGTCAANGTNGCGTGGAGGGTNGTCTTATTGTTCTTATTATCGACCAGCCAGAAGCCGACCTGCTCCCCCTCGACGACCTCGTTATTATAATACTGCCAAAATAAGGTCATCACCGGCTTCCAGGTCATGAACTTGGCGAGGATCTCGCGGTTGCGCTGGTCGTGCTTNGCGCCGTCGGCNCCACAGGCCTTCCAAGAGAGGCCCCACTCACCGATAAAGACGCGCTTCGGGGGTAAGCCCGGCTTGGCGGGAATCTGCGCGTTGACGTAATCCAGGGTAGCCCGGACCTCCTCGGCCGGGAGCAACTGGCAATCGTAGGCGGAGTAGGAGACGAAATCGACGTTCACCTTGGGCAACACCGCGTTCACCATACGCTTGCGTCCTTCCTTCATCGCATCGCGGACGCGATTGACCTCGGCGTAGGTATAGACGCGGCACTTGGCGTAGGGCACCTCGGAGCGGGCGTCGTCGACGGCCTTCTGGCGGATGCTGAGCCACTCAATCATCGCCGCAACGAGCTCGGGCGAGGCGTCCTTCTTCACATCCTTATCAGGCAAGAGATACCAATCCCCTTCCCAGTGGCCGAGGAAGAAGGTCTTGCCCGCCGTATCATAGCGCGTGAGCAGGTCCTTCGTGAAAAGGTAGACGGCGTTATATTCGCGGCGCTTGAGCTCAGGCGTGAAACCTTTCGTCCACTCGTTCGTGGAACGATACCACAGTACATAGTGCGTGAACGGCATCGCGATGTAGGGCGTGAGCTGCTGGCCGGAGATCGCGTTGATTTTGAGGATACGCGAGCCCATCGCGCTGATACCCTTGGCGGCCTCAAGCACGGCGTCGTCCTTGGTGAACTTGTACGCNGGGCCGAACGCCTGGGTGCCCACNACCTGCGGNAAGGCGTCGGGCATCGTCGGCACCGCGGGCAGGCGCGACATCTCCAGCGGTTGGTCGGGGCNCTTCTTGCCCTGGGCCAGCAAAGCGAGCGGGAATANCAGAAGANCTCCCAGAAGGAAGCGAGGGGTTGAACTCATGGGGTGAACCTCAGGGAGAGGNACTTGAATTGTTCTGTTACGACACGCTTCCTTCAAGTCCGTTCCCACCCAACACCATGATAACCATCAAATCCACCCTGACCGCCGCGCTCCTCGCCGTCGGTCTTCACGCCCAGCTCGTCGCCGCCCCCGCCAAGGAGGAAGGCCCAACCACCGATCCGGAGCACTCCCGGCTCGTCGCCGCTCGCAAGGCGACGAACGCCCTGCCGGAGGTCATGTCTGCCGAACAGCAGGCCAAGGCTGACCGGACTGTAACCATTAAGACCTACGCCGAATATAAAGCCGCGCGGAAGCGTTCGACCGACTCCGAGGCGGCCTACCGCAAGGTCTTCGACGCCTCCCTCGCCAAGGTCGACGAAGGCGCCCCGGCCATACAGGAGAAAGAGCGCGCCGCCTTCCGTGAGCGCATGCTGAAGGCCCGGACATCTAAGAAAAGCGGCTACCCAAAATCCGTCGCGAAGGCGGACGAAGACGATGACGATGACCGCGAGGATGACGAGCCCGCGAGCCCAACGAAGGCTTCTAACTGAGGTTCACCGACCCGCCGCAAGGCGGGTTTTTTATTGAGCGAGGGCGACCTCGAAGGCGGCCCATATCTCCTCGATGGGCTCGAGCCCGACGGAGACACGTAAGAGATCGGGGTCGAGTCCCGCGGCGCGGATGTGCGCCCTGCCCTGCTCGTTCGTGACTTCCTCAAAATGCGCGAGCCAAAGGAACGGCGCGGCCAAAGTATANCGAAGGCCGAAGCTTGGGCCCTTGGCGACGGCCAAGCGATCATAGACGCGCCGCATNTCGCCGCGGAGTTCCAAAGTGATGAGCGAGCCGGCGCCNGCGCCCGGACGCAACANCCGGCGGTAAGCGGCGGCCGTCGGTCCTTGATCGGCCGTCCGCACGCGCGCGACGGCCGGNTGCGCGGCAAAGCGGCGGGCAATCTCCGCTGCGGTCGCGGAAAGATGATGGGTAGCTTCGGCCATGCGGCCCACCTGCGTCGCGAGGGCGGCCAAATCGAGCGCATGCAAGGGCGCTAGCCGACGACGCACACTGGCCAGCATCTCGGTGCCGTCTGCACGCGCGGGATGGACGGCGATTACGCCCGCCATGACGTCGCCCTCGGAGCCCGCGTATTTCGTGAGGCTGGAAACCACGATGTCGGCGAAAGGCAACACATCGACGGAGGCGAGNCCGACGCTGCTCGGGTCAAGGAGNAGCTTCGCTCCGTACTTGTCGCAGAGCACGCGCAGCGCCGGGATGTCTGCGGTCTCGAGCTGTGGATTATTCGGGACCTCGGTGAAGACGCCCGCAATGTCGCCCGCGGCCAGCAGGCGTTCGACCGCGGCAAGGTCGCGGACGTCAGCGATGAAGTGATGCTTCGCGTCACGCGCCTTCTCCAAGAGGCGGGTCGAATCGACGTAAAGCCATCCGAACTGAATCCAGGCGGAGCGGCCGCGCGGACGCTGCACGGCATCGACGGCGGCGATACCTGCCTCAACGGCATTCATCCCAGATGTGGCGATAAGGATATCATCGACGACCACTCCAGCAAGTAACGGAGACAAGGCGGACTGGATTGAGTGCAAGGCGGTGGCGCCATCGGTCGGGGCGGCTCCAGCGAGCCAGGCTTCCGCCTGGCGAGAAGAGATTAGTGACCCGGTGTGCTGGACCATCTTCGCCAGGCGCAGCGCGGCATCACCGGCGGACGTCGTGGCCAGGTACCAATCGCCGACGGCGTCAACGGAGGTGAGGGTGGCGCCGGTATGTTCGGCCAGGCGGCGGGCACTCGCCTCGGAGACGAGCGGGAAAAGTTCCCCGGTTCGTCCGAGCGCACTGGCGGCTTCCCGGGCGGCGCGGGTGACGAGCGCATTGCGCACAAAGCGTGGGTAGCCGGCGTGGAGCAGTTTCCAGACCCGCTCCTCTTTGCGCTCGTAGCTCTCGACGTCAGCGAGCGTCGGCAGGCAGACGACGGTCGCATGCGGAGAGTCGGGCACCGTGGCGCCCAAGGCTGGCGAAAGAATCGGCACGATCAGAGACCTTCGGCTGGCAGCTCGTTTTGCAGAATCTGCTCGAGCGACTGGCGGCGGCGGATCAGCGAGAACTTCCCGTCACGTCGCAGGAGGACTTCCGGCGCCTCGGGGAAGGAGTTGTAATTCTTCGTGCTCATGCCGGCGCAATACGCACCCGCTCCACCGATAACGCAGAGGTCGCCGGCGGCGGCTTCGGGTAACGTGCGCGTGGCGAGGGTCTCCGGTTCGCCCGGCGCGCAGCTGATCAAGTCGCCCGATTCGCAACAGTGTCCGACGATGACGTAATCACGCGAGGCGCCGGTGGCCTTCGCGGGGTAGAGATGCACCGGATGTTGCGAGCCGTAGAGGGAAGGACGCAGGATTTCGGTCATCCCGGTGTCGAGCTTGAGGAATTCACGAGCGTCGGTGGTGACGATGTCTTGGACGCGGGAAAGGACGGCGCCAGCGTTGGCGACGAGGAAAGTTCCCGGCTCGATCTCGAGTTGGAGTTTTCGCCCGTCCGCTTGGGCGAACTTCTCGAAAGCGCCCTTGACCGGCGCGCCGACGACCTGCGGGTCGGTACCCTTCTCCGTCGCGACACGGGCGACCTTGTAGCCGCCGCCGAGGTTGAGGGTATGCACGGTGGGGAAGCGGCTGACGAGCGCGAGGCTCGCCGTGGAGACTTCCTGCCAGACGACCGGGTCGCTGCCAGAGCCGATATGGGTATGGATGCGGACGACCTTCAAGCCGTACTGCTTCACGATGGCCTGAGCCTGATCCGCCCACTCATGCCAGATACCGAAAGAGGAATCCGGTCCGCCGACGTTGGTCTTGCCGGTACCGCCCGAGCCACGGCCGGGGTTGAAGCGAAGGCCGACCTCATGGCCCGGGAGGGCCTTGCCGATCCGTTCGAGTTGCAAGAGGGAGCAGGCGTTCACGTGCACTCCCTTACTTAGAAGAGAGGGGAAGTCGTCTGGGAGCTCCTGGGAGGAGAGCGAGAGGCGGTCGGCCGGGACGCCGGCGAGCATGGCGCGGCGGACTTCCCAGCCTGAGCTGGCGTCGAAATGCAGGCCCTTGTTCGCGAAGACCTTCAGGACCGTGGCGTTCGGGCAGGCCTTCATGGCGAAACGGACCGTCACGCCGTAGGCATTCGGGAAGGCCAGCATGGCGTCAGCCTGGGTCTCGAGGGTGGCCTGATCATAGACAAAGCAGGGGGTGCCATGGGCCGCGGCGATCTGGCGGGCCGAATCAGGAAGAAGGAAGCGATGATTTTCCACGGGAGTGTCTCGGGCGGACTGTGTCAGCCCCGCCCATCCCTTCCAGCCTTTTTGCGGACGTATGACACCGCTTGCCTCCCCTCCCCTCGCCCCTTGGGATGACCTCGGCTCACGCCATCCTATGTCCGCCTCCGAGACCATCGTCGCCGCTGCGACACCCGCTGGCCGCTCGGCCTTGGCGATTGTGCGCGTGGACGGCCCTTTGGCATCGGCCATCGCGACCGCCGCCCTCGCCCGCAAGACCCCGCTCTCGGAGAAGACTTCGACGCTCGGCATCTGGCGTAACCAGGACGGTGAAGCCATCGACCAGGTCGTCGCGGTGCTCTGGCATGCCGGCCGCTCTTTCACTGGTAACGACTCGCTCGAGATCACCTGCCACGGCAATCCGCTGATCGTGCGCCGCCTCACCGAAGACTGCCTTGCGCGCGGAGGTCGCCTCGCCGAACCCGGCGAGTTCACGCGCCGCTCCTACCTCGCGGGCCGTATCGATCTCACGCAGGCCGAGGCCGTCGCCGACCTGATTCACGCCAGCTCCGAGCGCGCGCTCGCCTCCGCCCGCCGCATGCTCGCCGGCGAACTCGGTCGACAGGTCGCCCGCTGGACCGACCGCACGCTGCAAATCCTCGCCGAACTCGAGGCCCACATCGATTTCCCCGAGGAAGACCTGCCGCCCGAGGACCCGCGTGGCCCTGCGGCCCGCTTGATTGAAATTGCGTCAGAACTTTCTGGATACGCTCGCACCGCGAAGCATGACGGCGCCCTGCGCACGGGCTTGCGCGTCGCCGTCGTCGGCGCGCCGAACGCCGGCAAGTCGAGCCTCCTCAACGCGCTCGCCGGCACCGACCGCGCGATTGTGAGCCCCGAAGCCGGGACCACGCGTGATTACCTCGAGGCACCCGTCGTGGGCCTACCGCTCGCCGTGACCGCCATCGACACCGCTGGTTTGCGCGACGGTGGCTCCACTCTCGAGAACCTCGGCATGGCGCGCTCGCTCGAGCAAGCACGCGGCGCCCATCTGCTCCTTCTCGTTGTCGATACTTCGGCGGAACCCCCTGCCCTGCCCGCAGATCTCGTCGCGCTGCTCGACCCCGCGCGCACGCTCATCATCGCCAACAAGTCGGACCTGCCCGCGCATGGCGCGCAGAAAGAGTTCCTTCCGCACATCGCGAAGCTTTCCGCCTGCCTCCTGGATGGGCGTGACGCCGAAGTCCTCCGCGCCAAACTCGGCGACTTCCTCATCGCCAAGGAAATCGCCCCGGGTGCCGAGGATCTCGTCGTCAGCGTCCGCCATGCCGAGGCCCTCGCCCGGGCGGCGACCGCCCTTTCCGAAGCCGCCGGCCACCTCAAGGCCCCCATCCAGACCGAACTCGCGGCCGCCCAAGGCCGGGTCGCCCTGGACGCCTTGGGAGAAATCGTGGGTCGCATCGATAATGAGCGTATGCTGGACAAGCTCTTTGCTTCCTTCTGCATAGGTAAGTGATTCCCTCCGGTGAGGGAGCGCCTATGCGACCTCACAAACAAATCCGCCTCGGGCCTGACCGCCCCTATGACGTTATCGTCTGCGGGGCTGGCCATGCCGGCGTGGAAGCCGCCCTGGCCGCCGCCCGCATGGGCGTGGATGTCCTGCTCCTAACGGGGAACGTGGACACCATCGCCCAGATGAGCTGCAACCCCGCCATCGGGGGNCANGCCAAGGGCCACATCGTCCGGGAGATCGACGCCCTCGGAGGCGAGATGGGCCTGACCGCCGANGTCACCGGCATCCAGTTCCGCCTCCTTAACTCCTCCAAGGGCCCAGCCGTCCAGGCCCCCCGCGCCCAGTGCGATAAGAAGGCCTACCAGTTCCGGATGAAGCACCTCTGCGAGTTGCAGGACGGCCTCACCATCTTCCAATCTCAAGTCACTGGGCTCATCTTCAAAGACGGCGCCGTGGTCGGGGTCCAGACTAACCTCGATCTCTCTTTCCACGCCAAGACCGTGGTCGTCACCACCGGCACTTTCTTGCGCGGCCTGATGCATATCGGGGCGAATAAAACCGANGGAGGACGCCTAGGTGATTTTAGTGCTAAGTCATTGTCAGCCAGTTTCTTAGAGGCTGGNATCGAACTTCAAAGACTCAAGACAGGNACGCCCCCGCGCATCCTGGGTTCGTCCATTGATTTTAGTAAATGNGAGGAGCAGCCCGGCGACGCCTCCCCCACCCTTTTCGCCTTCCACGACACCCGCCAGCAGGTCGATTTGTTCCACGTGGAACAAGCCGGCGAACGCCTGCCTGGATGGGCTCCCGGCACCGACCAGGTCTCCTGCTGGATGACCGAGGCGACCAGTGCCACCGGCAAGATTGTCCAGGAGAACCTCCACCTCTCTCCTCTCTTTGGTGGCGANATCACCGGGGTCGGCCCGCGTTACTGCCCNTCCATCGAGGACAAGTTCGTGAAGTTCTCGGATAAGGACACCCATAAGCTCTACCTCGAGCCCGAAGGCCGCAATACCGACGAATGGTACATCAACGGCCT
>JGI25920J50251_10000811_pt1 | contig 11067 bp, 9 predicted proteins | sample LauGreBMM110DCMD_2_FD_50251 | JGI IMG/M metagenome (IMG submission 50251) | reverse complement strand
CTCAGTTTTGAGGTTTCAGCGCAGCAACGGGTAATTACCGGTACGGTAATTTCCGAGGAAGACGGTCTAGGTTTGCCAGGTGCAACGGTTCTTGTGAAAGGGACGACAGTGGGTTCTACTACCGATAATCGTGGTAAGTATTCCATTAACGTTCCAGCGGGATCTAATGTATTGATGTTCTCTTTCGTAGGCCTTAAGGCTCAGGAAGTGTCGATCGGCAGCCAGTCTGCAGTAAATGTAACCCTTAAATCTGATGCAGCGCAACTAACCGAAGTGGTAGTAACGTCGATTGGTATTGAAAGGGAGAGAAAAGCACTGGGTTACGCTGTAACTAAAGTAAGCAGTGCACAGCTTGAAAATCGTCCAGAAGCTGATATTGCCCGCGTATTGCAGGGCAAAGTACCTGGGGTAAGCATTACCTCCACTAATGGTATGACAGGATCTGGTACGAACATGATTATCCGTGGTTATAAATCAGCAACGGGTAATAACCAGCCTTTGTTCGTGGTGGATGGGGTTCCTTTTAACACCTCTACTAATGCTCAAAACGGATTTACCGCTGGTGGCGCAACGACATCATCTAGATTCTTAGATATTGATCCAAACAACATCGAGAACATGTCTGTATTGAAAGGTCTTTCTGCNACGGTACTTTATGGTGACCAAGGTAGAAATGGAGTAATCTTGATTACTACTAAATCTGGTGCATCTAAGAGAAAAGCGGCTAATGTAACCATTAACCAGTCTGTATTTACCAACGAGGCGGCTTCCTTGCCTACCTACGGTACAGAATATGGTAACGGTTTCCAACAAGCTCCAGGGTTCTTCTTCTCTAACTTCGGTCCGAGTATGAATACTGGCTTGCAGATTAATCACCCGTATGCTNCTTCTTCTGTTGCCTCCGTACGTGAAGCATTCCCTCAGTTCTGGGTGGACGGCAAAGTAGGTGGTACGCCAGTGAAGTACGATTACAAAGCTTACAAGGACCCTTCTCAAATCTTCTTTAGAAAAGGTTTGATCGCCAATACCTCTGTTCAAGTAGCAGGTGGAGGAGAGAAGACAGGCTTCAATGCGAGTTTTGGCTACACAGATGAAGAAGGTTTTACGCCAGGCAACGAATTGAAGAAATATAACTTCGGATTAGGAGTGAACTCTCAGATCAGCGACAAGCTTTCCTTGAAATCTTCCTTTACTTTCGCGATTACTGATCTAGATTCACCTCCTGCTAACGCATCATATGGTTCAGGTTCTGATATTCCTTCTGTTTTTGGACACGTATTGTTTACCCCACGTTCTGTGGATTTGGAAAACCTTCCTTACGAAAACCCGGTAGATAAAAGCTCTGTATACTTTAGAGGCGGTAACGATATCACTAACCCGAACTGGTTAGTTAGGTATTACAAGAACACTTCTGATGTGAAGCGTTTCTTTAACTCTACTTCTTTGAACTATGATTTTAACGATNACTTCTCTGTGACGTATCGTTTNGGTCTAGATACCTACTCTGAATTACAAGAGATTTTGTATAACAAAGGGGGAGCTACGGCTAACTTAGCAACTAAAAACGGATATTACAGAACGATTAATATCAACAACACNATCTGGAATCAAGANTTGATCGTGAACTGGAAGAAGGAGTTTTCNGATAAATTCAGCATGAGTGCCCTACTTGGTGGAAACACTCGNTTTGACTCTTACATGCAAACAGGTGTTGCTTCTCAAGGCCAATTAGCTTTTGGGTTGTTTAGGCACTCTAACTTTTCTACATCGTCCAGTAACGACGCTTATTCTGGTGGTAGCATGAATAACGGAGTAGACGAGAGAAGATACGGCGTGTACTCTAACATTACGTTTGACTATTCAGATTACTTATTCTTGAATTTGTCTGCTCGTAATGACTGGACTTCTACTGTAGAAGCTGAAAACAGAAGTATTTTGTATCCAGGAGGATCTGTTTCTTTCATCCCAACTACTGCATTTGATTGGAAATCTTCTAATTTGAATGACTTGAAGTTGAGATTTGGTTATGGTACGTCGGCAGGTTATCCTGGCCCGTACACGACACGGAATGTACTATCGCAGGCTGCTAGAGCATTCGATGTAAATGGAGCGGTAACTACTACGCACTCTGTATCTAATACGTTGGGTAATCCTAACTTGAAGCCTGAGCTTCATGGTGAGGCGGAATTCGGTGTGGAAGGTGTCATGTTCAACAACAAGTTACGCTTTGACNTTTCTCTTTATGAGAAAAACACGAGAGATTTGATCACNTCGGCGCCAATTGATCCTGCTACAGGATTTACCTCAACTACGATTAACATCGGAAGGATTAGAACTCGTGGTGCTGAATTCCAAGCAACTGTGACTCCAGTTTCTACCATATCTGGTTTTGAGTGGAACTCTACCCTTAACTGGTCTACTTATAGTTCAATTGTAATGGAATTAGGTAGCGGATTGGAAGAAGTAGTAGTCGCTGGTTTTACCGATTTAGGTAACTTCGCGGTTCCTGGTCAGCCTTTCAACATTATCAAGGGGACTGGTTTTGATAGAGATCCTGCTACAGGAAAGCCCATCATCCTTTCTTCTGGTTTACAAAAGCCAACCAACGAGCCTGTGGTATTGGGTGATCCAAACCCAGCTTGGACGGGTTCATTCATCAACAGCTTTTCTTACAAAGGATTTACCTTAAGTGCAATGATGGAATACCGTCACAAAGGTGTGATCATGTCAAATACGGTAACTGCTACTTTGGCCCGTGGTGTAACCAAGGATCCAGTAATTGATCGTGAATTGACCTTCATCTTGCCAGGTGTAAGACAGGATGGTAACAATCCAGACGGAAAGCCTCGCTANATTCCTAACGATCGTCAAATTTCTGCGGCTGATTACTTNTTCGGTGGTTACCAGGGAGCAACAGATGAGCCGAACGTATTTGATGGATCTATGATTCGTTTGAGAGAAGTNTCTTTAGCCTACTCTTTGCCAAACTCGTTAATGGCTAAGACTCCATTCAAGAAGGCATCCTTCACACTGAGTGGTACTAACTTGTGGTTCCAAGCCCTTAACTTCCCNCCAAACATGAACTTCGATACTGACGTATTGGGTACTGGNGTGGGNAATGGACTTGGATTTGATTTCGTAACTGGACCTAGCTCTCGTAGATTGGGTGGAACGTTAACTCTTACATTCTAACCCCAAACTTAAACAACAATGAAAAGATTTATATATGCACTGACGCTGGCTGCTGGAATGGTTTTCGCTACGTCATGTACGGAGAAACTGGACGAATTATTAGAAAACCCGAATGCAGTTAACGCAACTACTGCATCCCCTGATTTTCTTTTGAACAGTATCCAGCTTACCTACAAAAATTTATGGTATGGNGTGTCAGATCGTGGGGCGCGTTTAACGCGTCAAATCAACCAAGGATCTGCCTTGTATGAATCAGCTTATACTTCTGGTTCTACGAATGGTACTTGGGCTACNGCCTATGCAGATGTTCTGGCAGATATTGAATTTTTGATGCCTTTGGCTCAAAAGTCAAATCTTCAGCGTCACATGGGGATTGCTAAGACAATCAAGGCGATGGTCTTAATGGATCTAGTAGATACTTATGGTAATGTTCCTTACTCTGCGGCATTGAGCGCAGCAAATTTCAGCCCTAAGACGGATGAAGGAGCGACCATCTATGNTGCAGCATTGAAATTGCTAGATGAGGCTTCGGCTCACTTTACGGCAACTTCCTCTGGTGGCACACCTAACGATTACTTCTACGGTAGAAATTATACCCGATGGAATAAGTTAGTCAACACACTTAAGTTGAGGTATTACCTGAACACTCGTTTAGTGAATGCAGATGCTTCTAAGAGTGCGATTAACGCATTGATTTCAGCAATGCCCTTATCGGAATTGGCGATGATTTCGTCTTCCGTTTTGGTACTACTGCAGCGGATCCGGATTCTAGACATCCTAAATTTGCCGGTCAGTATACTGCCGGTGGTGGTGACTACCAGTCTACGGACTTCATGCACCATTTAACGGTGGAAAAAGGTTTTGATGATCCTCGCGTGCGTTACTACTTGTACCGTCAAGCTTTGACGAATACGACTAACGTAGACGAGCAGGAGTGTATCTCTCAGATCGCACCTCCTCACTACTTGGTAGGCAACTATCCTTATTGTAATCCCGCGGGTAACAAAGGATACTGGGGTCGTGATCACTTGGATCCAGACGGTATTCCACCCGATGGTTTGAAACGTACCGCTTATGGAGTATTCCCATCGGGAGGTCGTTTTGACAACAATTCCGGTTTACCTGTAGCAAATCCTGCTTTAGGCAATAAAGGTGCTGGTATTCACCCTATCATGTTAGCTGCTTATGTTGACTTTATGTTAGCTGAAGCTGCTGTCACTTTAGGAACTACGGGCACTCCTAAGACTTTGTTACTTTCTGGCATCAAGAAGCATATGGATTATGTTCGTGCATTTGCAATAGCAGGTGCTGAAGGAGCTACCATTTCAGCTTTCGAACCAGCGGCTACTTTTACTGCGAAGGTGACAAGTTATCTAAACTATGTTGGAACTCGGTATGACGCTGCAGCTACTAACGATACCAAGATGAATGTGGTAGGTAGAGAGTACTGGTTGTCTTTGTATGGTAATGGTACGGAAGCTTACAACCTGTACAGAAGAACTGGAAAGCCAAATCGTATGCAGCCAGGATTGGAATCTATAACAGGATCTTTTGTGAGATCATTCTTGTATCCTAACAACTACATGGTTACCAATACCACAGCAGTTCAGAAAAAGGATCTAGCGACTCAAGTGTTTTGGGATAAGAATCCTGCATCACCGTGGATTTATTAACCTTAAAAATTAGAAAATATGAAAATGCTAAGATATAGTTTCTGCTTATTCGCAACTGCGCTCATCTTTCTAAGCTCTTGTAGAGATTTTGTGGAGCCTAACGTTCCTTACAAAGATTTCGACACAGGAGTTTACTTGAGAACGATTGCTAGAACAAGCACTTCCTTTAACTTCTTCGATTTAGCGAGCTCTAAATTTGCGCTAACCATTGAAGCGGTAGATAAAGAAGACGGAAAAACGGTTCAAACTGTTGAAGTACGTGTACGTCACAGACGTTTGATTTCTGGTGTGGGATTGAAATACACTCCTGCAAACGATGTGTTGATAAAGACGCTTCAGGCTTCTGACTTCAAAACTAATACCACTTCTCGATTTTTGAGAGCTGATATTTCCATCACTGCTGCAGAAGCTATTACGGCGGTGGGTTTGACAGCTGCGGGTATTAGTGGAGGCGATGTATTCGAATTCCGTTTAGTGTTGAACGACAAGCTTGGAAGAAAATTCTCTTCTGATAACGTGACAACTAACGTAGCGGGTGCACCTTTCTACGATTCTCCATTCCAGTATCCAGCCTCTGTAGTTTGTCCTTCTGATTTGGCAGGGACATATGAATTTACTGCTACGGATCAGAAATCTGACTATGGTACTTGCGCAGGAGATACCTATACGGGTAAGACAACTTGGACTAAGGTAGGTACTTCTACTCGTTACTTAATTTCTGATGGAACATTTGGTTTGTATGGATGTCAGGGTGACGTCTACAAAGGAGATGTCGGAATTAGTGATGCTTGTGGTGTGCTTAGCATGAGCGGAGTAGATCAGTATGGATCTCCTTACTCTATGACGGTTATTAAGAGAACTCCTGAAGTTCTAACCTTTAGTGTTGTAAATGGGTATGGAGACTTCTCGATTGTTAAAGTTAAATCCAATCCAGGAAAACCTTGGCCAGCTTCTTTGAGGTAATCAATAGAAATTGAATTTGTTAAAGGCAACGTCTTCTGACGTTGCCTTTTTTTGTTATATATCAAAAGGCACAGGCAAAAATCAAAAAAGGCTATGCGGTAAGAGGTTCCGTCAGGAGTTTATTTAGAACCGATGAAGTAATCAATGGCATTAAAAAAGAAATTGACCCAAAAGGCAATTTAGAGTTTTGTGAACTTGACCTGATGCATGATGCGGGTTGGGATAAAGCTAGGAAGAGTTGCGATTATGTATTGCACGTTGCGACACCTTTTAAATTCGGCGTGCAGCGGGAAAGCCCTGGTACTATGTTGATGAACCTAAGAAAATTGCTTTCAGATAAGATATAATTTTAACGAAACTCGTGATTAAATAGAGGATAAAAATTAGCAGGATCCGGACAGTTATTGGCATAAAACAAAAGATCTCGTTGGGAACAAACGCCCGGATAATCTCCATGAAACCCTTGCATATCGCGGATCCATTGGAAATGCAGATGTGGTGGCCATCCCCCATTTTCAGTGGTGTTTCCTAAATGGCCTATTAGTTGACCCGCGGCGATTGGTAATCCTATTTCAAGAGGAACTAAATCAGCCATGGATACATGTCCATATAAACTATAAATTTTTTCAGCAGGATGGTATAAAATGATCGTTGGCCCATAATTTCCCGCTCCCTGATTCGCCTGAAAACTGTGTACTTCTCCTTTCAATGGGGCAAAAATAGGAGTTCCAGCNTTCGTCCAAAAATCCATACCTAAATGAATATTCCTGAAATCAGTGGAGGCCGTGGCGAAATTCTCGTAGGACTCATAGATGACCCGGTGTTCCAAGTAACCACCAAAACCCATCTTTCCGCCTAATTTTCCTTCGATGTAGTCTTGGAATGTCGAGACATTTCCGTAGATGGATGGATTTAATTCTAGATTCGTGGCGCTTAAATCGAGTACCACACTATTTCTAAGGGATAAAGGTTCAGTAAAGAGGCGATGAATCATGATGGATAAATTTCTCAAATGTATTGAAAAAACCACTAAGCTCGCGTTTATCCTAGTTGGAAAGAGAATTCTTAGCATTCAAAAAAATCCACTAATTGCATTATCTTCTGCTAGCACCGGATACCAAAAACCAATTTCATCATAACCATATCCTGCTTTATCATTATATGGTTAAAAATATTTATCTTGCCACCTATTCGCGTTAGATAATGTTACTACATTTTAATTATTGTAGCATTGTTTAATTTGTTCAAATCAAACAATTCCCCCTTTTAATGATATGTGGAAATCATTAAACAAAATAGTTCATTTTAAAAACAAACCCAATTTTGTTACCATTTTATGGTTCTTAATCCCTTTCATAGCAGTTCTGTTATTAATCAGTAAAGGCAATTCCCACATCAATAATTATTTGATTTTCAAAAACGTTTTTTGGCATAGCGTTCAGCAGCAAAATCTATATAATCATTATCCATCAGAATACTTCGACAAAAATCATTATGGGCCATTTTTTAGTTTGATCATTGCCCCTTTTGCCCTATTACCTAATTTTATCGGGGTCCTTTTATGGGCAACACTAAATGTTGGGATTTTATTTTATGCAGTTCATAAATTGCCCGTTTCCCATTGGGCTAAAAATATCATNCTATTGATNAGTTTAATAGAAATGCTCACCTCCGTTCAAAATTTGCAATTTAATCCAATGCTTTGCAGTTGGATTATTTTGACCTATGTATGCATTAAAGAGGATAAATTAGGTCTTGCTGCGATGTTCATTGTGGCAGGAACTTTGGTGAAGTTATATGGGATTGTGGGGATTGCTTTTATTTTTTTTACTACCGAGCGAAAAAAATTAATAAGCTATTTGATCGTCTGGGCCATTATTTTTTTCTGTTTACCCATGCTTATTTCGAGTCCTAAATTTGTGTTAAATTCTTATTTGGATTGGTATCATGTTTTGNTCGAAAAAAANATAGAAAATGTGTCTTCGTATCAAAATATGGGGATGACCGATATTTCTGCCATGGGTTTTGTGAAAAGAGTTAGCGGCTGGTATGATTTATCTAACCTTTATTTTATTGTCCCAGCTGGTATACTCACGCTTTTGCCATTAGCTAGGTTTTCTAAGTGGACTGTGGAGAAGTTCCAACTAAGCTACTTGGCCCAAGTTTTAATTGGCGTCGTTATTTTTAGTACATCTGCCGAATCTCCAACCTATGTGATTGCCGTGGTAGGTTTTGCCATCTGGTATATTTTATCCGCGCCAAAGCCCAGCCAATGGATGTATTATGTACTTGCATTTGTTTTAGTATTAACCGTTTTTTCTCCTACTGATTTGTTTCCCCGATATATACGCAAAGAATTTGTCATACGATATTCACTTAAAGCCCTGCCTTGTTTGATCGCTTGGCTGATTATTACCTTTCAATTGATTTGTTCAAACTTTGAAAAAAAAGAGCCAAATGCATACTCAGCTTGACATCATTTTGCCAGCCCATAATGAAGAGGGGAATATTCATCTTATTTATGAGCAACTCGTAAATGCCCTAGCTTCCACAAATTATCAGTACACAATTTTATTTGTGGATGATGGAAGTACGGATAAATCGCTTGAGCACATAAAGGAGTTAGCGAAAAAAGACAATAAGGTTAAATACATCGAGCTATCACGAAATTTCGGGCATCAAAATGCGATCAAAGCAGGACTAGACGCTTCTTTTGGAGATGTGATAATTATGATGGATTGTGACTTACAACATCCACCAAAATTAATCAAAGAGCTTTTAGCTCAATATGAGCAAGGCTATGACATTGTGCGGACAAATCGTGTCGATAATGGAACGGCTGGATTTATTAAAAAGAAGACATCTAACTTATTTTATAAATTTCTAAACCAATTATCTGATATTACGATAGATGAAGGCTCGGCTGATTTTAGATTAATTAGTGGCAAAGCAATCGATCACCTAAAGTCGTTTAATGAATTTGATTTATTTTATAGGGGTTTGATAAAATGGATAGGGTTTAAACAAATAAGTTTAGAATACCATCCAGAACAAAGGATTAATGGTCAGACGAAGTATACATTTAAAAAAATGGTTAGCTTTGGACTAAAAGGATTAACTTCTTTTAGCACGAAGCCTTTATATTTTGCCGCGTATCTAGGTTTTATATTTTCGATTTTATCTACATTAAGTGTTCCTTATATCATCCATGCTTTTTATACAGGAACTCAAGTGCCGGGCTGGGCCTCAGTGATTGCTACGATTGTTTTTTTCGGAGGATTAAATCTGATGATTCTAGGTATTATTGGAATATATTTAAGTAAGGTATTTACTCAAAGTAAAAACAGGCCCCATTATATTATCAAAGAATCAAATTTATGATTCCAAAAATTTTATTAAGTTTTGATGTAGAAGAATTTGACATGCCGCTAGAGTATGGCTTTAAAATTTCCCATGAACAACAAATGCAAGTGGGAAAATTAGGCTTAGATCGATTGATGCCTACATTGCTAGATACTACGATCCAAACAACCTTGTTTACAACGGCCAATTTTGCCAGTCATTATCCTGATGAAATAAAACAATTGTCTCACCAACATGAGATTGCTTCTCATACTTTTTATCATTCATCTTATTCCACGGCAGACTTAAAAGGATCACGAGAAAGATTATCTGAAATAATTCAAAAAGAGGTTTTTGGCTTACGAATGCCTCGTATGAAGCAGGTACCCGTTGCAGACATCATACATGCGGGCTATGCCTATGATGCTTCCATTCACCCCACTTGGATACCTGGTAGATATAATAACCTACATCTACCTAGAAAGCTATATGTGGAGGAAGGTTTATTTAGGGTGCCCGCTTCTGTCAGTACTTTTTGTCGAATTCCTCTTTTTTGGCTCAGTTTTAAAAATTTTCCCTACTCTTTGTATCTCCAACTGGCGATTCAATCCTTGAAACGAGAAGGTTTTTTGAGTTTGTATTTTCATCCATGGGAATTTGTTGACATACATGCATATGGTTTACCAAATTATACCATCAAGGGATGCCAATCAGACCTTTTCAAAAAATTGAATCAATTAATAAGCGACCTTAAGCTTCACGGGGAATTTATTTCGTACAATGACTATGTTAAAAGTCAATCAAATCATGCTGAATGTAACCCGATTTAAGCTATTTGGCCACCAGAAATTTGTTTACATCTAGCCAATGAACAAACGCATCAAACCATTTATTGCTTGTTCTATTCGGGTTTCCTAAACCAAATCCATGTCCGCCGTTTTGATATAAATGAAATTCAACCGGCCGGCGTGCTTTAAACCAAGAATCAATCACGCCAAATTGCGCATTAAATAAAAAGTCATCGGAGGCGATTACATTAAACATGGGAGGAGCGTTAGCAGGGACTTTTACGGGTCCCATTCCACCGTAAATAGGGCCAATAAATGCCAATTTCATCGTTTTGGAATTTAGCGTTGCATGCATCGTCAGTCCCGCTCCTGCAGAAAATCCGATCATGCCAATTCGTTGGGTATCAACACCCCACTCCGTGGCATTTTTTAGAATCATCGCATAGGCCGCCTCGGCGTCTGCCAACTGATTTGATAGATCCATTTGGGCCATTGGATTGGTATTCTTTAAGGTGCTATCCGTTTTTTGTGGTGCTGGGCGTGGACGATTCATCCAAGCGGTAAAATCATCCAAAGAGGGAGCCGTCGGGAATAATCGGTATTTTAAAACAAAAGCGGTTATCCCTTTTTTGGCCAGGGCCTCAGCCACTTCCCAGCCCTCGTTGCCCATGGAAAGCCAGCGGTATCCCCCACCTGGAGCCACAATGACCACAGCTCCATTGGCCTTTCCTTTTTCAGGGAAGAAGGGTGTCAAGGTAGCTTTGGAAATGTTTCTGGCCATGGGGTCACCCCACTGGCGAAACCAAGATTCTGGTGCGGGCTGATCCTTCACAGATCCTGTGCCTAAGGGAATGGCATTAGGTTCCTTAGGCGCTTCAAGCGGATAAATAGTTCCATCCTGGGCAAAAGCATTCCATGCGAAACATGGAAGGAATAGGGCAATGAATACGGTGTGAAATTTTTGCATGATTATTAAATAGGTTTTTGGCTCAAGCAGGTTTATGCTTGAATCACAAGATAAAAAGATATTTTAATTATGTTTTTAATACATATAAACTTTTTAAAAGGCTCGTTCTTTTTGAATAGATAAGGGCTATAAAATTCTATTT
>JGI25920J50251_10000807_pt1 | contig 11072 bp, 22 predicted proteins | sample LauGreBMM110DCMD_2_FD_50251 | JGI IMG/M metagenome (IMG submission 50251) | reverse complement strand
ACGAGAACTCCCACTGCGCAGACGAATAGGAATGCGAAGAGGCCCTTCTGAAGCTTGATTGACCAGAGCTGACCTGGGAAAGTTGATGCGATTGATGTGAAGATAAGAATAGACATACCGTTACCAACGCCGCGATCAGTGATGAGCTCACCGAGCCACATGATTACTGATGTTCCTGCTGTCATAACAACAATCATGGTCAAGATACGTTGCCATGAAGTGTCAGGAATGATTGGCACATTACAGCCGGAGATTAAGCGACCTGGTGTGCGGGCAACAGCTACTAGACCCGTTGACTGCAAGATTGCAAGGCCGATTGTGAGGTAACGGGTGTACTGAGTCAGCTTTGCAGTACCTGATTGTCCTTCCTTCTTCAATGTTTCAAAGCGAGGAATAACAACGGTAAGCAATTGAATAATAATTGAGCTGGTGATGTAAGGCATGATGCCGAGAGCGAATACTGAGAGCTGTAAGAGCGCTCCACCTGAGAAAAGATTGATAAGCCCGAACAGACCACCGGTCTGTGCTTGGGCAAGACATCCCTTGACCGCTGAGTATGAAACTCCTGGTGTTGGAACAACGGAACCAAAGCGGAAGAGGGCCATGATTGAGAGAGTGAAGAAGATTTTCTTACGAAGTTCTGGCGTCTTAAATGCCATTCCAAATGCTGAAAGCATCAATCTTCTCCCTCTAGCTCAATAATGTTTGTTTGTGTTACAGAGTTGCGGTCGATCCACCAGCAGCTGAGATCTTCTCAATCGCTGATGCAGAGAATGCGTGTGCAGTAATAGATACCTTGACTGCAATTTCGCCATTTCCAAGTACCTTCACAGGCAATGAATCGCGAACTGCACCCTTTTCAATGAGATCTGCAACAGTGACATCGCCACCCTTTGGAAAGAGTGCNTTGATTGTTGAGACGTTCACTGCCTGGTACTCAATACGNGCNGGGTTNTTNAAGCCGCGAAGCTTTGGAAGACGCATGACGAGCGGAAGCTGACCACCTTCGAAACCAGGACGAACCGTGTTACGAGCATGTGTTCCCTTACCGCCACGACCAGCAGTCTTACCCTTTGATGCTTCTCCACGACCCTTACGAGTCTTATCTTTCTTAGCACCTGGAGCTGGACGAAGGTGATGAAGTTTTAGTGTCATCTTTATTCGACCTCCTCTACCTTGATTAAGTGACGGGCAGCAACTGCCATGCCACGAATTTCTGGACGATCTTCTTTGACGACAACGTCATTGATGCGCTTGAGTCCGAGTGAACGAACAGTGTCGCGAATCTCTGGCTTATTGCCGACTGTTGATTTGATCTGTGTGATCTTTAAACGTGGCATTAGACACCAACTGTCATCTGTGAAGCNCGGATAATTGCTGCAGGAGCAACATCTTCCAACGGACGACCGCGGCGTGCTGCAATCTGTGCAGGTGACTCGAGCATCTTCAGTGCGGCAACAGTGGCGTGAACCATGTTGATTGCATTTGAAGAACCGAGAGACTTTGTNAGTACATCGTGAAGACCAGCGCACTCAAGTACGGCGCGAACAGGACCACCAGCGATAACTCCNGTACCTGGACTTGCTGGGCGAAGTAGAACTACACCCGCTGCTGTTTCACCCTGTACTGGGTGAGGAATTGTTCCTTGAACGCGTGGCACTACGAAGAATGACTTCTTAGCTTCTTCGACTGCCTTAGCGATAGCTTGTGGAACTTCCTTAGACTTTCCGTAGCCAACGCCAACAGTTCCGTTCTGATCTCCCACAACAACGAGTGCTGTGAATGAGAAGCGACGTCCACCCTTTACCACCTTTGACACGCGGTTAATGAAAACCACGCGCTCGGTGTATGGAGACTTCTCCTTNTCGCGATCATCACGACGTTCGCGGCGTTCGCCACGACCCTTGCCAGAATTACCCTGGCTAGAAGGTGCGCCTGTTGTGGACGCTGCATCGTTAGTTGGATTAACAGCCATTAGAACTCCAATCCATTCTCTCGTGCAGAATCTGCAACTGCAGCAATACGACCGTGGTACTTATTACCTGCGCGGTCAAAGACAACTGTCGAAATTCCAGCTTTCTTAGCNCGTTCAGCAATGAGTGCTCCTACTTGCTTTGACTTATCTGTCTTATCGCCAGATGCCTTGCGAAGNTCGAGCTCCATTGTTGATGCGTAAGCAATTGTTTTTGCTTGGGTGTCATCAATAACCTGTACGAAGAGGTGACGTGATGAACGTGAAACGACTAGGCGTGGACGTGATGGTGTGCCTGAAATCTTCTTACGAAGACGGAAAGCACGACGAGCACGCGCGTTCTGCGCTGAGCCCTTGCGGACCTTAACTCCGATTGCCATTACTTCTTACCTGCCTTTCCAGCCTTGCGACGAACTACTTCGCCTTCAAGACGCAAGCCCTTGCCCTTATATGGATCAGCCTTGCGAAGCTTTTTGATCTTCGCTGCTGTTTCTCCAACAAGCTGCTTATCGATTCCGTTGATAATTAGCTTAGTTGGTGATTCAACTTTGTAGGAGATTCCTTCTGGAGCTGGGAAAAGAATTGAGTGGCTGTAGCCGAGCTGGAATTCAAGATCCTTGCCCTTTTCAGCAACACGATAACCAACACCAACGATGTTGATTGAGAGTGAGTAACCAGTTGTTACACCTGTAACCATATTCGCTACAAGTGAGCGAGATAGGCCGTGAAGTGAACGTGTTACACGCTCTTCATTTGGACGAGCAACGGTAATAACACCATCTGCTTGTGAAACTTGGATAGGTGCTGGAACTGCAATTGCGAGTGAACCCTTAGGTCCCTTCACTGCAACACTCTGACCTGTGATTGAAACTTCTACCCCGCTTGGAACGGTGATAGGCATGCGACCAATACGTGACATGGGTGATTTACCATACGTAGGCGAGAACTTCTCCGCCTACACCCTTCTTATTGGCCTGCTTATCTGTAAGTAGTCCTGATGAAGTTGAAATGATTGCAACTCCGAGACCACCGAGAACTTTAGGAAGCGCAGTTGACTTTGCGTATACGCGAAGTCCTGGCTTGCTGACACGGCGAAGACCGGCGATTGAACGTTCCCGGTTTGTGCCGAATTTAAGATCAAGAGTGAGGTTCTTACCTACTCCAGTTGCCATTGCTTCAACGCGGAATTCTGCAATGAAACCCTCTTGCTTGAGGATCTCTGCAATACGTACCTTGACCGATGACGACGGCATTGAAACCGTGTCATGGTAGGCAGAGTTCGCATTGCGCAGACGAGACAACATGTCTGCGATCGGATCTGTCATTGTCATACGTGGCCTGTGGCCTTTCTCGAATTAGTACCCAAGCGATCTGCTTGGACTTTTTTCGTTTGTACTATTACCAAGACGCCTTGGTGATACCTGGAAGCTCGCCGCGGTGCGCCATTTCACGGAAACAGACGCGACAGATTCCAAACTTTTGGTAGACAGCATGCGGACGGCCGCAACGCTGGCAACGTGTGTAACCGCGAACCTTGAACTTAGGCTTGCGAGCAGCTTTAACCTTGAGTGATGTTTTAGCCATTCTTATGCCTCCTTGAAAGGAAAGCCGAGCGCCTTAAGTAGTGCGCGACCTTCGTCATCGTTCTTAGCTGTTGTTACAACAGTGATATCCATACCGCGGGTGCGATCGATCTTGTCCTGTTCGATTTCTGGGAATACAACCTGCTCGGTAAGACCGAAGGTGTAGTTGCCCTTCCATCGAACTGCTTTGGAGAAAGACCGCGGAAGTCGCGGATACGTGGAAGAGAGATTGAGAGAAGACGGTCTGCGAATTCCCACATGCGATCTCCACGAAGAGTGACGTGTGCACCAATTGGCATGTTCTCGCGAAGCTTGAACTGTGCAATTGATTTACGTGACTTAGTTACTTGTGGCTTCTGACCAGTGATGATTGCTAGATCGCGGATTGCGCCTTCGATCAACTTTGCATCACGCGCAGCTTCACCAACACCCATGTTGACGACAATCTTTGTCAACGTAGGAATCTGCATTGGATTCTTATATCCAAACTCGCCCTTAAGGGTGGCTTGGATTTCGCTCTTGTAGCGAGCCTTGAGACGAACATCTGTAGCTGTGCTCATTAGATGTCCTTTCCTGTGCGACGTGAGATGCGAACATTTGTGCCTTCATCATCGACTCGAACGCCAAGACGTGTTGCCTTGCCATCCCCATCTACGACCATGACATTTGAAATATGGATTGATGCTTCTTGTGTGATGATTCCGCCCACTTTAACGCCACGGTCGGAAGTTGTTTCCTTTGTGTGGCGTTGAATGCGATTAACGCCTTCAACAGTGACACGAGATCCATCTACATGAAGAACCTTGCCGGTTACGCCCTTGTTCTTGCCAGCGATAACCAAAACTTCGTCATTCTTCTTAATCTTCGCCATGGTTAGAGCACCTCCGGAGCGAGTGAAATGATCTTCATGAACTTCTTGTCGCGAAGTTCGCGAGCAACTGGTCCGAAGATACGAGTTCCGCGTGGTTCGCCATCCGCTTTCAGGATAACTGCAGCGTTCTCGTCAAACTTGATGTAAGAACCGTCTGGACGACGACGTTCTTTTACTGTGCGAACGATGACAGCCTTAACGACTTCACCCTTCTTTACCTGTCCACCAGGAATTGCATCCTTGACTGAACATACGATGATGTCTCCGATACCGGCGTAACGGCGCTTGGTTCCGCCGAGCACACGAATACAGAGAAGCTCTTTAGCTCCTGTGTTATCCGCGACGCGTAGGCGCGATTCTTGTTGAATCATTTATTCCACCCGTTCCCTTACTTAGCCTTCTCGATGATTTGAACTAAACGCCAGCGCTTTGAGGCTGATATTGGTCGTGTTTCCATGATCAATACGCGATCGCCTGTTCCTGCTGAGTTTGTCTCATCATGTGCTTTGAGCTTGTGTGTGCGGCTCATAACCTTTGAGTACATACCGTGTGCAACACGGTTTGATACTGCAACGGTGATGGTCTTATCCATCTTGTCTGAGACAACGATGCCTTCACGAGTCTTGCGGGATCCGCGATCTTCTGTTGGATTTGTAGCCATTACGCAGCGCCTCCAATTCCTAGTTCGCGTTCACGAATAATTGTGTAGATACGAGCAATCTCTTTGCGAACCGCACCGAGACGACCATGTGATTCAAGCTGACCTGTTGCTGCTTGGAAGCGAAGGTTAAAGAGTTCTTCTTTACCCTCACGTAGCTTTTCAGTTAAATCATCAGCTGACAGTTGACGAAGTTCTTCAGTAGTAATCGCCATGGTTATGCCTCCTCACGCTTTACAACGCGGCACTTCATTGGGAGCTTGTGAATCGCAAGGCGCATAGCTTCATTAGCTACTGCCTCTGTTACGCCTGAAATTTCAAACATAACGCGACCTGGCTTCACGTTTGCGATCCACCATTCTGGAGAACCCTTACCGGAACCCATACGAGTTTCAGCAGGCTTCTTTGTTAGTGGGCGATCTGGATAGATGTTGATCCAAACCTTTCCACCACGCTTGATGTAACGAGTCATCGCGATACGCGCTGCTTCGATTTGGCGGTTAGTGACATAAGCCGGAGCAAGTGCCTGGATACCGAAGTCTCCAAATGCAACCTGTGTTCCACCCTTTGACGCGCCTGAGCGTGATGGGTGGTGCTGCTTACGGTGCTTAACCTTGCGAGGAATTAACATTATTGGGCTCCTCCTTCAGTTACTGGTGCTGCAGGAGTTGTATCTACTGCAACTGGTGCCGCCTCAACATGCGAAGTTGTAACTTCAGCACGTGGGGCACGTGGTGTACGTGGTCCGCGACGTTCTGGCTTTGGTGCGCGTGCTTCCGCAAGTGCCTTTTCAGCACGCTCTGCACGTGAACCAATAACTTCACCCTTGTAGATCCAGACCTTTACACCCAANCGACCGAATGTTGTTGCAGCTTCATAGAAGCCGTAATCAATATCAGCGCGAAGTGTGTGTAGTGGAACGCGACCTTCACGATAGAACTCAGAACGTGACATTTCCGCGCCACCGAGACGACCACCGCACTGAACACGAATGCCCTGAGCTCCGGCCTTCATCGCTGATTGCATTGACTTCTTCATTGCGCGGCGGAAAGAGACACGTGCAGCAAGCTGCTCGGCAATTCCTTGTGCAACGAGTTGCGCATCAATTTCAGGGTTCTTAACTTCAAGAATATTGAGCTGAACTTGCTTGCCGGTGAGCTTTTCAAGCTTCAGACGAAGAACGTCTGCTTCTTGTCCGCGACGACCGATAACAATTCCTGGGCGTGCAGTGTGAAGGTCGATACGTACACGATCACGTGTGCGTTCGATTTCGATGCGTGAAACGCCTGCGCGCTCCATGCCCTTCTGCATAAGTCGGCGGATTTCGACATCTTCCTTGACGTAATCCTTGTACAACTTATCTGCATACCAACGTGACTTAAATTCAGTTGTGATGCCGAGACGGAAGCCGTGTGGGTTTACTTTTTGACCCATTAGTTGGACGCTCCCTTCGCTGCTGGTGTTGGAACTGCTNCTACTGGAGCAGCAAGTGGTGACTTCTCAGAACGCTTTGGATTTCGTGTCTGCGCCTTTGATGAGGTGCGAGACAGTGACTTTGAAGTCACCTTTGAATCGCTGACAGTCACAGAGATGTGGCTTGAGCGCTTCAAGATACGGAAACCTCGTCCTTGTGCACGTGGGCGAAAACGCTTCATTGTGCGTCCCTCGTCAACCAGTGCTTCTACAACCCAGAGCTCTGAAGCGTCACGGATTGCTGGATTTTGCTGCTTAGCATTAGCAATTGCTGAGTTAAGAAGTGTGTAGACATCTGAACCAACTGCTTGCGGAGCAAACTTAAGAACGTTAAGTGCTTCATCTGCACGCATCCCACGGACCAAGTCAACAACGCGACGAGCCTTCTGTGGCGTGTGGCGGATGTCGCGCAGTACTGCGCGAGCGATGAGTGCGTCTTGTGTATTAGACACGAGTAGCTCTCCGATCATCTTTAACGTGTCCGCGGAATGTACGTGTTGGTGCGAACTCACCAAGCTTGTGACCGATCATTGCATCGGTAATAAATACNGGGACATGCTTGCGGCCGTCGTGTACCGCAATGGTGTGNCCGATCATTGAAGGCGAGATCATCGAACGTCGTGACCATGTCTTAATGACATTCTTGGTATTGGCTTCATTTTGGGCATCCACCTTTTTGGTGAGATGTCCATCAATGAATGGACCCTTCTTGAGACTACGTGGCATGAGGGCTCCTTAGCGCTTCTTGTTCGACTTACGACGACGGACGATCATTGAATCTGAAGCCTTCTTCTTACGAGTACGTGCTTCAGGCTTACCCCAAGGTGAAACCGGGTGGCGACCACCAGAAGTTTTACCTTCACCACCACCGTGTGGGTGATCTACTGGGTTCATAACAACACCACGAACAGATGGACGAACGCCTAACCAGCGCTTACGTCCAGCCTTTCCGTAGTTAATGTTTCCTTGTTCTGCGTTTCCAACTTCACCAACAGTTGCGCGGCAACGAACATCTACGTTACGGATTTCTCCAGATGGCATACGCAGTTGTGCGTGTGGACCTTCTTTTGCAACGAGCTGTACTGATGCGCCAGCTGAACGAGCAATCTTTGCTCCGCCACCTGGGCGAAGTTCAATTGCGTGAACAGTTGTACCTACTGGGATGTTGCGAAGTGGCAAGTTGTTACCAGGCTTGATATCGGCCTTAGGACCGTTCTCAACTGTTGCACCTTGCTCAAGCTTATTTGGAGCGATGATGTAACGCTTTTCACCATCTGCATAGTGGAGAAGTGCGATACGCGCTGTGCGGTTTGGATCGTATTCAATGTGTGCAACCTTTGCTGGCACGCCATCTTTATCGTTACGTGTGAAATCGATAAGACGGTATGCCCGCTTGTGACCGCCACCTTGGTGACGAACAGTGATGCGACCTTGATTATTACGNCCACCCTTTGAGTGAATTGGGCGAACGAGTGACTTCTCAGGTGTTGAGCGAGTGATTTCTGCGAAATCTGGAACAGTTGCTCCACGCTGACCTGGGGTCGTTGGCTTTAGTTTGCGAAGTGCCATGAGGTTTCCTCTCTTTAAGGTCCTNTNTCAATTACGANACAGGGCCTCCGAAGATGTCGATACGGTCGCCAGCGGCCACATGAACGATTGCTCGCTTTGTGTCTTTGCGCTTTCCATCACCAAAACGTGTGCGCTTATTCTTTCCNTGNCGGTTCATAGTGTTAACACTGACCACCTTCACACCAAATACCTTTTCAACAGCGATCTTGATCTCTGTCTTATTNGCATCTGTTGCAACCAGGAATGTGTACTTGTTTTCATCGAGCAACCCGTAGCTCTTTTCAGAGACAACTGGTGCTAGCAAAACTTCACGGTAATCCTTCATTATGCAGATACCTCACTCTCGCGTGCTACTGACTTCACAGATTTTCCTGAAGCCTTAGCTGAACCCTTGAACTTGAGGAAATCGTTGATCGCTGCTTCNGAGAAGACAACGTCATCGCTTTTCAAGATGTCATAAGCGTTGAGCTGATCTGGTACTAGAAGGTGGAGGTCATCAGCGTTACGAAGTGAACGCCATGCAGCGTCTTCCTTACGTGAGACAACAACCAAGAGGTTCTTNCGAGTTGAGAATTGACGCACTGCAGCAAGTGCTGCCTTCGTTGAAGGAGCAGCTGTTACTGAATCNAGAACGTGAATTCGCTCATTACGCTGACGGTCAGAGAGAACCCCGCGTAGTGCTGCTGCGATCATCTTCTTAGGTGTGCGCTGGAAATATGAACGTGGACGAACTGCNTGTGCAGCACCGCCACCGCGCTGAAGCGGAGCACGAATCGAACCCTGACGAGCACGACCTGTTCCCTTCTGCTTGAAAGGCTTCTTACCTGAACCAGAAGTTTCCCCACGGTTCTTTGCCTTCTGTGTACCTTGGCGTGCAGCTGCAAGTTGAGCTGTTACGACTTGGTGAATAAGTGGAATGTTTGTCTGCGCATCGAAGATATCTGCTGGCAAATCAACTGAGCCAACCTTCTTACCTTCTGCGTTCTTTACTTCAACGGTAAGTGCCATGGTTACATCCCTGCCTTTACAGTCTCAACAAGTGCTTTCTTAGCNGCTGAACGGATAAAGACGAGACCACCATCGGTACCAGGAACAGAGCCCTTGATAAGNAGNAGGTTANNTTCTAGATCTACAGCTTGAACTGTGAGGTTCTGNGTTGTGACCTTCTCATTACCCATACGACCCATCATGCGCATTCCCTTGAAAACGCGACCTGGTGTTGAACATGCACCNATTGAACCTGGCATACGGTGCTTACGATCTACACCGTGAGATGAGCTAAGNCCACCGAAACCGTGGCGCTTCATAACACCAGCAGTTCCTTTACCAGTTGATGTTCCAGTTGCATCGACGATATCGCCAGCAGCAAATGTTGATGCGCCAATCTCTTGTCCTACTGTGTAATCAGCAGCTGAGAGNGTGCGGAGNTCNGCAACGGAGCGACGAGGAGTGACGCCTGCCTTTGCNTAATGTCCAGCAAGTGGCTTAGAAACTTTCTTTGGATCAATTGCGCCGTATCCAAGTTGAACAGCTGAATAGCCATCCTTCTCAGGTGTGCGAATCGATGTAACAACGCATGACTCAACTGAAACAACTGTCACAGGAATCATCTTGTTTTCGGCATCGAATACTTGGGTCATGCCAAGCTTCTTACCAAGAACGCCCTTGATGGACGAACCGTAAGACTGAGTTACAACTTCACGTGTCATTAGTTTTCGTCCTTTCCTTAGAGCTTAATCTCGATGTCGACGCCTGCTGGCAAATCAAGACGCATCAATGAATCAACAGTTTTAGGTGTTGGGTCGATGATGTCGATGAGGCGCTTATGTGTGCGCATCTCGAAATGTTCGCGGCTGTCCTTGTACTTGTGAGGAGAGCGAATCACGCAATAGGTGTTCTTCTCTGTTGGTAGCGGCACTGGACCCGCGACGGTTGCACCTGTGCGCTCGACTGTCTCAACGATTTTCTTCGCTGAAGAGTCAATCACCTCATGGTCATACGCCTTGAGTCGAATGCGGATCTTTTGTCCCGCCATGTCGTTCTCCTCTTTACTTTCGTTAGTTCAAACTTTTGTTGTGTTCGGTTGTGTTTGCACCGGCGGTTTTTACGCCGCCGGCGCCTTCACAATTACTTCTTGATCTTTGTTACGCGACCTGCACCTACTGTGCGGCCACCTTCGCGGATTGCGAAGCGAAGACCGTCTTCCATTGCGATTGGTTGGATGAGCGTTACCGCCATCTCAGTGTTATCGCCAGGCATAACCATTTCTGTGCCTTCTGGAAGTGTTACAACGCCAGTCACGTCAGTTGTACGGAAGTAGAACTGTGGACGGTAGTTGTTAAAGAATGGAGTGTGACGTCCGCCTTCATCCTTTGAAAGGATGTATGCAGATGCATCGAACTCTGTGTGTGGTGTGATTGAACCAGGCTTGCAGACAACCTGACCGCGCTCTACATCTTCACGCTTTGTTCCACGAAGAAGAAGTCCGACGTTTTCGCCAGCCTGACCTTCATCGAGCAACTTACGGAACATTTCAACGCCAGTAACAGTTGTCTTCTGAGCTAGCTCACGAATACCAACGATTTCAACTTCTTCGTTAACCTTAACGACTCCGCGCTCGATACGACCTGTGATAACAGTTCCACGACCTGTGATTGTGAAAACGTCTTCAACTGGCATNAGGAATGGCTTATCGATTTCACGCTCTGGCTGTGGAATAAATGCATCCACTGCATCCATGAGTTCAACAATCTTCTCAGCCCACTTTGCATCTCCTTCGAGCGCCTTAAGTGCTGAAATACGAACGATTGGTGTGTCATCGCCTGGGAATTCGTACTTAGATAGAAGTTCGCGAACTTCCATTTCTACGAGTTCAAGAATTTCTTCGTCATCGACCATATCTGACTTGTTAAGAGCCACAACGATTGATGGAACGCCAACCTGACG
>JGI25920J50251_10000801_pt1 | contig 11128 bp, 6 predicted proteins | sample LauGreBMM110DCMD_2_FD_50251 | JGI IMG/M metagenome (IMG submission 50251) | reverse complement strand
GTCGTAGGTGTTCGAGAGCTTTATCAGCCCGACATGTTCTCGAATGAAAAACGTTTTCCGGTTCAGCATGTTGTTCCCGATTCGTTAGTCGCCTCCAACGATTCCGCCCAGAGCCTTCTCCCGATCATAGCCATCGGCCGGTGAGGTTTGTCGTAGTCGGGGTGCTGTTGACTATCAGCCCCCATCGTAGGTCACCTGCAGGCGTGTTTGATCTAAAAAAACCGTGAATTCGATACAAAAAATAATCAAACGAATTAAAATTAACGCGAAGCCTCGGTTGCCTGTGACGATGCTCGGTCCCTGGCCCGACTTTGGGGGCATTCGTGACGCGGATGCGCATTTGGCAAGCGGTTGAGCAGGAGTCGTTGGCGGCCGTTGAAGGGCTTGCCCGAGTGCGACTCCCAGAACCGCGCCTGGTTCGGCACGGCTTGCAACGTCACCTTCGAGCTGTGGATGGCACCTTTGAGGCAGCCCAAGAACTATTCGATCCACGCCGTCACCAGCGGTTACGAGATTCGGAAATCGTTGCCTGCCCCTGTTTTTGGCTGTAGCGCCTGGTTCGGCTGTATAGTTTCTGGGTTTCTGGCTCCAGAGACATTTATACGCTTTGATTAGGCGGTATGCGTCTTCCTATTCCAAACCAAGCTAAGTTTGCGGCTGTGCTCCGCGCAGTCTCGAAGCTATAAATTTATCAAATTCTGATACGGAATTCCGGTCTCAGTAGACATAGCTTTAAAATAATCTACGACATCATTCTCAAGACGAATGGTGACGGCCTTCTTCTCCTTTTTGATATAATGATAACGAACTGCATTTGAGAAATTATATTCAGTTTTCACGGTTTATTTCTCCGATAATAAATTTGTTCTTTGGTTCCGGNTTTCCGTGCAGAAATAATCCTAATCACTGATTTTGCTTCACGAAAACAATGAACGACAACGCGAGCTCGATTTTCAGCGCTGAGACCTAAAATCACAAAACGGTCCTCAACAGCAGAGTGTTCCGGATCGGGAATCACGAGCGCATACTCATCAAGGAAAACACTTTGTGCTTCATCAAACGTAATTTGATGCTTTATGGCATTCGATGCGGCCTTCTTTGGATTCTACTCAAATTTAAGGTTCGGCATACCAGCCGCAGCAATATGCCGTATTGCTCACGGAATTCCAGATTTTTTGCCGAACGTTCGAGCTCAGTGGACCGCTTGAGCGAGAGGTGAGGCAGTGCGGGTGGCGGTGGCTCGGAACGTGTCGGCCAGCACCCAAAACCAGGGGCTGAGCGCTCTATTGGTCCTCTACCAAACGATGCTGGAGCTGCCGCTGGGGAACTCGACGACGTGGTCCGCGCCCGGCGGCCGCTGCGGCTTCCGATGGTCTTAAGTCTCGGAAATTTTCTCATCGACGCCCGGTTTTCGGGTGACAGTTCTCGCTCGAACGGAAGGTTTCCAGACCTGCTCCTAGACGTGGTCACCGCTCCGTAGTCCTAGCTAATCCGCGATCCACGATGGCCGCAGCAAGGTATGACGGAAGACGAACAAGGGGTTGGGGCCATGCCACCGCGACGCAGCATTCGGAAGTCTGCGTCACCGCCGTCATTGCTGGCGAATGCGCGACTGATCCAAAATCGAAAATCGTTCCATGACCCCTTTCCCGCTAGATTGCTGTGATTTCCCGGGCTGGAGGAACTCCGCCGAGAATCTTAATTTTGCCGGTGATCTCAGCTGCTCAAGCGCTGGATACCGCAAAAGCTGCAGTCGTCGAGGCAACTTTTAGGGCTTTATTCATTTCGTTTCCCCTTTCATATTTTGAATTGAAGCGGGCGTCATTACGGTGAAACGAAAGAATGATTTGAACGGGATTGGGTTTTCCCGGATGTCGTCACCTTCACAACAGGCCTACCATGCCTTGACCCTCGACGGCAGAGCCCTCTCTGAACTGAAAGTACCGATTCAATCAAATTGCCGAAGCTTCCATAGAAATGGCCGCTGCGGTGATTTCTATCATGAATATTTCAAGAACCATGAAACTCATCAAACGTCTCTCCATATTACTCACCGCCGTAACAATAGCCGCCGCTTTGCACGGGCAGGAAGGAGGCGATAAGAAAGCCCGCATCCGGGAACTCGAAGCGCAGGAGCGCGCCGCCAACGAGGCTGGGCGCCACGACGAGGCGAATGCGATCAAGGAGAAGGTAAAACGCCTTCGCGGAGAAACACTCGATGGCGATCACGGAGGCGATAAACTCGAGGCGGCAAAGCGTAGGATCGAGGAGCTTCGCAAAGCCGGAAAAAACGAGGAAGCCAATCAACTTGAGCGNCGCGTCCGCGANGCCGGACAAAAGCGTCGTGATGGGGACAAGCCACACAAGGATGGGAAAATCCGCGACGGCGACAAGGACCCCGCCGACAAGCCGCGTGACGGAGAAAGGGGCGGTGATGAGCGGATGCAACACATCGAGCAGGCCGTAAAACACCTGCGCGCCGCGGGACTTCACGAACAGGCGGAACGCCTCACGCAAATGGTGCGAGAGCAGCACGGTCAACCGAACCGCCAGCCCGGCCAGCAAGGCGGAGCGCCGCATGAACAAATGCATCGGGAACTCCGCGAAATGCAGATGCAAACCCAGCGCGCATTTCGCGAGACACAAGAGCAGATAGCGAAAATGGCGCGCGTGATTGACGAACTCCGCGAGCAGGTCGGAAAGGGACGCAAGGAACGCGATTGAGTTGATGGGAATTTGCTTTCCAAGCGCCGCGGTCACACCGATCGAATTTTCCTTTTTGACGCTACGATCAGGAGAGTTGGCTCGTTGAAGCGCCCGAGCGGCTACCGATGTGCGGCTCCAGCCCTACCGTGCGGCCTAGTTAATGGTTTTTGGGAGTGGTCGGGCTTCCAATTGGGTGGCTTCGGCGCTTGCAACGACTTCGGCGGTCGAATACACACGCCCACCCCCATGGAAGCTTGTGCGAAACAGTTAACGACTGCCAATGAACGTCTCGGCTTGAGCCACAAGGATGTCCCTGACCGGGTGGGGTTTTATACTTCTCTCCAGACTCACTCGGGCCTGCTGACGAGACGTGGGAAGTGGAATTGCCGTTCGCAGACTTCTGGCCGCTTCACCGGAGGGATTGGAATTGACCGCCCTGTATGCGCTAACCGTTGGGGGAAAACACTGGCCTGCAGTTTAATGACATCGAGTTGCTCTTGCCGCGGCAATGCGGACGCGGCCGCATTCCACCGACCATAATTCTCTCGAGCGAAACCCGTCCCGCATGAGTGCCCCAGCCTCAAATCGCGATCAAACCCGCCCGCAGTCGGAACAGCGGCGTTGGATCAGTTCCGCCCTGAGGCGCTTTGGTCTACCGGTCGCCCTGTTCTTGGCCGGTGTCTTTGGCTACGCGCTCTTGTCGAGGGATCTGGCCAAACCAAAATTGCCACCAGCTAAGCCCCAACCGGTTCGCACCAAGGTCATCGAAGTGCGGGTGGGNGACTTTCCTGTCGAAGTCCGGACCCACGGCATCATCCGGGCNCATCAGGAGAGCACGTTGAGCGCACAGGTTTCCGGGTGCATTGCCAGGTTGAGCGAGTCCTTTGAGGACGGCGCGTTCTTCGCCGCCGGCGACGTGCTAGTCGAGATCGAGGCCGCAGATTACCGGAACGCCGTCGCGGTGGCACAGGCCCGGCAGTCGGGTGCGAAGGCCGCGCTCCAGCTCGCCCGGTTGAATCACGAGCGCAACGTCGCGTTGCTGAAGGAGAGCCTTCTGGCGCAGACTCAAGGAGACTTCACGGCGGCCAGCCTCGCCCAAGCTGAAGCCGATCTNGATTCCGCCACAGCGCAGTTAGATCGTTCGAAGCGCGATCTCGAGCGAACGAAGGTGCTCGCACCGTTNGCCGGATGCGTTCGCCGACGTTCCGCCGGCCTCGGCCAACTTGTGAGTCCGGGCATCGCCTTGGGCACCGTGTTCTCCGTGGACTGGGTTGAGGCGCGTCTGCCCATCGCCGCCCGGGAACTCCGCTTTTTGGAATTGCCGGATTCCGGGTCTTCCATACCGGTGCCGGTCGAACTGCGCGACGCCGTGGACCGCGCAGCCACCAACGTCTGGCGAGGCCAAATTGTCCGCACCGAGGGTATCCTGGACGAAAATTCGCTCGAGCTGTTTGTCATCGCGCGTATCGAGGATCCGTTCGGTCGTCGGTCGGGCTGGTCGCCACTTCGTATCGGGCAACCGGTCACAGCGCTGATCCGTGGCAAGGTTCTGTCTAACGCCGTCGCCCTGCCGCGGGCGGCCTTGCGCGAGTTGGACCTGATTCATCTGGTCCATCCGAGGGAACTGACCCTGTCGTCGCTCCGGGTCACGCCGCTTTGGTCCGACGAGGAGCATATCTTCGTGCGCGACCCGGCCATTACCAACGGAGCGCTCGTGGCCACCACCCACCTCGTCTATGCACCCGAAGGGACGAAAGTCGAGGTGATCCCAGACATTCCGGTCAGTGGTGCGGGGAGGACGAACGAGCCCCCTGGCACCCACCGCACGCCTACCACGCTGGCCCCCAGCAAGCCATGATTCGCTGGTTCGCCAATAACGGCATAGCCGCCAATTTCCTGATGCTGGCGATCCTCGCCGGCGGTATATACATGGCGGTCTTCCGCACGCCGCTCGAGATCACCCCGGCCTTGAGCTGGCGCACGGTGATGATCGAGATGCCCTACCGGGGCGGTACGGCCAAGGATGTCGAACGCGCGATTCTCATCCCCATCGAGGAGGCGCTCGAAGGCGTGCAAGGGATCAAGCAATTGAATGCCGACGGCTCCCGCGGCATGGCGCGCTTCTACCTCACCGCCGAGCCCGGCACCGACCTTCGTGCTTTAATGGACGATGTGAAGGCACGGGTTGACACGATCACGACGTTTCCCAACGAGACCGAACGGCCCCGGGTTTTCATTCCTGAGTCCGGCAACTATTTCGCCGTCCTGAATGTGGCGGTTACCGGCGAGGTTGGTCCCCATGATCTGCGCAAGATCGCCAGGCGCGTGCAGGAGGATTTGCTCGAAATACCGGGCATCAGCCGCTCCGAGGTGCAGGGCGGTCGACGCGTTGAGATCGCCGTCGAGGCGCGCGCCGACCGTTTGCTGGCCTACAAGCTCACGTTTCAGGATCTCGCCGACGCCATCCGGCGCTTCTCGATCGATCTGCCCGCCGGCGCCATCGATAGCGAGAGCGGCACCTTCGTCGTTCGGACCCGCGGACAAGCCTATTCCGAGACGGAGTTCGCGAAGATTCCCATCCGGGCCGCCAACGGGGCGGAAGTGCTCCTCGGCGACGTGGCGACGATTCACGATGGCTTTGAGGAGGGTGACAAGCGGGTGGAGTTCAACGGCCGGCCGGCCCTCTTCGTGCAGGTGATGCGCACCGGCAACGAGAGCGCCATCGACATCTCGAACAAGGTCCGCGAATACGTGCGCACCGCCGCCACCCGTTTCCCGGAGGGCATCCGACTCACCGTCTGGAACGATGAGTCGATCTCGATCCGGGCGCGGTTGAGTTCCCTCGCTTCGAACACGCTGCAGGGCGGTCTGCTGGTGCTGGTGCTGCTCGGACTCACCATGCGGCCGCAACTGGCGTTCTGGATTGCCGCCGGCATTCCGGTCGCGCTCGCCGGCGGCTTGCTGGTGATGCCTTGGCTGGGGATCACGGCCAACATGATGAGCCTGTTCGCTTTCTTCATCGTCATCGGCATCGTTGGTGACGATGCCATCGTTACGGGCGAGAACATCTACGACAAGCTGCGGGCGGGCACTTTGCCGCCGCTCGAGGCGGTGATCGAGGGTACCCGGGAAGTGTCCACGCCGGTGACCTTTGGTGCGCTCACGACGATCGTCGCTTTCGTTCCGATGATGTTCTTCCAGGGCACCTGGGGTGACTATGCGAAGCAGATTCCCCCCGTCGTCACGGCCGTGCTGTTGTTCTCGCTACTCGCCTGCAAGCTGTTCCTGCCGACGCATCTCAAGGATTTAAACATGGGAGCCTCGGAAAACGCCTTCGACCGGTTCCAGGCACGGATCACGGGCGGCTTGGGATGGTTTGTGGAGCGCGTTTACCGGCCGGCTTTGGACGCAGCCCTGCGGCACCGCGCGACCGTGCTGACCGCCTTCCTCACGGCGGGGCTGCTCATGGCGGGCTATTGCATCGGCGGTCGAATGAAGTTCGTATCCTTTCCTTCAGTGGACGCCCGCCGGATCACCGCCGTGATAGTGCTCCCGGAGAACACGCCTCTTGAGGTGACCGCGCGCTACGTGGATCGGATCACCGCCGCGCTGGAGCAGATGAAGCGGGAGTTCGTGGATCCGGGCACCGGCGAGTCTCTCATCCGCAACGTCACGCGCGTCATTGGTGGGACCGACGCGCGCAGCGGTTTCCGCAAGTCCGCGGGACAGCTTACGGTCGAAATCACCGATCCGTCGGAGCGGAGTGTCACCGGCCCGCGAAACAGCATCCTTGCCAACCGGTGGACTGAGCTGATCGGGCCTATCCCGGAGGCGCAGTTTTTCCGTGTCTATTCCGAGCAATCTTTCGAAGGCGGACAGGAGTACGCCGACGGCAACCTGAATTTCGAACTGCGCGGGCCGACTTCGCCGAAGAAGGCGGAGATCGCTCAGCGCATGAAGACACTGCTGGAATCCTATGGCGGCATCCGCACCGCTTGGGCGCAGATCAACTACGGCCAGGACGAACTGGAGCTCAGCCTGAAGCCGCGGGCCGCCGAGCTGGGCGTGACCCAAGCGCTTCTCGCCCGGCAGGTGCGACAGGCCTTCTATGGGGAGGAAGCCCAGCGCGTGCAGCGGGGCGTGGACGACATCCGCGTGATGGTCCGACTGCCCCGTGTGGACCGTGAGAGACTGCACACCCTAGACCACCTCCGCATCCGAACGCCCCGCGGAGCGGAAGTCCCGCTCGCCACGGTGGCCGAGGTGCGGTTCACCAAGGCACCCTCATTCGTGGAGCGCAACGACCGCGCGGAGGTGATCCGCATTGGAGCGCAGCCGGCGGACGAATCGGTGAACCTGATCAGCATCGCCCGCGAGCTGGAGCCACGGCTGCTTGAGCTGTGCCTTGAGGGCGAGGGACTGTCGTTCCAGTTCAAGGGCTACGTAGCCGAGGCCGCCGAATCGCGCCAACGCACGATCCTCGGGGCTGTCGCGCTGCTGGTGGCGATCTATGCGCTGCTGGCCATCCCCCTCCAGTCTCTCACCCAACCCATCTACGTGATGCTCATCATCCCGATGGGTACGATCGGGGCGCTCCTCGGTCACATGGCGCTGGACATGACCCCATCGTTCCTTTCCATCTTCGGCATGCTCGCGCTGGCCGGCATCTCCGTGAGCAACTCGCTGGTGTTGGTGGACTATGTGAATCAACGACGTGCCGCCGGGTCGTCCCTGATCGAAGCCGCCCGCGAGGCCGGGCTGCGCCGTTTCCAGCCGATCCTGCTCACCTCGGTCACGACCTTCGTTGGCCTCGCGCCGATGATCTTCGACCGCTCCATTGAGGCGCAGTTCCTGATCCCGATGGCCGTCTCGATGGGCTTCGGCATCCTGTTCACCACCATCATCACGCTGTTCCTGGTGCCGTGCGCCCTGCTGACGGCGGAAGATTTGACGATCGCGTGCAGCAGGATCTTCAGGACAACGGGGTCAGGGAACAATTTCTGATTTTGACTCAGGTTGGGGATCCGGCTTTGTCGCTTAACGTCTCGTCAATCGGCCATCCAAGTTGCGGAACCATTTACGGAGTCCGAGTCGAGGGAACCCGTCTGGCCAAAATCGGAAATTGTTCCCTGACTTCGTTCCTTGACTGGCTGCATTCGGTTCAGAAATTATCGAAGTATTGACGGTGTTTTCATGGTTCTGCGGACNTTTATTTAGATTTAAGCTGATTCGCAATTGCTTCNGCAAACGCCTTGCCCATTTGGGCGAAGATCTTTGCGCTACCAAAATAGTGGTANCCGCCATTGGAAGCGCCTTTGAGGGCTTCCCGATCTCTGGCGGAAAGGACTTCCTCCAAGGCGAGGTCGAGCTTTTCTTGGTCTGCTTTGGTGATACCCTCAATTTGTACATCCAGCGCGGCGTAATGTTCCGGGGAATCAAGGTCGTATTGGTCATTGGCGTAGACTGCCAATACATTTTTCCCTCTCTTCAAATGATTGATCATTTCCTTTTCGAGGACGACAGAACTGTATTGCGGCTTGTCCTGCCACCAGATGTAGGTGTGTATCTTTTGTCCGTTTAAATAAACATGGAATCCCTGTCTTGCCAAAACCGCGAGGCGATAAGATTCGTAAAGGGTGTCCTCGAGTTCAAAAATTGTACGCATCAGCAGAAACTCGCCCTCTCCCCAGGTTGAGGGAAAGTTCTTGAGAGTGATGCCGCTGTGTTTCCATGAACCCTTCCCGATGGGTGCCTTGCCTTCTGCCCATTTGCTGTCATCAAATTGAGGGAGGTGCCAATTTTCAATTCCGGCTGGCAGCGTCACGTCACGGAATCGTCTGGCGTCATATTTCTTCAGTTTGTCCTTCTTCTCGTGGCATCGACCGAAGCGAAGCGCCAGATCCGTTCTTCTGGCAGAGGCTTGCCGACAGGCTTCCAGTAGCCATCCCATTTTCGCTCTCTGGTGATCGTGCCGTCGGTTTTCAGTGTTTTCGCGACGCTAACGATATCGTTGTACTTACCTTGCTTGGATTCCGCGACCTCGATGGCATGATCCCAGAAGGGGGCTGTCTCAACCGCAACGACATTGCCCCTGAACTCGGGCATGTCTGCCGGTGCAGCCATGGCTTTTCGGAAAACTTGATTATCGTCCATCCCGCCGACTCCTAGCACGCCGATGACAAACGGCATCTTTGGGGCGGACAGATCTTTCCGAACGTCGCGAATGAACTGGGCCAGTAGGTCCGAATAGACGTCGTATCTTCCGGGTTTGTCGGGGCCGGGATACGTCGTCCCATCGACTAAGTCATTAAATCCCTGAAGCCAGACAAAACCAGCCAACTCGTAGCCATTCTTCGCGTCATAGGCCGGACAGACCCGTTTGGGATCAGCCAGTACCATTTTCACATGGTCAATCATCATCCGGTAAAACACGCCGGAAGCGGCATCCTTTTCTTCTCTCCATTTCTTGCGGTCCTCTAGTTTGGGAATCCCATGTGCGCCCTGAGGATGCCTGTCCCACTCCTCCTGAATCACCTTGGGCAGCATGTAGGGCCCGGCGCTGGGCGGGCGGAATTCAGTATTGAGCGACCGGCCGCCCCAGGCGGTCTTGATGATCAGAATTGGTTCGTTGAGCTCTTTTTCAATATAGATTCCGAAGGTGAACTCAGGACCAATATTGCCACACATCTTGGTGGGTTGATCCCCACGTGCTCCAAAACCGGCGGTCAATTTCCCCAACCCCTCGCCATTGGCGCTGCCATCGTAAGGTCCGGTCAAATAAGACATCCAGACCTGATCACAGACGCGTGGACTTCCATCCAATTTACGCATCTCCTTGAGAAGGGGTGCCGTGAGTGGATCCTTGCCGATATAGTCAAAGGTGCTGATTGCGGCATGCCCCTCCATGTTTGATTGGCCGGCNAGTATAAACACCTTAAGGGGTTTTGCTGAAGCGAGCGTTGAGAGGGCGAACATCAACACTGCAGCCAGAAAGACAGTTGGCCTCATGGTCATTTAGCGGTTGGATATTTTGGTCTCAAGATTGCCATCAGAGCTGTTTGCGATGAAATTCACAAGGCCTTCATCAAGCGGAAACGGGGTCAGGAAACGATTTCTGGAAAAGCGGTCATGGAACGATTTTTGATATTGGCAGCCTTCATTCGAAGGCCTTCATCCACGTCTGGATCTCGGGTGAAAGTTCCTCGCTTGGCGGTGTGGAGAGTTTCCGGACCTGTGCCGAGACGTTGTCACCGCTGCGCAATCCGAGTCGGTCTGCGATCCACGATTGCCGCAGCGAGGTGCGCCGATACACGGCCCAAGCCACCGCGACCCGCCGTAGATCTCCACGCGGCAGCGCCGTAAACTCCTCGCGCAGGCCGCTTTTCAGGGCGAACTGTTGCACTGCCTTGGAGATCATCCGTTCACCGTCCCAGAGGTCATGGTCCCGTGCCTGATCGCTGCTGCGGAAATCCTTCGCCCCAGGTATGGAACCCTCTTTGAGACCTTCGAGTTTTTGAAGAAGCGTCTCCTCGAAGGATTCCCCTCCCAAGTACCAACCTTTCCTCCGGTCAAAAGGAGCTAGATCCCGCCTGAGTCAAAATCAGAAATCGTTCCTTGGCCTCGTTCCTATAGGAAAAAGAAGCTAGTGGGGGTTGCCATCCACGGCTTGTTGGGCAGACTAGTGTATCTGCGGATAGGGTCGCAATTCCCAACGCCCCTCCTCCCAGTCTCCATCGTCACGTCGGACATCCACACGCACCGTGCTCTGATGTTCCCACCACACCAATGTATGTTCATCGGTGTATCGCACACCGGAAGCAGATGCCGCTTGTGGTAACGTCCACTGCCGGCCATCGGGCATCGTTACTTTGACAAAACTGAGACTGTCATCGGACAGCCGTCCGTGGCGTGCCACAAATCGCTCTCCGTTCGGGCTACGCCAATAGGTAGGCTGATCGAGATTCACACCCAACCGCTGGTTGGCTGTACAACCGCACGCAGCCAATATACACAGGATCACCAAGATACTTCTCATTGCTTCTGGTCCTCCTACTTTCTTGTTGTTTACACATTCTCACACACTTCGCCCAACGTTTAAGCTCAGTTCTTTGTTAGGGGAACGGGAGCAAGGAAGGATTTCCGATTTTTCTCCCATAGGTTCTCTCGGCTTGGGCCCTGTAACGGGCTCCGCAAGCTAAAGAGCCAATCACCGATGCACTGAGCGACAGTGACTGACACCCGCCGGAGTCAAATTCGGAAATCGTTCCCTGATCCCGTTCCGTTTTTGTTTAACGATTGTTTGAAGGCCTGTGGGAGTCGGCGTCGTTTTCACTCCACTGATTCGGCAGAGTTGCCTTCTCTCATTTCTACCTTTGTGTCGGGTACGAAAAGGCAAACTAACGGCGCAGCCGCACAGCAAAGA
>JGI25920J50251_10000799_pt1 | contig 11147 bp, 21 predicted proteins | sample LauGreBMM110DCMD_2_FD_50251 | JGI IMG/M metagenome (IMG submission 50251) | reverse complement strand
GTGAACACTATCAAAACTTGCAGAGTTTACATTTTTTGCTATTAGGGTAGTATTACTCCTATTTTTATACTGTGAGTATAACTTTGCACCCATTTATATTCATTTGCACCTATTTCGTAACAAATCTGCCCTTTATATGTTACAAGATATAACCGAATTACCCCTAACTATGTCACATATTTTGTAAAAATCATCCCACTATTTCGGACATTGGCCGAGTTTTACTACTTAATTTGGCATATCATTAATCGGATATTTCATCTCAATTACTATTGTTTTAATTAAATGATACTTCCCTTTAATTTTTATAACATGGTAACCTTCAGGTATATCAGTTATTGGTTCATTAGATATCTTTATTGTTGTAGCTTGTATAAATTTCACTTGTGTCGATTTAGTCTACAATATTCACCATTAAGGGAAATTGATGGCAGGTTAATAGCAAAAACTGGACATATATTTCCAATTTGCATGAATTTTACTAAATATTTCATGCAGTATGCCTAAATTAGAAATATAACGCTAAAAACACCCAATAGCTCTAAAACGCATTTAGAAGCCTTTTAAGACACTCTATCCCTTTTTGGATAGATAGTACTACTCAAAGGCAGATATGCCCTAGAATCGCCTTAAAATGCGAATAAACACTATTCCTCGTAAATATCCATCTCATTCGGTACATCTACCTCCTTATCAAACTCGTAAAGTGGAATATCTTGTATATTAGCAGCTTCCGTAGCTGGAACAACCATTCCTGTATCCTCAAGAGATAAATGCTCATCACCATCCAACTGCTGAACACCATTAGACAACTCCTCTACATGACTAGCCTTTAGGATATTAACAGTAATCTGCTTAACCACATCTCCTTCATGAGCAACCTCTTGCCTTTCGATATAGCCTCTACGCTTACCTTTGGTTTTTAACAGGAACATTGTAGCCAAGGTATCACCCTTAGCAACCCTTTCCATTAACTTATGCTCACCGAAGTCAAGCATAATCTCCTCAGGCTCTATTTCAGCTAACCTTTGCCTAAACTCAGGATCTTTTTCACACCAGGCCTTATATTGACCTCTACCAACCCCTGCTGATTCACAAGCAATGGTGATATTGCCAAAATTCTCCTTGTAAGCTATGATAAAAGCTTCTTTGCTAATATCTCTGAACTCTGCATTCATAATTATCGGTTTTTAGTTGGTGTTCGAATAGATGTGATATGTACTACCTTCTCTACCTTGATATTGTCAAAGCTAAGCACACTTTCGCACTTAGTACACTTGATGGTATGTTCCCTTATGGAACTATCCCAAACATAATCCTCTGTAGATACTCCGCATTTACATCTGTAAGTTCTCTTGGCTACTGTGTCTTTCATATTATAATAAATTATAATGGGTTATATGGAAAATAAAAAAAATCAAATGTCAAACAATGTTAAAGCATGGTTTATATCAGAATATTAGAGGGCACAAGGGATCTACGAAATTTTTCGTACGAAAAAATAGCCTAGGGGGTGCTTTATGATCTACGAAGGCAATCGTANTAATATTACTCATATAACTAATTGATTATCAATAGTCCTTTTTGCTTATAATTACCATTATGTTAAATACGATAACATTCGTAGGGTTTATTACCCCTTATCAGTGGCAAAAATATACATTTTAATTGTATTGATAGTTTAGTGACTTTCATGGCCTAGCTAAGAACTAGGTATAAATACTTCTATTAAATGTAGATATAAATCTACCCCTATATTAGTAATATGCAATACAATGATCATATACTAATCTACTTATAATATACAATATACTATTTATATACATTGTATTAAGTTACTTATATAATGAACTTACTTATATAATGTATGTCAATTTAAGGGGGTAAAATACCCCTATTTTATACCAAACAATATTTACCAGGTGAACACATATTAAAATTTTTATGTATGTGTTTATGATCTAATTGCCTATATTATTTTACAATTATTTCATATTATTTCACTTTGTATTGATATTATCGTTACTTTTAATTATCGTATAAAACAAACGATACCTTTATTATGTACACAATTACCGAACAAATTTTGCCCGTTTTATTCATTGGATTATCTACCTATTTTGTAGGTAGTGTAATTCGTTTATTCATTCACCTATTAATTAATGAACATGCAAACAATTAGCTTATTCGAATTGATCCTGATTTTTACGGGATCTATTTTAGTTTATGTATTAATCAAAACACTATTTGAGAAACATAATAAGTAAAAAACACAAAACACAAAAACACATGAAAACAACATTAACAAATTTTAGTCAATTACGCGAAATAGCAAAATTGATTCAACGTTCACTAGCTGAAAACTATTTGAACGATACATGGCGCGACGATATCTATTATTTAGGTGAACGTCATTATAACGATATCGTATTGACGTTATCAGGATATTATGCGCATACGGACGATTGCACCCAAATTGACGGGGAATATTACCATATCGAATTAGATGAAAATGATATAATCATGGACGAAATTGATAACGAATATATTTTGTCCGAGGATGCGCGTTGCGTATTAAGTGGACGTTCAAGGGAATTTTATACTCATGACGATAATTGTAATAGTGATCATGACATATATACTTATAATGACGAATATATTACAAGTTCATATATGGAATATAATTCCCTTGTGTTCGATTATGACGGGGATATTAGACATATTGACGATTGCTATTATTGGGAATCAACGGGCGAATATCATGATTCACCTGAAAACGAGGACGAGGACGAGGACGAAAAAAGTAATTTAATTAATAGTTACTCATATAAGCCTACGCCTAAATTTTGTTCTATGTCCTACGATACAAAAGAAACACCATTTTTAGGGATCGAATTAGAAATAGAACGTAGAAATTCAAATAGCGTCAAACATGGTGAATTGGCCGAATTGATAAAAAACGAACATTGGTATTTTAAAAATGATGGATCGTTAACTGATGGATTCGAAATAGTTACACACCCCGTTACATTTAATTATTTAAATAGTGTAAAGGAATCGATATTAAATTCTTTGCGTATTATTTCCGACAACGGGTACAATTCATATAACGCCAATACATGCGGGATTCATATACACATATCAAAGAAGGCGTTCACTACATGGCAATTATATCGTTTCCTGAAATTCTTTGTAGAAAATAAGGAATTTATAATAGGAATATCCCAACGCAAATTAGACAAGTTACAAAAATGGGCAAATATTGAGGACGATAACAATTCCGAATTAATATATAAGGCGAAAAAAAAGGGGGGTAATTCGGCGCGCTACGTTGCAGTTAATCTACAAAATAACGCGACGATTGAAATTAGGATTTTCAGGGGTACATTAAACGGGCAATCGTTTTTTAAAAATATCGAATTTGTATATTCTTTATTTATGTACACAAAAGAAAATAACGAAATTTCGTTGCAAGGGTACAAAGATTATATTTCTAATTCATGCGACTATTCTAATTTAAAAAAATTTATTAAACTAAAAAACTTATAATTTATGTGTATAATAGCTATTCAACCGAAAGGAATCAGGATCAAAGAAAATATTTTGCGTAATTGTTGGGAATCAAATAATGATGGCGCGGGAATAATGTATGTCGAAAATAACAAAATAATAGTACAAAGGGAATTGCACGATTTTAATGAATTTATGAGGATCAAAAGACATGCAGATAAAACAAATGGGAATATTGTAATTCATTTTAGAATTGCAACGTCGGGGGGAATAAACGAAAAGAATTTGCACCCGTTCAAAGTGAACGAATCAGTTTATTTTTGTCATAATGGTATATTAGATATCGACGTACCCGCAAATTCCCCAATTAACGATACGCAAATATTCAATAATTATTTCATGAAAGGATTGCCCGTTGATTTCGTCAATAACAATTCAATTATGCAGTTATTGGAATATTCAATAGGCAATCGAAATAAATTTGTTTTTTTAGATATTACGGGACAATTCCATATTTTAAACGAACGCGCGGGACGTTGGGATAATGGTATATGGTACTCGAACGATTCATACAAAAGGGACGTTTATTCATATTACCCGAAATTTAGTAAAAATACCCCCTTTGATTCATTGGATATTGACGAGGACGAAAATACTGATTTTTGCGTATGTGAATCATGCGACGATATCGTTAATGTTGAAGATATCCAATACGATAACTATTTTGATATTATGATATGTAAAAAATGCAAGGATTCAATATTGGAATATTCATTAAAATAATTTTGTTGTTCTATGTGTTAGGATATCCCGTAATTGGGGTATCCTTTTTTATTTTAATAGATCGAATCAGGACGGGGAATAATTAAGGCCATTTTAAGGCAAAATAAGACAATAAAAAAAACAAACGATATAAGGATACCAAAAGTAAAATAAATACGCTAAAATTGGCTAAAAATAGCCATTAAATTGATTCTAGGTAATATGTCATGATCTACATATTTCCAGGCAAAGTCATATTAAAATTTTTAATAATGTGATAGGCTTGGGTGTGATATGGCAAAAACCTAACAAAAATCCATGGCAAAAATCCATGGCAAAAACCCTATGCAAAAACTCCCCAAAAACCCCGCTAAAAATCCATGGCAAAAATCTGCTATGATTAACAAAAGATTAACTAAACAATCTTAAACAATAACAAAAACTTTCTATAATTTTAACCACACAAAAACCTTTATTTATGACTACAAAATTTCATTTATTATTAGACAGAAGTGAATACACTTCTACTGACATTATCCCATTGGAATCAATGTTACTAGAGTATGCACAATCAGAAGGAGAAACAAATTGGCAAAAATCTAGTATTGTATCAATACAAGATACAAGCGATGACACAAAAGAAGAGCTATGGATACAAGAAAATAAGCTCAATGGAGAGGATGTAACTTTTATTCATTGGTATAACAAATTATGGTACATTATTCAAACAAATTAAAAACACAATTATGTTAAAGCAAATCTATTTAGAACTAATTAGAAGTGGAGTTAATCCAAGACATTACACATTGCCAAATGATGTTGAAGAAACAGATGGCCAAATTGACTTAGACAAAAATCTCTATGTGCAAATAGGCGAATCTTATTTGATCCTATGGCAATCTGTAGAAGGTGGCGAAAAAATGATTCAAGAGGTAGAAATGGATCAAATAAACAATACCGAATCACTTAAGCGATTTATAAATAAAGTAAAAACACAATTAAATTAAACAAAATGAAAACAATTGAAATTAAATGGTCAACGCCTGATGTATTAGGTGTAGCAGAAAACATGGACATTGAATTAACAGAGCAAGAAGCTGACAAGATACTTGATTCATTAGAGTATTATCATGATGCTGAATTAGGCATTAATTGGCTTGTTATTGAAAATTATATCCAACAGCATATTGATCAAAAAAAAGAATTAAATTAACCTATGGCAAAAATATTAGTGGCTTGTGAAGAAAGCCAAGCAATAACTATAAAGCTTCGTGATTTAGGTCACGAGGCTTTTTCGTGTGATATCTTACCTTGTAGCGGTGGCCATCCCGAATGGCATCTACAAGGCGATGTTTTTAACTATGTAAGTAATGGTTGGGATCTAATGATCGCCCACCCACCTTGCACCTATCTGTCTGTTAGTGGTGCTATGCACTTGTATAACAAAGATGGATCTAAAAATCTTGAACGATACGAGAACCAAAAACTTGCTTTAGAGTTCGTGCAAAAACTTATGGATGTACCGATCCCACGAATAGCAATAGAGAACCCCGTTTCTGTTATATCGACAAAAATCCGCAAACCCGATCAAATTGTGCAACCTTGGATGTTTGGAGATGAGGCTACAAAAACTACCTGCTTATGGCTCAAAAACCTTCCGAGGCTAGAACCTACTAAAATAGTTGGTAAGGGAGAAAGGACAATATTTAAAAGTGGCAAATCTCACCCTAAATGGTATGCTGATGCTTTTGCACTAGCAAAAACCCCTAGTGAGCGTAGAAACTTGAGGTCAAAAACCTTCCAGGGGATGGCCCAGGCGATGGCAGATCAATGGACTAAAAATCTTTTATGATTTCCTTAACAAAAAACCTACTAAAAATCCTTAACAATACCAAAAACTTCTTAATTTTACCAAACAAACAAAAAACCTTTATTATGAGCAACAAAAAAACCTACTGCACTATTGCAGAACTTAAACAAGCTATTAAAGAATTTAATGACAATGACATAGTTGTTGTAGAGATTCATGAAGGACATAGAAACGAAGACTTATATGATTTTTATGTCGATTCTATTCAAGGAGTTAGTTTAACTACTGGAGAAATAGTAAGCGAAGTAAGAATTTGTATATAAATATTAATACCAAAAAACCCATCTATGAATTTCGAATTAATCACCGCCAAGTATGATTGCAGATGCAGTCTTACTGGCAAAAACTTCTGTCGTGGTGACCAAGTGTACTACAACTATGAGGCAAAAACTTTCCTTGATCCTGTGTATCATGAGAACATCATGAGTCAACAAAAATCTAGTGGGATGAAATCCTACTTTGAACGACACCAAAAACTTAACAAGATTTACCCAACCCAAAAACCCTAACACATGGCAAAATTCGAGTTCGTAACAGAAACAAATCCAGTAACGCAATCAGTAATCTACTACACTAGAAAAGATGAATTATTCATGGAAAACAGCTTAAGTCACAGCAAGGACAAAGCTTATGACAGATTTATAAACATATCTAGTGGGGTAAAGACTGAACCTATTGTGCAAGTACTAGAAACAAGGTATTCAATAACGCAATAAAAATCTGCAATCGTGCACCCAACACCATCACATCTAAAACAAAAAGGGCTTCGTGACTATTTCATGGTCACAATCGATGCCCACAGGATCAAAAAGGATTACCTCTATCGTGGTATGTTTATCCATTGGGATAGCAAAAAACCCCTAGATAAGTTCTACTACTGGAGAGGAGATTATTTCACATCTATTGAAGGGGCTATGCGTTCAATCGATAGACATTATAAACTATATAAAAAACTAAAAAATGCTGATTAGAGATTATCGTGCCTTACTTAAGTATGGCGATATAAAAAAGATTTGTGAGGTAACAGGTTATTCACCTTACCTAATAAAAACTCGTTTAGCCAAGGCTGATGAGGAGATGATTGANATNGTAGAAGTGTTNTACGCAAAGAAAATCGATGAACTTAAAAATGCTATCTATGATTACCAACAAGGCTAAACAAGTAAACTACTGGACTATACCTGCGGTTCGTAGGCATAAGCTTAATTTAAGGCAAAGAGAGGCATTGGCTAATGAGATTATCGCCAAGGTCTGTACCTACTACAATATCAGTAATGAGGATATTAGAGGCAAAAAAAGGTACAGAGAGCAAGTAACTGCAAGGCATATGGCTATGTACCTTATTCGTAACAAGGTGGGCCTAAAGCTTAAAGCTATTGCTGATTTGTTTGGTAGGGATCATACTACTGCCATACATGGTATAGCAAGTATATCAAACCAAAGCGATGTAGATTTAATCATTGCAACTGACATAGAAAATCTTATCAATATTTTATAATCAAAACACCAAAAACTATGAGTGATTTTTCAAAATGGGATGAGCAAGAACAAAGATTGTTTATTGCTAAAATCATCCACAACATCAACTATTCACAGAACAATTTGATCCTAATGAAAGCTCTGGTAGAGCTATGGGATGTTTATCCTGTTCGTGAAGCTATTTTCTTTACACAAAATTTATTAAACCAAAAATCCCTAACTAATGGAAATGCAAATAACTAGCCCTTCGTATGAGTTAATCAACAAGGACTCAATGTTAAAGCTATCAACTGAACTATCTAAGTTGATAAAAGAAAAAGGACTCTCAAGTAATATACAAGGTAAACAGTTTGTCAATGTTGAAGGTTGGCAATTCGCAGGTGCTTCACTTGGACTAATGCCTATTATCACATCAACTCAAGATTTATCAAATGAAACTGCTATTAAATATATGGCGACTTGTGAAGTACGCAATATTACGACAGGTCAGCTCGTTGCTACTGGTATTGCCTTATGCTCTAATGCCGAAAAAACTAAAAGATACTTTGATGAATATGCTATTCTTAGTATGGCACAAACAAGGGCGATTGGCAAGGCTTATAGGAACTTACTTGCTTGGTTAATGAANGCTGCTGGATTTGAGGCGACACCTGCTGAGGAGATGGATTTCGCCAAGGATGAAACACCTACCAAAAAACCTAAAGTATTTGAGGTAGTGGCAGAGGAGATGCCTGTTGAGGTAGATCGTGATGCCATCATTAAAGATATCCAAGCTGCTGCTAGGATGAAGGACTTGACTGATATATTCTTTTCTAATAAGGAATACATAGAAAAAGACCAACAATTAATGAAATTAATGACCGCTAAAAAAGAATCGCTAACAACAAAAAAGAAATAACATGAGTAATTTACTACCAAGTATTGAATTAAATTCAATAACACCATCCAAATTTAGCATAGAACTCCTAAAACAAGTAGTTGTAACACACTTTAGGGAAACAGGCGAGAACCCCCTTGAGATGCTCGTTAAGGCAGAAGCATTAGTTCAGTTGTTAGAAGGAATTAGAGCTGAGTTAAAAGAAGATGTTATTAACCAGTTGGACTTACATCCTCAAGGCAAGGCAATCGTGCTTGATGCTGAGATTAGCAGAATAGAATCAGGAGTTAAGTATGCCTATGATGGTGACCATACATGGCTTAAGTACAACCAAGAGCTTGAGGCTATTAAGTTTAAGCAGAAGGAAAGAGAGTCATTGCTAAAGACTATTAAAGAACCATTGGTTGATCCTGAAACTGGCGAGATGATTTATCCTGCTCCAAAGTTTAGTACAACNACNTTTAAAATATCATTAAANAAATAACATGAAAACACCAATGCAAGAATTAATTAAAATGTTAGAAAAAGATGTAAATAGTGGTTTGTTTAATAAAGATGAACAGTTTGGTTACAATGTCGCTATTGACATAGCTAAAAGTTTGGTTAATAAAGAAAGAAATCATTTAGTAAACGCTTATGATTGGGGATTAGTAGATGGAGAAAAAGATGAAAAAAAGGGCTATTATGATGGTGATACATATTATAACGATTATTATATTGAATCAGAAAAAATATTAAAAACACAAAGCATATGAAAGCACTAATACTTATTAAATTTTTCTTTATAGCAGTACCAGTTGCGATGCTGCTATTAATATTCTGTGAAACTTATTATAAAATCAAAGCAATAAAAAGACTATTTTGATACTACAATTAGAACAAACAATAGATGTTTTAACACCACTAGGCTATGGAAAAGCAATCGCATGGATTGATTACGGAACTGATACTAACACCATATGGAAAGTGGTGTGTTACGATACAGGAAGAGTGCGTAACTTTTACGATGATGACATACTCGTTTACCCAAATGAAATGGATGGTGGTAAGGTAGATGAGAATTATTTTTCTAAAAGAGAGTTCCATGAAACAAACCAATCATTTATTAAGGGCCTAAAAAACCACTTTAAACCAAAACCAGATGCCGAATGAGATTAAAGGATTAGAGAACTCTATTCCAATTAGAATGGTTTATACTGACACTATGGAAGAGGTGCTATTTAAGTCGGCAGCTGCTGCTAGTCGTAAGACAAAGATAGCATCACAAGTAATCCGTGAATCGCTTAACCCTGTTGCTCGTAAGCGTTTTATAGTGGATAACAGGAAGGTGGTTTTTAGAATATCTAAGGAAGTTTAGTATATTTGCTCTGTAATATGCGACATTACAAAAAAGAGTTTATTGGGCGGAAGATGAACAGGAAGTCGCATTTCCTGTAAGTCTGAAGCCCTTTTTTTATTTTTATGAATCATAATTGGTTTGCAGTCCTTCCTGCACAAGTTTTATTAAGCAAGGTGCTTACAGATAAACAAAAGTTGTTAATAGCTTTGATATCTAATTTAAGTAACGAAAGAGGCTATTGCTTCGCATCAAACAGGTATTTAGGTGAGTGTTTAGATTGTGGTGAATCTACTATTAAAGACCACCTTAAGAAGCTTGAGGATATGAAAATACTTGGTAGGATTATAAAACTAAAAGATAATGGTGATTTTGACTTTAGATCCCTCGTAATTAACATAGAGATACCTAGGTCAGAAAACAAACCCACCTCAGCCAAAAAACTGGCCCACCCCTCAGCCGAAAAACTGGCACATAATAATATAGTTATTAATAATATAGATATAATACCTAATAAGATATATAATGACAAAGTAGCTTTTGTAATTAGAGTAGATGAGCTAAAGGATAAACTAGGTAATCAATACAAATCATTTTTAGACTACTGGACAGAAACAGATGCAAAAGGAAAGATGAGATTCCAAGACCAAAAATTCTTCGACATAAGTAGAAGAATAGCTACATGGACAAAAAACTCTAAAAACTTTGAACCTGTAGCAACACAAAACACCAAAATAAAACTAAAGTAATGCAAGTCATAGACCTACCTAAAAACACAGAGATTGAACGCAATATCCTAGGATCGTTATTAATCGACAAAAAATCTTTGTCATTAGTAATCAACTACTTAAAAGAGGATATATTCTACGACTATAAGCATAAGCTTGTATTTAGAACGATTAGAGAAATGTACGATAAGAATATCCCAATAGATATTACTACACTCTATCAACGCATCGTAGATGCTAAACAAACGGATCAAGTAAATGCCTACTACCTTTCTGAGTTAACTAAAGATGTGGTATCAACTGCTCACCTAGAAGCCCATATAGAGTTAATAATAGAACTCTATAAGCGTAGGATGTTGGTGGTGCTGGGTGGAGAGCTTGTGGTTGGGGCGACCAATGGCGAGGAAGATACCATAGATTTCATGGCTGAGGTATCCAAAAAACTCATTCAGCTACAAGAGTTTGGGAATATCTACGAGAAGATGATGGAGGATATTATTATGTCAATTAACTACTCTCGTGACATGGCACAAAAGGGTAGCTTACTAGGATTTAACACAGGTTTTAATGAGCTAAACAATACCT